>Ga0163109_10003182_pt1 | contig 12580 bp, 10 predicted proteins | sample CRUFie1St13metaG_FD_108704 | JGI IMG/M metagenome (GOLD analysis project Ga0163109, IMG submission 108704) | Marine microbial communities from the Costa Rica Dome - CRUD Field 142mm St13 metaG | ecosystem: Environmental > Aquatic > Marine > Oceanic > Photic zone | place: Costa Rica: the Eastern... | reverse complement strand
CAGGCGTCGAGCGTAGCGCTGGAATTCCTTAACGGCCACCGGAATGCGTCGGCATTCGAGGGCAAAGGAGGCAAAATCAGCGATGTATTCCATGTTCTCCTCGTCGAGTTCCATGGCCTTCTTATAGGCGTTCATGATCTTTCGACCCGGGATCACGTCGTCTTGCGCGTCCATGTTTTTCATGTTAGCAAATTCGGCCCACATGTGGTGGAGCTGGGGGACATCTGCGTTGTTAGCGATTTTCTCCTGCAGGTCTTCGAGCGCCCCGTCAATGTCGCCTTCTCGGAACAAAGCAATCGGCTTTTCCAACAATTCTTCAACCATGTTCTCTTCTCCAGCCTTGCGTAGCCGATTGGCCTTTTCAAGGCTCGCTCAACCACCGCTGGTCTCAGGATTCGCCTTCTGCCTCGCTGGCAAGGGCGCTCTTGATGTCCTCGAGCATGTTTGACTGTGAGTGCTTTCGGTGCATCTCGTTGAGCATCATTTTGATGTCTTCCCACTTTCGAATTTTGTAGAAGCAGTGGCGGGGGTCATGGTCGACGCGACGGGTCGTACGCTGGTAGGTCAAAAAGGCGAAAAACGATCGGAAGATCCCTTTTCGAACCTTCTCGGTGGTGGAATCATCGGCATTGGCACCCGTTCCGGGAAGGTTGCCGGCACCGGCGTTCACGCCCACGGTTTCTTCCATCAGGCCAACGCCTGAATCCGTCATGATGGTCACGGTGGCGTATCCCAGGAGGGTTCCCATGGGCGTGCGCTCAACCATCACTTCAGAAATGCGATCGAACAGGATTCGTCGGTGCGAACGCGAAAGCAAAAAGGCGTGATGATAGATGATGGCGTTCGTGGTGACAACGTAGGAAAAACTTCGTTGATACTTGTAGGTCAGCGCCCAAAACAAAAGCGTGAACGTGAGGCCTGCTACAAGGTAATTGTAGGTGTCAAACGGAATGAAATCAAACGCCCCCTCCTCTGCTCCAAACAAACCTGCTATGGCTCCGACGAGGTTGTCTGCCGTGATGATGAGCGGCAGGAAGGTCGCACCGAGCATGGCCATGGTCACCCAGCGGCCTGAGGTTGAAATGTTGAGCATTCGGTTGGCCCATGTGAGGAACCCCATCACCAACACAAAGCCAATCGGGAGGCTTTCCCAGCTCGTGACCTCGATGAGTTTCGCCGTGAACTTCAGCAAAAACGAAGCGTCGTCGGCAGGATTGATGCCGTTTTGAAACAACATGTGAACGCCAAAAACGAGAGCACCAAGCACGTACATCCCCAAGAACGCCAGCGTACTGGGGCGAGCGACACCGTTTTCGAGGATTTCTTCGCCAGCAATCAACCGATATTTGTCCCTCGCTGCGTCATCGGAGGGGGTCTCCTCTTTGGGCTCCTCGACGGGCATCTCGGCCGTTTCTTCGGCTGCCTGTTCCTCGCTCATGCTGGGTCCTCGTTTGACTATGCTACCAAGTGAATCAAATAACTTCCCCCGGAAGGACTGCCTTTTTCAGTGTAATACACCCCATGCATGTTCTGCGTTCCCCCGAGCCCAACCGTAGTCGCCTCGTGTTCGGCGACCGAATTCGTCCACGATTTCCAACCGGGTCACGTCAAGCGGGTATTCGTTGTAGGTGAGGTGGGACCAGAGACCACCGCGGGTCGGTTGGTCAAAGTGCCAGTGCGCACGCTCGACGGCTTCCACCGTCAATTTGATGCTCGTTCGTCCGTTCCACATGTGCACGTTGAATTTTGGAAGCGGTGCGCCGGGGTTTTGGCCGTGTTGGCCCTCGATGCGTTTTGAAACAACTTTTTCCACCTTGACTCTGGCGAAACGTTCGGTGCGTTGGTGCTTAGCATCGTGGAACAGTCCACCTTGCGATAGGGCAATGTGCTGGATGTCTCGTTTTTTCCATGGACGTGGCGTTCTGGCCGTCATGGTTGGTGAAAGATGCGGGAGAAACCAGTCCATGTACGAGCCGTCCTCAAAATGGAGCACGCCCCAATACCACGGCGGTGATGGAGCCTGGACACAGACCTTCTGAAAATAAGCCGTACCGGTTACGTGTTCCCCGTCAATCTCCCCCTGCACTTTGGTTCCGTGAACCCGCAGGATGTCGTAGCCCATGGAGGCGGCATAGGTGGCGGTGGACGGCCGAGCGACCGACATGGCGGGATTCCACGGCGTTAGCGAAAGTTGCATGGAGGCAGGAGCACCGCTCTCAACCGCTTGCTTGTCGCCTCGCAGGTTCAGCCAAAACGACCCTTTGTCGCTGTGGAGTCCCATGGAAAGGTCGTCGGGCAAAAGCGGGACGACGGCACCTCCTCCGTTTCCCGTTCCGGAGGCGGGCCACGATGGATGTTCGTCGGTCATGGCGATCATGTTGCACGTTCGCTTGATGTAGGGTTCATGCATGCGAGTTCCGTCAAACCACCAAGCGCAGACCATGCCGTCAAGCACCATCCCGCCGTGGTCGTCCACCCCGGGGCGCCCTTTCGGTTTCCACGGCGTGTTGTTCACCTCAACTCGGTCGTTGTCCTTGGTGGACCACAACACCATCAGTTGTTTTCCCCAACGCTCGCCCTCGGGGTCGTCGATCATCACCAGCCACCACCACCAGTCCCACGTCATGTGCCACAGAGGTTCGCGAATTCCCAGTTTCCACATGGTGGAAAAATCACCTTGGAAGGATTCCACAGCGGGTTCGGTCACGGTTCCACCTCATTCAATTTCCTTGGACTTGAACAGCGCACTTCCAAGCAGCCAACAGGCAGCCGTTTGAAACACCAAAACAAACACGGAGACGATAATGGTCCCCAGCGCACCCAATCCCAGACCCGGTGTGGACCAGAAGAGATTGAGCGCCTCTGATCCTTCGAGGGGTCCGTTACCGCCCCCCCACAGGCCCATTTGGATGAACAACGGCGTATCCGACCATGCCAACGCCGCACCGGCGTCGACGATGTTCATGGCCCACCCGATCACGGAAAACCGGAGGATGGAGGCATCGGGGGCACCGAGCGTGGTCAAGATCATGCCCAGCTCCCAAGCCGCAAACGGGAGGGCCAAGACCATGCCGTGTTTCCACATGACACCGAGGGTGCAGAACAACATGCCGTACACCATCACTGCCAAAACCGCCCCCAGCCAAACCGCCATCCAAACCCCAAGGTCGTCAAGTCGGAAGAACCCTTCACTCGGCCCGGCAAAGCCGGTGATGATGGCCAACACCGCTATCAGAACGGTCAGGTAGACCCAAGCCATGGCGTAGAAGCCGAGCAATCGATACAGGAAGACCTCCCCTCTCGCAATCGGTTTGGCGAGCATGAAGTGCATCGTCCCCGACGTCATTTCGTTTCGAATCAGTCCGGTCGCCATGAAAAGGGGAACAAAAATGCCGACCAAAAACACGACCCCAAGTTTTCCAATGGCCAGCACGAAACTTCGGTGGATGGCCTCGAGCGCATAGGCTTCATCATCAGGGTCTTCGTCGACGTTGCCGTCCGAGCGAACGACAAAGCCACCGGGGTTCCATCGTTCGGAAACCAGTTGAATGTCGCAGGGGATGCCGTTGTTGTTGGCGTCCTTTTGGGAGGCTGTTCTTGATTCAACCTCGCAGTCACCGTTGTCGTCTTTGCCGACGCTTCCGGTGGCCAACACATCCCAGTCGAAGTCGTCCTCGTTGATCCAGACGCTGGGGTCGTCTGGAACCACGCTCGGGTCGAGAATGCCCGGGTGGGAGTTTGAATCAAAAATATCGGTTCCGTAGAGACTTTCCTGCCCGTTGGGGTAGCCGTCACCGTCCCAATCGTAGGAATCACCGTCGTTGTCAATGGCTTCGTAATCCCTCGTCATGGCGTCGATGTAGAACATGGTCAGCACGCCCATGGCCGCCACACCGACGATCAACACCACCCACGTCGAGAGGCGCTTGCGCTGTTGCCTCAGGGTAAACTCGCCTATGGCGAGGGCCTTGCGGTCCATACCGCTCCAGAGGCTGGGGACCTCGCGTCCTTGGCTCATGCGCCTCCCCCTGCGAGGTAGTTCAGCAGCGACTCAAGGTCATCGTCCGGATTGTCAATGATGCTAACGCGATGGTTGTTTTCGACGATGAGCCGGGGCAATTCGGCATGGAGCTTGCCGAAATGGTAGGTCTGAATCAGGAGTTCCTTTTCGTTGGGAAAACTCACGCCAAAAACAGCGGGATGGTTCAACAGGTCCCGAGCAAGACCCCGTGCGTCCTCCCCGACGATGCGGATGGTGTGCGGGATTTGGTCGAGCCGCTCCCGGATGGCATGGAGGTTTCCAAGGGCGACCAGTTTCCCCTGATGCAGGATGACAATTTGTTCGGTGATGCGCTCAATTTCGTTGAGAATGTGGCTGCTTACGAGAACGGTCCGTCCCAGTTTCCCGAGCTCCCGGATCACGTTCATGATGGTGGTGCGAGCGAGCGGGTCGCACCCCTGGAGGGGTTCGTCAAGGATGATGAGTTCCGGGTCGTTGACCAGTGCATGGGCGATTTTTGTACGCTGCCGCATCCCTTTGGAAAACCTCCCAATTTCTTTGTTGGCCACGTCGCTAAGACCGACGAAATCGAGCACCCGAATCGCTTCTTTTTCGGCTTCCTTCCTCGTCATGCCGTGTAACCGAGCAAAGGTGCTTACAAATTCGAGCGCTGTCATCCAATCGTGCATTTTTTCGTGTTCGGGTACGAAACCCACCTTGGCGTAGGGTGCAGGGTTTTTCCACGGGTTCATGCCGAAGAGTTTGACTTCACCAGCGCTCGGTCGGAGTTTGCCCATCAGGAGTTTGAACAGCGTCGACTTTCCGGCCCCGTTCATGCCAAGGATTCCGGTGACGCCGCCGCTCAAGCCAAGCGTGATATCGCTGACCGCATGGATTCGACCGTAGGATTTGGAGACCCCGTTGAACAGCACGACGGGGACGTTGGGCGCAGTCGCTGCGGGTTCCGGTGCCGCTTGGCCTTGCTGCGTCATGTCCGGGATCACTCGCGTGTCACCTCCATCGAGGCCACTCGGGTGGCCAACACGTAAAGCGCAACGGCGTTCATTGCCACAAGAGCGACCAGCGAGTAAGTCCACGAATACTGGTCGTAAGTGGTCTGGGTGCCGATCAGCGCCTGACCCACATGCGCTACGCAGTCGTAGGGAGAAATGAGGTAGAGAATTTCACGTTCAAAGAGGTTCTTCACGATGCTGGCCAGGGTCTTGGTTCCAAAGACGATGGCCAACAGACCGATCCCCGGGAAAAAGCGACCTGTGGACACGCTGGAGAGGCTCAACCCGATGCTCGTGTACGTGATGATGAGCAGGATGCCGCCCACCATGCCGGCGAGGAACATCGGGAAAATATCCACCATCCACGCCCAGCCTCGCCCGAACGCTACGACCTCGGCGAGGAAGTAGAGCAGGTAGGTGATGAGCACGACCAAGGCCTGAATCAGCGCTACGGAAAGGAACTTCATCCCCACATAGTCAACTCTTGAGATGGGGCGAGAAAAGTACAGGGCAGAGGTGCCGTGTTGCCGGTCCTCGGAAATGACGCCTCCCACCAGCAACGCAGCGACAATGGGGTAGTACAGCACGTTGCGCGGAAAGAAACCCAAGACGTGGCCGTACAGGTTGTCTCGGCTCACGCCGAAAAGCGAATGAAATTCCGAGGAGCCCACGACGCCGGACAGTAGGGTCATGCCCGCATCGGAGAGAGAGGCCAAGAACGCGATGAGAATGAAGATGCGGGTTGGCATGGTCCACGGGCGATGGCCTTTCTTGAAGATGCCCAGAAGGTGGTGACGGAGAATGGACCAGTTTCGCATCCATCGAGGGTTGAGTTGACCCCTCCACGGCGTGTAGACCTGTTCAAAAATTTCACCGGTTTGGGGTGTGGAGGCACGCTGCGCTTCTTCGGGCATCTCGTCGCCGGTGTTGGCACCCCATGCCACATCCATCCGTGCCTGACCGGTGACGGGGGCCTCGGGCGAAAGTTCCTTGTCGTTCAAGCAGCGCCACCTCCAAGGGATTCAGGGGCGTCAACGCGACGGGCCTCAACGGGCGATTTCAGTAAGTCATCGCTCGATTTTACGTTGTACCCGAGGTTGTCCATGATGGCCAAAAAAAGGTCTTCAAGCGAGGCTTCGTATTCGTGCATCCTTCGGATTTGCGCTCCGACATCGGCAGCGGCTTGCAGAATGTTCGTGGTGGTGTCTTCGACGGTGTGAGCGATTCGCATGACGCGTCCTTCTCTTCGTACCTTGAAGCCTTGGTCGAGCAAGCGCTGCTCAAGCAGGGTTGCACCCCCCCAAACATGAATCTCAATTTCGCGGTCGATGGCCTTCAAATCCTCGATTTTCCCCTGTGCAGCCAGCGTGCCTTTGTGAAGCAGAATGATGTTTTCACACACCCGTTCCACGTCATCCATCAAATGGCTCGCCATCAAAACGGACCGATCGGCATCGTTGACCATGGTGTTCAGTGTACCGATCATGAATTCCCTCGCTTTCATGTCCAGCCCGTTTGACGGTTCGTCAGCGATCAATAAATCCGGGTCGTGAATGATGGCGCAAGCCAACTTCGTGGCTTGTTTCATGCCCGTCGAAAAACTCCCGATTTCCCGGTAGCGTTGCTCCCCCATGCCGACAAATTGGAGGGCTTCGTGGGCGCGATTCATCGCCACCACGGGGTTCATGCCGAGCAATTCTCCAGAATAACGGACTTGGTGAATGGCGTCCATGTCAGGATTGAGGGCATCGTATTCAGGCATGTATCCAATGCGCTGACGAATCTCAAGACCCTGATTTCGGATGTCGTAGCCAAGCACCGTTCCTTCGCCTGATGTGGCTTGAATCAGACCCAGGATGGTCTTCAGGAAGGTGGATTTTCCCGCTCCGTTTTGACCCAGCAATCCGGTTGCGCCTCTCGGGATGGTGATGTTGAGGTCATCCAGAGCGACATGCGGGCCATAGGCCTTGGTGAGCGAGGTTGTTTGGATGATCGGTTCATCCTTCATGGGCCTCTCCACCAAAAGGTGATGCACGACGACCCATGAAGGCTTTCGTCTCTTGGATGCCAAGGTCAGCCTTCGTACCCGCCTCGGGTTTTCACGGCGATGCCCTTGGAGAAGGCCGCCATTTCCGTCGACGTGCACTGAGAAACACCGTGCCCGAGGAACTTCCCTTCTCGGTTGGTGATCAAGCAAGCTTCGCCCGGTGCCAGCCATGGATCGCACGCCAGCACAAACCCGTGGAACACGTTCCGGCCTTTTCGAACGAAGGGTTCTGCATCTTCATCAACCACCACGAGCGCAGGGCCCTTGCCAACGTGACCCCACCACTCCGTTCGTGGAAGGGTGGTGGGAAGCGGCTCGGTACGGGCTTCAAGCAGGGCCCGGGCCCCGGCGGTGGCCATGGAGAGGCCGCCGTCCCGCAAGCGAGGGCTGAACAAATGCGTGCCTTCTGCGTCGTTGATGTTCTTCATCCTGCCCTCTCGGTTGACCACGTAGCCTGCACCGTTCATCACCTGCTCGGCAGCGTTTCGGTCGAGGTTGAGCAGCACGCACTGCTTGTCCACGCCCTGGTGGTGCCGCAGAGCGGCTCGGGCTTGGTCACGTTCCTCAACCGAGACCGGCTGATGGACGTTGTTGCTCAAACCCAGGCTCTCTAGGGCTGATGCAAGCCGCTGTTTCATGCCGTCTCCGTGGACATCGACCGTCGCAAAAGAACCGTTGTGAAGGCCCAGTCGGTCCAACTCCCTGCGAATCCAATCGTGTTCCGGTGCATGGCGGAGCACCCATGCAGGGGCATCGAGATGAGCAAACGGGTTCAGGTCCTCAAGCGAGGCCGGTACAAGGCCCAAAGGGGTCAAGATGACGGGTTGGAGGTTTGGATGATGGACGACCAGCCACTCGAGCACTTCGCCAATGCGTTCCCTAAACGGGCCGCGAATCCCGTGGAAAACGACCACCTGTTCGGTTCCCTTGCGGTGTTGCCAGCGCATGTGAAGGGTCCTCCGGGCCTTGGCGATGTGCGGTCGACCAAAGGTGTCATCACCGCCCCACATGACGCCACCCGTGCGCGGCGTGAGTTGGCTCCACACAACCCAGTCCCACGCATCTTCCCACATGCCTTGGTCCCGGTCAAGGTCACGTGCAGCGTCCCGGTCGGTGTAAAACCGGTCCGGACGTACGTTGCGCTCAACAGTTGGAGGTGTCGTGAGCCACAAAAAGGCCTCACGAAGGGCGGGGTGCTGGTGGCTTCGCTGCTCGGCCAATTGCCAAATCTTTCCCTCACGCACCGCTTGCTTGCAGCGCGCAAGTTCTGCGAGCGTGACCTCGAGATTGAAGTGGGCCAAGAGCGTTTCCTGCGCTTGCGGTTCCATTCGTCGAACGTCTTCGGGGGTCACTTCGGCAACACATGGCATCAAGAGCGGCCAATCCACCATGTCGTCGATGCGTTCTGTTCCCCACGGCGTGAGCAACCTTCCGTCCCGCGCAAACAAAGCGTATGCAGCCGAGTCAAACAGGTCTGCGCCCAACGCAACGGACATGGGAAACAGCATCGGGTGGCCGCATCCAAACATGTGAACCGGGCGATTTGGTGGAAGCAACGGCAGGGTTGCCATCATGATCTTCGCGTATTCCTTGTAGCGCTGTTGTTCCATGACGGGAACGATTCCACCGATGGGGTGAACCGAAAACGGGTGCTGGCCCATCAGTTGTGCAGAGATGTGTCGCAACTCTCGGAACACACCGCCCTGAACGGGCCCGTTCAACAAGGTGTCGTGGGCGGCCTTGAGGCTCTGCTCCGCCCGCTCGGCGGTTTCTCGTACGGCATGCTCAACTTCGGCGAGGTTCATGTCCGGTCGTGAAAACACGTCGAGCATGGTGGCGATGTCAACGCCGATGGAGCGTTGGAACGACACGATTTCATCGACGCCCACGTCCACATCACCGTAGACGTAGGATTGGAAGGTTCCAGAATCGGTCATCACCACCCCGGGGAAATCAAGGAGTTTGTGCACACCATCACGCTGTGCAGCGGTACGCAAGTCTTCGTGCTTCCAAATGATGTAGGAATTCGTGATGAGGGCTTGGATGCCGTACTTGTCCCACATCACCCGGGGTTCAATCGTTCGAATGTTCGGGTTGACCACAGGGAGAAGAGCCGGTGTTTCCAACACACCGTGGCGCGTGTGCAGACGACCCAAGCGGGCGCGTCCGTCTCGCTGGGTGATTTCGAACCGACCGTGGTCTTGGTCTCGACAGGGCGCAGGGTCGTCCCGCCTGTCGGTCCTCCAAGCGCTCATGACCCGTCCTCTTGCGCCTCGGTTTTCAAACGCTCGGCCGTTTATTCGCCGGCCTCGTCGGATGGAGGGTCAACGAATTCAACGGCACCGTGAGCGAGGATAAATTCACGACCGAGTTCGTCGAAAGTGTCGAGCAAGGCGGAGGAAAACCGTACGCGACGAATTTCATGGTCGGCTTCGAGGTCGGTTTTGACGCCTTCGAGCGTCCCGGGGGCCGCTCCACAAGACAGGCACGCACCCGTTAAGTCGAGCACGAGATCAAGTAGGCGTTCCTCTTCCTCGGCTTGCGTGATCGCAATGCCGCCACCGTGCCCGTCCAAAGCGGCTCGAACCGCTCCAAGTCGGGCCAGCAAGGCGGGAACGAAATGTTCCGACTCGAGAACGTCAAAGAGCGATAAGTTCCGCAACCGCTCTTCCTCATCTGGATTCGTGGTCTCAGCGACCCGCCGGGCCGCCTCGGCGTCCATGGCTGCCTTGGCCTCAGCGGCGTACTTGGCCACCAAATCGTCGTCCATACCCTCGCCTCGTGCTGTTGAACTTCAACCCTCGCATGCTTGCCATAACCCATTCCGCACGGTCACGGTTAAATCGGGTCGGCTACTAAGAACTACATCCATTGATAAAGGAGAGACGAGACGGCAATGCGGGGGTTGACCATGGCTGATGAAATCCTGCGGGTTGAGGACCTTCACGTGAGCGTTGATGAAACGCCCATCCTCAACGGCATGAGTTTGACCATCAACCGCGGAGAAATTCACGTCATCATGGGCCGCAACGGAGCAGGAAAATCCACCCTTGCCAGCGTCGTCATGGGCCACCCAGCCTACGAAATCACCCAGGGCACCATCCACTACATGGGAACCAACATCGAGGAGATGAGTGTCTTCGAGCGGGCGCGTGCAGGCATGTTCCTCTCGTTCCAGTACCCAGCGGTCATTCCCGGTGTCCAGGTGGGCACGTTTCTCAAGAAATCGGTTCAGTCCGTGCGCGACGAACCGCTCAAAGGCCGTGAATTCAGAAAAGAATTGAACGGTGCCATGCAGGCACTTGAAATGGAAAAATCCGTGCTCTCCCGCTACGTCAACGACGGCTTCAGCGGTGGTGAAAAGAAGCGTTTGGAAATTCTCCAGATGCTCCTTCTCAAACCGACCCTTGCCCTGCTGGACGAAACCGACTCCGGACTTGACATCGATGCCCTTCGCATCGTCGCCAAAGGCATCAACAGTGTTGCTCCGCAAGCAGGCTGCCTCATCATCACCCACTACCAGCGACTGCTCGACCACGTCCAGCCCCACTTCGTTCACGTCATGATCGACGGAACCGTTGTGGAAACCGGCGGGCCTGAACTGGCGATCAAGCTTGAGGAACAGGGCTACGACTGGCTCGAAACAACCGCGGAGGCCTGACCATGAGTGACGAAGCACGTGAGGCGGTCGGAGACTACCAGTTTGGTTTCCACGACCCTGAAAACGCCACGATTCGGTTCGACAAAGGGCTGTCAGAACAAGTGGTCCGAGACATTTCGGCGCTCAAAGACGAACCCGAGTGGATGACGGACATTCGGGTCAAAGCCTACCATCACTTCATGGACCGCGAAATGCCTGATTGGGGGAACTGCGGCGAACTCAACAACATCGATTTTGACAACGTCACTTACTTCCTTCGTTCCTCCGACGCCACCGAAAAGGACTGGGATGACGTCCCCGACGACATCAAGAACACCTTCGACCGTCTTGGTATTCCCGAGGCCGAACAAAAGTGGCTGGGTGGCGTCACTGCCCAATACGAGTCCGAAGCGGTCTACCACTCCATCCGTGAAGATTTGGAAGCCCAGGGGGTTCTCTTCCTCGACATGGACAGCGGTCTCAAGGAGCATCCAGAAATCGTCAAGCAGTACTTTGGCACGGTGATTCCCTACAGCGACAACAAATTCTCGGCCCTCAACACCGCCGTTTGGTCCGGTGGCTCGTTCATTTACGTTCCAAAAGGCGTTCACGTTGAAATGCCCGTCCAGGCTTACTTCCGAATCAACGCCCAAAACATGGGCCAGTTCGAGCGCACCCTCATCATCGCCGATGAAGGCAGCAGCATTCACTACGTCGAGGGATGCACGGCGCCCACCTACTCCACAGACTCGTTGCACTCGGCCGTCGTTGAACTCATCGCCATGAAGGGGGCCAAGATTCGATACTCCACCATCCAGAACTGGTCGGCCAACGTCTACAACCTTGTCACCAAGCGCGGCGTAGCGCACGAGAACGCCACGGTGGAATGGGTGGACGGCAACATCGGTTCCAAGTTGACCATGAAGTACCCCGCCGTTCTCCTCAAGGGTGAAGGTGCGCACGCCGAAGTGATCTCGGTGGCCTACGCCGGTGCAGGTCAACACCAAGACGCCGGCGCCAAAGTGCACCATCTCGCACCGAACACCACCTCGAGCATCCTCTCCAAATCCATCTCAAAGAACGGAGGCAGGTCTTCCTACCGAGGGATGCTTCAAGTCACCCCTAAATCCCACGGATGCCGCTCAAAGATCGTCTGCGACGCACTGATGCTCGACAACGACTCCCGCTCCGACACCTACCCCACGATGGAAATCGGAAACTCCACCGCTGATTTGGAGCACGAAGCCAGTGTTTCCAAGGTGTCGAGCGACCAACTCTTCTACCTCATGAGCCGTGGTTTCTCCGAAGAAGAAGCCATGGGACTCATCGTGAACGGATTCTTTGAACCCTTCACCCGTGAACTCCCGATGGAATACGCCGTGGAACTCAACAAGTTGCTCGAGTTGGAAATGGAGGGTTCCATCGGATGAAGTATGCCGACATGGCCGTTCCCTCCCGTGCTCTTCATCTGTGGCGATACACTCCATGGGCACGCATTCACCCGTCCAAAGTCAACGAAGTGCCGGAGGCCACCGGTATCCGTTTCAGCGTGGTCGAAGGTGGCGAACTCGTGGACGGAGCTCCTCGAATCGTGAACGCCGAAGACATCGGGCGCGTGTTCTTGAGCGAACTCGGCGGGAGCGCAACGACCTTTGAGACCGACGGCGCTTCCGAAGTGGTTCATCTCCAAGCCGTCGCTTCAGGTCATGTCGCCGTCGGTCACCTGCACCTTTCCCTCGAGCACGACGTCGCCGTCATGCTCCACCTCTCGGGCGAAGCCGACTGGCCCGGCCTTCACATCACCGGGACCATTTCGCCAAACGTTCGTGCAGGTTTCGGTCTGGTAAACGAACTCGATGCCAACGGCAAGTTTCTCCACT
>Ga0163109_10003181_pt1 | contig 12582 bp, 14 predicted proteins | sample CRUFie1St13metaG_FD_108704 | JGI IMG/M metagenome (GOLD analysis project Ga0163109, IMG submission 108704) | Marine microbial communities from the Costa Rica Dome - CRUD Field 142mm St13 metaG | ecosystem: Environmental > Aquatic > Marine > Oceanic > Photic zone | place: Costa Rica: the Eastern... | reverse complement strand
TTTTGGGGTCGGGGCCTATTATGGGCTTTACGACGACAGTGTTTGCGCTGCGGTTGCCTTGCTCGCGCAGCATGGGCACGTTGAGAAAACCGCAGGACGGCGCAACATATCGCTCATATTCCTCCCAAAAATATTTGCCAAGCTCCTCTTCGTACTTCTCGTCACATCCATTGCGGATAAATTCTTTACAATGCTCGCAATCTGCGGGCATTCTGCCTATGCAATTAGTCAACAATTTTTGGCAAGTGTCCAAGGCAATTCCCTTATTGCCACCACTGACGGCGTCCTTGACCGCCTCCTTGGAGACTCCGTAGCCGATGGTGTCCTTGGCCGGCTCAGCTTTGGCCGCTTTTGGGCTTGGTCCGACACCGGCACCGCCGCATCCTAAACTAGCCCCTTCCACACACGCCTCCTCGATGCCCTCTACAAAGCAGAAGAAATGCAAATCCTCGCAGTCCATATCTTCAAATTTTTCTACTCTCTTTCTATTTCTAGGCTCAACTCTTTGTAGAACCGAATATGGTTTTTTACGAGGTTCCTTTTTTTCATAAAGTTCTTTAGAATAATGACTAGAACTTCCACTTGTGGCATTATTTGAATCTATAGATGGCTCAAAAGAAGATCTTTTATATTCTTTATGGTATTTCATTTATATTAAAGCAAATGTAATTTTTTTATAAAAAATAAACTACATTTACAATTTACAATTTACAATTTACAATTTACAATTTACAATTTACAATTTACATTATTATCTTTTTAAATTACATTTACCATTGAACTGTAAATATACTCCATATATAATAAGAAAGGACATAGACATAGACCATAAAAATTCTAACATAGAAGAGTGTTTTGTATGTCTGTAGTCACATTTTCTCCCCAGTGGTGTCTCTCTACAGCTACCGGGTATCTTTTCCATTAAATTACTTATTATAGCGTTAATAAATATAGCAGAAAAGATTATACCAAAACCATAAGAAAGAGGTATATTAAAACAGTTAGCATACCACGCTGCCATAGCACTTGGGAACATTACTAGAACCGCTAAAGCGGCTAAAAGATGCACGGGCCAAAGAATATTCATTTACTAATACGTTTCATTTTTTTTTAATTTTAATTATGCTTTAATAAAATAGTTCATTTAGAGATTCCCCCCTCCTAAACTACACCTACCTTTAAATTGACGAAATACTCCGTAAATCATAATAATTGACATAATAATGTTATATATCAAAAAAATAATTTTCTTTACCTCGAAGGGTAAATCTAAATTAAACAATAAAATCCCTAGGATAATAGCCGAAAAGGCTAGTAGAAAGCCATAACGAAGTTTTATATTTAAACATCTCGAATACCAGGTTGCAAATGCCGACGGGATCATAACTAAGAAAGATATTATAGTTATAAATCCAATTATAATACCAGGTATACCTAATAGACCAATAATTCCAGACATTTAGTAATACATAACATTTAAAAAAAAAATTAAAATGAATTCTTTTTCAGATACCAAGAGACTAATTTATCTTGATGTCGTCATTCAGAATTCTAATAAGTGTTTTAGATAGTCGCAGGAAATACTGTGGATCATCCGAACCTAGAATTTCCCGGCTTTGAGGATCATCCGAAGCCAGCGAGGGACATTTTCATTGTCTTCTCAGCTGGCTTCTTTCCGGGTCATCCCCATTTCATTTTAGGTTTTACATTTTTTTTAGGTTTAGATTTTCTTTTCATGTCATTAAGAAGTCTTTTAGCAGACTTGTATTTACGTCCATTTTTAGAAACGTATGTAAGACTAATACCCTCTTTTTGGCATCTAAGTTGTAGTCTTTTAAACGCCTGGGCTCTCATTTCTAACTGTTTTCTTGTTAGCTTCATACGCTTTCCTCTTACTACTTTTGTAACGGGGACACCAACTGATTTTAATTTGGCTTTTAGAACTCTTGTAGATGTATTTCTGATTGAAACCTTAGGTTTTTTACCGAATTTTAATTGCCCGCGCGGCGGGCTGCGCGGCGGGCGGAGCGGCGGAGACCCACGAACAGGTTTCTTTGAAATTGGAGTAGCAAACGTGGGCAAGTACGCCTCTCTTACTTTCTGGGCATAGTTAAGACCACTCTGGGCAACCTTTTTCGCCATTTCGATAGCATTTCGATTCGGAGTAAATTCGACACCTTCCTGTTGGAGAAACATTAATCCGCTCGCAACAAGCTGATCATTTATTTCTTCATCAGTCATATACACATACAAGCCATCTTCTACAAGATTTTGCCTTTCCTTACTCTCATTAGCTTCATAAAATGAAAACTTACTAAACAATGAACATATCTCACTACTTAGAATATCGAATGATATATACAACTTATTATAAGTTTTTGAATCTAAAAAACTTACTATTTGTAAAAAATCGCCCATCGTTTTAAATACACTGTATTTGTAATGATTTTCACCCTCACGTGTTGCCCTCTGAGTAAGTTTTTTAACACTATTATTGTCTAAATCATTGCTTATTTTAATATCACTACAGTCCTTATTAAAATAACGGGTTACATTTAAAGTTACTATTATTTTATCCCCAGATTTAGTTGATTTTAATCCGCAATTTGCTATATTCACAGGCTGTCCATTTACAGTACAATAAATATTATAATTAGTATCTTCAATTTTATTAATATCTCCTACAATCCCAGCTTCAATTAAGGTTTTTTGTAGTTTATCTTTATTTGCTGCATCATATTCACTCGAGATGTCTTTTACAAATAATAATTCATTATAAGATTCGCAACGACTAGCCTTTCTTCTTGATTGTTCTAATATAGAGCTATATATGGGTATCAAAGATGATGAATTCGAAGTTGCATCAACTCTTAGTTCAACGGGTAAATTATTATCGTACGATCTATTTAGTATTTTAACCATTCTTATGATAGAATTATCACCAGTGCAATCTCCTTGACCTATATCTTTCAGTGGTACATTACTAAGTCCAAATAAATTTAATATTCTTTTTGAAATAGATTTTGAATTTGATTCTGTTGAGAAATAATTATAGTTTATTTTGAAATTCTTAAAATCATTCTGTCTAATTAGGTCCTCACATACATCTACTAGATTATACACATTCAAATCGTTTTTCAGCTCTACTGTAAGTTGGGTAACAAATTTTAACATATCGTCACTTTTTGCAATAAAGCCCCTGCCACAAAAATCATGCACGGCGTCACATGCCATTAATATTCTAAAAAGTCCGTAAAAAATCTCCGATTCATCGCGTTTTACTGAACCAGCCAATAGATTTAATTTTCTTCGGTCTCCAAAACGCTTTATGTATGTTTTATATAAATCTATTTCCATATATACAATAAACAAAACATTTTAATTTCAGTTAATTAGTGAAAGTCCACTCGTAGTAGTACCTGATTTGACCCGGTCTCTTTAGTTCGTCATACTTAAAAAACACATATGATTCATCACACAACTGCCTTAGACTATTTTCAAACGGTATCAACATAGTTTCTTCGTGAATAAACTTAGGATTTTCAACTATAAGTTTAGCATTTAAAGCCCTTCGTTTTTTATCCAAAACAAACATAGCCATATATTTAGGTTCAAATTGTCCACATTTAGATTCTTCTGGGTAGAATCCGAAATAGAAATATTCTTCGGATGTGTAAACATCCGATGCCTGTTTCATTCTAAGACATTCTGTACAGTAATGTTCATCATACAATTCAGTGTCATTCCTTGCCATATGTAAAAGCCAGTTTTGAGCCCACGCGGCTCCATTTAAATGTGTTAAAAGTTTTAGTTCACCTCCCGAAGGAGGTGTTAAAGACTCTACGAAATCTGTTCCACTGTAACTATTACTATTTACAATGTTTGTTTTATAGAATGAATAAGTCTCATGTGATTTATAGAATGGATAAATACAAGGACTCGCAATAAAAGACAATATTGGCAGACATAAAGAAAACATTCTATATTATGTATAATGTATTTTTTATTTCTTTAAGAGCCTTCTAAGATTTTAAGAACTTTATTGATAGTTGGGATACACACATCTACAACCTGTGATATTTTTGATTTAGAAGGCTGTTTAAGTTTTAGTTCATTTTTTACTACGTAGAATAAAATACCAGCCGTAATCGATTTTGGTGTTACAGAGTCTAAAATATCGATATTTTTTGTATAGATTTCATTACAAATGTAAATTGTTTTGAAGGGTAACTCTAATTGATTACAAAATTTTACAAAAACATCTGTTTCTTTAATGTCTTCCTTTTTTCTCCCAAGATATTTATAAGCAGGGACATCTTGCATTATTTCTAAAAATACTTTTTCACCCTTTAGAAAACCTTTGTGATTTCCATCTCCTTCTGTTAGTTCTATAAGTTTTGATCTGTTGACCGAAATATTATTTTGCATCGCAGAAAAGTATAAACATGCCGCTATAAGTCCAATCCTTACTGAAGCTCTAGTTAATTTTCCAGATTCCATACACACATGCCACATATTTTTTGCAGTTGGTAAGATAGAATGGGGTAGTGAAAGTAAGGTGCGATAATTTTCAAATTGTTCAGAAACTTTCCAGAATGTTTTTTGTTTATGTGAGAAAGTTTGTTGATAATGTAAAGTCATAGTAAAAGAATTTTTATGAAACCCGGGTATAGTCCCTAATTTATCATATGGATTATCAGAAACATTAGCATCTCCCCTTTGTGTTGAATTTTGAAAAGAACCGTCATCTTTTTTATGACTATTCCATTCACAAGACACATTTTCCGTTTCTAGCAATTCTCCACATTCTAAACATACATTAGACTGATCTGATGGATTATACATAAAATTTACATGGAGACAACACTTGTTATGTAAAAGACTTTCTTTAGTTTCTTTAGTAGAATTTTCAATTGTAATCTTATCTAGATCTTGCCATGCTAGTAAGATAATCTCGTCCATAATAAACAGGCGACTTTAATACACATTTATACATTTTATCTTTAATATGTCTATAAAAACGTAATATTTGCGGGAATATTTTATTTTAATAATGTTATAGATTTTTAACTATGACTGACGTGGCTATTATACAAGATAATGACATTTATTGTATAAGTTTAGATAAATCTAAATCTATATATAAAATAGATTTAAAACAGGATACGCCTTATGATGAAAATAAATTTGAAGAATTTTTATTATATTTAAGAAATACCTGGGAATACATCAAAGAAAATAAATTAAAATATCATTTATTGGTTAATTTAGGAGTATCAGGGAATAAAGATAATGAATTACCTTTATCTGCATATATTAAATTGGTAAAAACTATAACCGAAATTAATAACATTTTAATTAGTAATTGTCATTCTATATCTATATTAACATGTGGTTCTGAAAAGTGGAAGAGTGCTTATCAATTAGCTACAAAGTTGTGGAATCCTGTTAATCAAAGACCTCTTTTATTTACAGAGAATTCTAAAGATGTAGAAGCTTTTTTTCTAAGTCATAAATTAATTCCGGTGTTAGATGATTTAAGTGAATGGATAGAATGTGAAGATGGTGGTTATGTACGTAAGAAATAAATCTAAAATATAATTTATCAAATAAAATATAATACATTGTGTGTTTTATTTTATTTGATTTAAATGTAACCTAAGTTTTAATTTATTAGTTGTTTCTAAAGTTTCTAATCATAGCACCACCTACTGGGTGTAGCGCTATAATATTAAAACCAGCAATTACAGTAGCTATAATACCTATCGCGATATGAACTCTCTTTACAATCTTAACACTATCGGATTCACTGCTCCTTCTACATTCGTTATCTAATACACCAACAGCCATCCATACAAATGCAGCGAGCAGAATGGGAACAATAATAGTGTATAAATTCGCCTTTAGAAGTCCAAAAATCGATTTTGCGCCTAACATTATTTTTTATTATTAGATATATATTTTATTTTTTAATAAATTAAATTTTATCAAGGTCGTTTTTCCAGAAATCTGACAATTTGTAATTTTTATTTAATGTGTATTCTTTTTCTATTTTATCCCGATGAGTAGTTAAAGATGTAATTGTATCTTCACTAAAAGAATGTATTTTCATATCAGTCAAATATGTGTATGAATTATTTACTTTAATATAAGAACGAGATTCTAACTGCTCATTTATATAACTAATCTTCTGTCTAAATACTTTTACATTTTCATCTATTACGTCATTTACAAAACTTATCTTAGAGTTTATAAGATTTAATTCTTTAGAAAGTCTATCTGAAATGTCTTTCTGTCTTTTCGTATAATAATCACACCTAATTTTCCAGAATCTATAAACAATTTCTTCAACCGAATCAATTTTAATTATCTCATTTCTTTCATTAAATACATGGATATTCTTAGCAGATACATTTGATGTCAATTTTAACTTTTTATCAAATTCTCTATTGTCTGTCCATGATAATATATTTTCTAATGGAATCTTTAGTTCAAAATGTACATTAGTTTCTGTAGACTTATTTATGTAGCTGTAAATTTCATTATCTGTTTCTAGTTTGTCCAGGTGTGATTTGTAATCTTCAGTCCAAGTTCCTATGGGTAGTTCTGTAATAGTTACCGTATTTGATACAATTTTATATACACCGCGTGTGATCCATTTATTCTGTTCTATTTTGGTAATAGTTCCATTAAATCCTTTATACCACGGAGTAAGCTCTTCTATGTCTGCATCTGGATCATTCACTAGTTTTAAAAGTCTGTCCTTTAGATCATCTGGGTTAAAACACGGAATATCTGTTGAAAATCCAGTTCCAATTCCGCACGCTCCGTTAATGAGAATAAGTGGTAGCGTTGGAACATAAAACATTGGTTCTATTGAAAATCCGTCATCGTCTAGATAGTTTAGTATATTAAAGTCGGCTGGATTAAAAATGTTCTTAAAATTTTTTGAAAGATGTGTAAAGATGTACCTGGGACTAGATGAATCTTTTCCGCCAAGAAGTCTAGTACCAAATTGTCCAACTGGTTCTAGAAGATTAATATTATTAGATCCTACAAATGTTTGAGAAAGACCGATTATAGTATCCTGAAGGCTTGCTTCTCCGTGGTGATAACTAGATACCTCCGAAACGTAACCAGCGAGTTGAGAAACTTTAATCTCAGAATATAAATTTCTTTTGATACAAGAATAGATAATTTTTCTTTGAGAAGGTTTCAAACCGTCTACTAGACTAGGAATAGATCTAACATTATCTGCTATAGAAAAAAGTACAAGTTCTTTGTTTATAAGATCTTTTACTCTTACATCACTCTTAGTATAGTCTAATGTTTTTGGTGAAGTAATATTATCTAGGATCCATTTCTTTCTAGCATCAGCCTCTGTTTTTGTAAATGCCATATGTAGGTATTTTTCATCTGTATCCGATTCTACTTTGTAATCAAGAGTCATCATATTTTTAAAATATTCCTTGGCTTCAGTTGATGTGCTTGTACCAAGCCCCTTATAGTATTTTATCTTGTATCCATTGATATTGTTATGTTCTTTCCATTTATTGTAATCGCTTACGTTATAAAAAGGCATTACCAGGTCTTTTTTTGATATCTTGATAACAGGTGTGACAAGAGATGATATAAAATTTATTTTTAGAAGCTCTGGCCAAGAATTTCCTATAAAGTTTACAAGTAGACTTTTAATATGAAAACCATCTGTATCTGCATCTGTCATTATAAGAATTTTTCCATATCTCAATTCTGATACATTCTTGTATTTTTTTCCATTTTGCAAACCCAATATCTGTTTAATATTATTTATTTCTTCATTTTTAGACAACTGAGAATAAGTAGCGGTTCTTGTGTTTAGTAGCTTTCCTCGTAGAGGGAAAACACCATATGTGTCTCTTCCAACTACAGAAAGCCCTGAAATAGCTGTTGCTTTTGCTGAATCACCCTCTGTAAATATGATAGTACACTTGGATGAATCTTTTGTACCCGCCCTGTTCGCATCATCGAGCTTAGGGATAATAATTCTTGATGTTTTCTTACCATCTGTTTTTTGTAGAGATTTCTTTTCCTTTGCATCAGCCAAAGCAAGTACGTTTTCTATGATGCCAAGCTTTGACACACTCTTGACAAATTCATCAGAGGCTGAGAATTTACTTCCGAACCCTGATACCTTTGTGATGTGCTTTTCTTTAGTCTGGGAGGAAAAAGAAGGATTCTCGATGATACAATTTATAAAAACAAAGATGTTGTCTTTGATGTAATTAGGTTTAATAGTAAGACTCTTGTGTTTTTCTTGGATAATCTCTGTGATTTTTTTTACAATGGGACCTATGACATGCTCAACATGACTACCCCCGTCGGATGTATTCACTCCATTTACAAATGAGATACACTGAAATCCGTTTTCAGATGGGGCAATCGCAACTTGCCACCTAGGATTTTCTTGAATAACTCTTGGGCAGTTCTTTTTAAGACCGATATACATAGAAATGTATTCGGAAAAATCTTTTACATTTAGTTTTTTATCGTTGTAATACACATCAACACCCTTGGGTGTGATAGCACACATATCAAATATGCGCCTAATTAGAATGCTTTTAGTGTCTTCATTTAGAGTGTCGACTCCAAACCTTTTAAAATCTGGTTTAAATGTGATCTTTGTGTATTCTTTTACTGATTTTCCCAGTTTTGGTTTACAGATTTTGCTTAGATTTTTTTCGTAAGTTTGGGTATATTTTTTACCTGCAGACGCTGTCTCAACTGTAAATGTATCAGAAAAGATAGCTGCAAGTTTAGCACCGAGTCCGTTAAGACCTCCTGTTGTCCTTTTCTTGGAGTCGTCATGGTTACTAGTGGTTAGAAGATTTGCAAAAATAAGTTCAGGTATATAAATGTTATATTCTGGGTGAATATCGATTGGTATTCCAGAATCGTTATAGATTGAAATTGTATTATCATCGGAGATCCAAACTTTTATACATGACATGTCTTTGTTTCTCTGACGTTCATCCGAAGCATTTGTTAAGATTTCATCAAAAATCTTAAAAATGCCTGGATTCCATCGGCATTTCTTAATACATGCAGTGTTAGTTTCCTGATTTATAATCCAGCATTCAGATGTTACATCTGAAATGTCTCCTACGTACATTCCAGGTCTTTCTAAAACATGCTCTATTTGAGTATATTTTTTATAATTTTCAGCCATACTCTGCTTATGTGTAAAGTAACTGATTATAAATTGTATTTTATTTTTAAACCAGTTATTTTTTTGTAAAATTTTTCAATTAATTTTAGGAGGTGAAGTATACCTAGTTTTTAGATTGTGTATCATACTATTAATTTGTTCAGCTGTTCTAAGTCCTACAAATTGAGATTTTTCCATTTTATACTTTATGATAGTTGTAGGTATGTTATAAATCCTATTTTTAGCTAGAAATTCCTCGAATTCATCATTTTCTACGTCTATAGTGTATGTTATACAATTTGGCATATCTACTAGTATTTGTTCTATTTGTTTACAAGGGAGACACCAATCTGTACCAAATTTAATAAATACAATAGTTTCTCCAAAATCAATACTATTTATATTTTCATATGATTTTAAACTGTCAATAGAATGAGAAATCTCCATTTATATTATTTCTTTTATAGTTTTAAGTTATATTTAAATTTAAAAAATATAGACAAATTGTAATACATTTTACACTATGTTTCTTTCTTATTTTGATTTTTATAGATTTGATTTACAGGCGGTAGTTATAATTATAGCAACTATATGTGTATTCCTAGGTATAAACACATACAGAGAAAAAGATACTGATAAAAAGAAAAACAATGAACTTTTAATTTCATTATTAGGTGCAGTAACAGGTTTTGTTATAAGTTTAATAGTTTCTTATTTAACACTAGAACCTGATAATTTAGATACGTCTGATTATTATAATTAATAATATTTAGTTAAATTATTATGTCGATAAGTCTATCAAAATTTAATCCACGTAAAATAGAAGAAAAAAGACTTACAGGTTCTGGCCCAGCTACTTGCGTTTTTATAGGAAAGAGAGGAACCGGTAAAAGCACATTAGTAGCTGATATATTATATCGTCTACGAAAGATTAATGCGGGTGTTGCAATATCTGCAACGGAAGATGGAAATGCATTTTATTCTAATTTTATACCTGAAATACTTATACATTCTGAATACAAACCGGAGATTGTACAACAAATTGTGACCCGTCAAAAAAAAGTAATTGACGGAAAAAAGAAAGACTCTGATAAAGACGTATTTGTTCTACTGGATGATTGTATGTATGATAAACGTATGATAAGAGATCCAAATATACGAGGTATATTTATGAATGGACGTCATTGGAGAATTACATTTTTATTGACGATGCAATATTGCATGGATTTACCCCCGGATCTTAGGGCTAATATAGATTACATTTTTATTCTTCGTGAAAATATTATACAAAATCAACAAAAGTTGTATAATAATTTCTTTGGAATATTTCCACATTTCTCTGTTTTTCAAGATGTACTTAATAGTTGCACAGAAGGATATGATTGTTTAGTTCTAGATAATACATCTAGAAGCAATAATATAACAGATTGTGTATTTTGGTATAGAGCGACTCCTAATCGTAAATTTAAAATAGGTTCCAAAGATCTCTGGGCTTATTGTAAAAAAAATTATGATGCTAAAAAAGCAAAAGAGACGCCAGAATTTGATGCTAAAAAGATGAAAAAGAAAAGCGCCCCTAGCGTAGCCGTTAAGAAATTGAAATGAATTTACGGAACGATGTCTTTGAATAGAGTCTTGATTTCATCGTTAGGATATTTATAATGAAGGTCTGGCTGATCTTCATACCCATCTTTAACTAATGTATACTTTCCCGTGTTTGTACAGAGATTATATACATTAAAATTGTCTTTAAGATCAAACAAATCAGTTCTTGTTGAAAAATTAACAGATATACTACCTTCAACCCCGCTAATAATCCTATGGAAAATACCGGCTGGCCATACTACCATTGCCGGACCATCAAAATACAGCTTGTCATTTTTATAAACCTTGTCCGGTGTAACAATAAAAGAAGCTTTTGTTAGAGTTTTTGGATCAAAGATATCAATGTATCTAGTTCCTTGAAGAACAAGAAGATTATCATCTTGTCCCGGGTGCATATACCATGGTCTTTTAACCGGCGGGGTACAATCTTCTATGGGACCCGGAGAAATAGAATTTGGACCGTGAATAACTCGATCAATACCACTAATCCTAGGAATATCAGATGGAACCATTTCGTCGAATTTTACACCCCTTGTTCTGCGTAAAATTCTAAGAGGGATAATACGGTACATTTTTATTAAATTAATATAAGATTTATTTAAATTAATTTAATAATTTAAATGGTAAATTATATTATTAATGGGATGTTATTAAACGAGTGTATTATTAGTAAATATGGAACAACCTGTCTTTTTAATAATGGTTACAGTATAAGTGCAAATGTGTTCAAGATGGAAAATTTTTTAATGTATTTAATACTAAGACCTGTTGAAAATATTATTCGAAAATCTATAAACAGTATTAATTTTGCAGACATATCTATAAATATAGAAGACTTAGATAATGTTCCTTTTACTTAGTCTAGAACAAGTTCAAAATCTGGAAATACATTTAGTGCTTTACTAATGTCTCCATCTAGATGCTTATTCAATTTATGATATTTATGTTTCATCATAATTTGTTCCGCGGTTAGTCCATCTTTATAAATATCGGGTTTAATGTCATCGTCTAGAAAGTAAGGAATAAAAGACGCTGCAAAAAGAGCTCCAGCAACAGGATAAACACGTTTAATTACTTCCTTGTGCGTGGGAGGCTTCAATACATAAGACTCCGCGGAAAATAGATACAATAGAGAAAAAATAACTGCCTTTTTCATTTATTTAAATGTGTATATTTTATCTTTTTATATTAAAAACTATATACATTTATATTTAATTTTATTCAAATGGGATATGATCCATAAGATTATTTGCACCACTGGGTATATAAATAATAATACCATCAATATCATTACGAAGCTTAAGCTGACATCCCAGGCGTGAGTTAGATAAGGGTTTATACGCCAAGTCTAACATGTCCTGCTCAGCCTCACAAGGTTTACCCACCTTTTCAAACCAACTAGGTTCTACATATACATGACAAGTAGAGCATGCCATCACTCCGCTACATGCACATTCAAGAAGTTGAGAAAGTGTTTGAGATCCTCTATCCTTACCGTGGTCTATAACATCTTTTAAAGACATATCTTCAAACCCCCTACATTTAATAACCTCTTTAGAGGTCTTAACTATAAAATTCACCATTCGTTTACCTTCTGTACGAGCCAGATCTCTTTCAACTGCCTTAGCTAAAGCTCCAAGACCCGCATCAGAACCTACCTCCCAAGCCCCAGCGAGAGCCTTTACCATTTGAAGTTCATTTCCTACACAGACGCCCCAGTTTGTAGTTAGTTCTTTGAGAATACCTTCCACAACATTATCCGTATAACCAAGATCTCGAAGAAATGTTCG
>Ga0163109_10003180_pt1 | contig 12584 bp, 9 predicted proteins | sample CRUFie1St13metaG_FD_108704 | JGI IMG/M metagenome (GOLD analysis project Ga0163109, IMG submission 108704) | Marine microbial communities from the Costa Rica Dome - CRUD Field 142mm St13 metaG | ecosystem: Environmental > Aquatic > Marine > Oceanic > Photic zone | place: Costa Rica: the Eastern... | reverse complement strand
GCTAAAGATGCCTAAGAGAAGAAAAAAAGCAAAGAAGGCTAAGAAAAAAGCTAAGAAAAAAGCTAAAAAAAGAAGAAGAAGATAATAACTTAGTATTCTTTATTAAAAACGCTTCTCATAACGTAAAGTGTGAGAGGCGTTTTTTTTATTCTTCTAAAGATGTTTCATTATCTGTTTCTGTCTCGGTAATTGTCTCTTCGACCGGAGGTAAGCTAGATGTCGAAGGTTTTGTTGGTTGTGTTGTTTTAGTTTGATCCACTAAATTTCTTTTTAATGCTTTATCTAACTTCTTCTGAGTATCCTCTAAAGATATATTAAGTATAATCTGGAACTCTGATAATATTCTTTCATAGGCTTTTTCAAAAAGTTGTCTTTCACTGTATGATTGATCAACCATTAGATCATCTCCTTTATTTAAATCTCTCACTACCTCAGCTAGTTCATAAATTTTTCCTGATGATATTTTTGCTTCATATTCCTGTGCTCTTCTACTCCACATAGATCTTTTTATTTTTGGTTTACTTTTAAGAATCGAGATACATTTATTTACTTGGTTAATAGTTGCTAAATGACGAAGATGAGATTGTTTATTCACAGGAACCATCCCATTTGCTTTATCTTTTTCAAACTTTATCACATAAGTCTCAACATCAATTCCACCAATATTTATTTTTTTAAATTCAGTGATTTGACCAACACCATGTTTAGGGTATACAATATAGTCTTTTATTTTATATTCTCTTTTTTCTGTATCTTGTTTTTTTACTTTTTTTATTTCTGGCTTAATTTCATTACTTTTTGAAATTCTTAAGTTATCTGATTTTATATTTGGTTTAGTATCAGATTTATTTAATTGTTTTTTAACATTAATTTTTTTGTTTTTTGATTTCCTTAATTTTTCCGTTTTTTTTGGTAAAATTTTTTTAGGTTTTGCTAGAGGTCTCTTAGTTGCTTTTTTTTTTACTTTTTTGGGTGTTTTTTTCTTAAATGTTTTCTTTAAAATATTTTTTAAACTTATCTTGCTCATCTTTATATTTTTCATGATCCGCTGGGGGATCTTTTTTTTCAGTTATGTTCGGCCAGATTTCTGAATACTTTCTATTCAATTCTAACCATTCTTCGCTTCCAGGCTCCGTATCTGCCTTGATGGCATCAACAGGACACTCTGGTTCACAAACGCCACAATCTATACACTCATCAGGCTTAATTACAAGCATATTTTTTCCCTCGTAAAAACAATCTACGGGACATACATCAACACAATCCATCAACTTACATTTGATACAATTTTGATTAACTATGTATGTCATTAAGAATATTCTTTCTTTATTTTAGTTTTAATATTTCCCATTACATCGCTGTCTATATATAATAAACCTGCAAGTTTCCTCATCAAACTCGTCTCATATATATCTGCTTCATCGTTTGAATAAACTATTCTCCATAAATTCTCTACAATCTCTATTTTTTTGTTAGCATCCATATTTTTCACCTCTTTTGTAAAATCTAAGATTTGATTTGAGTCTTCCTCGATTTTTTTCCCTTTTTCTAAAATTTCGTTTATATCTTCTTTTTTCACACCAATATTAATTAATGTTTGTTGAATAATCTTAGCTTCTTTATCTGAATAATTTTCATCGATCTTAGCAGCGTGTATCAGTAAAGCAGCAACTTTTATAAAATGATTATCTTTATTTTTTTCTAAATTTTTTTTAAAAAACATATTTATTAGTTTAAATTTAAGTTTTTTAAAACTCCAAAAGGATTTTCTTTAATAGTTTTCTTATTAAAAACTTTTTTACTTAATTTTTTTGGAGAATATTTGAAAAATATTTCATCTTTTTTTTCAAAAATTTTATAATTCATATTTTTTAATATTTTTTTAAAACTTTCTTTATTACAACCGAGTAAATTTAACATTTCTGGAACCATTTTTATCTCTTTGCCCTTTTCTGGATTTGAATTAATAATTTGTACAAATAATCTCTCTAGAATATCAATTCTTACGTATAAATTATCAAATTTTTCAAAACCACATAACAGCATAAAATTTTTATTTTTAAAATTACTATCTTCCAAAAAATTTAGTCCGAAAGTTGGCGGTTTTAAATTAAAGTTCTTTTGTTGAAAATTTTTCCAAAGCAATGTTCTTAATGAAACAGCTTCAGGTTTAATAAGTCTATGTAAAAAAACATGATATCTTCCAAACTTAACACCCAAATCTCTTAGTATCTTTCTTTCGTTTTGTTCAAGAATATTAAGATAATCAACAACCTGTTCTCGTTTCAAAACTCCATTATTTTCATATAGTTGATATGCAAGAGCTTTAATTGAAGAATTTTTTTCTTTTAAATTTTTTAAATCTACAAGACTTTTCAGAATTGTCTGAATTTTATTTTTAATCCATTTTTCTAAAAAAACTATTAGCATTTGTTTTTTGTCTTGTTCCAGAATATCATCAACTATTAATTCAAAGTTTGGATTTAAATAGTCTTTACCAGGTGTTAGTTTTGCAATCGCATACTTGTTCCAATAGATTCTAAAGTCATCATTTAATTCAACAGAGCTAGTATCTATAATAATTTGAATTCTTCTTTCAAGTTCTGGACCAACAGTTTTTCTTGCTGCTTTTTTTAGCGACTTAATATCTGTTTCTAAGGCTCCTTTTTTAAGATCAAGTTCTAATTTAAGACCATTAATTTTTCCTATAAATTGATTGTCAATCATTACTTCATTATTTTCTAATATTTTAGTATCAAATTCCATATCTTGTTTTAAACCTCTAGCTAAAACGCTTGCTCTTTTATCAATGAAAGTTTTTGTGAGTTCTTCATGTAGTCTATCTGAGAGTTTATCCTCTAATAATTTTGTTTTTTCAATCCAATAATTTTGATTTTCTATCCAATTATTTTTATTTGAAACATAAGACCAAGTTCTCACATTTGCAATTCTATTCGATAAAGAATCAACGTTACCTTCTAATTTATCTAATTTTACTAACTGTAATCGCATAAAATCGTTACTTATTTTACCTTTTTCACTATTTAAAAAACTAAATACATTTCCAATTACATCATAGTGATTTCCATATGTTTTTTTTACAAAGTCTGGAATTTGACAACATTCCCAAAGTAAACTTAGTTTATATTTATCAAATTTGATATTTTCTAAATTTTTATCTTTTAAAAAAAATTTTAAGGCTTTTTCATCTTCACATTCATTTATTTTTCTTAACCAATCTTTATTAGGTCTTTCATCCAAAGATCTTATCAAAGCAGAGGGATTTTCAAAATTTAAATTTGAATTTCGCCAGTAAAGAAACTGAATTTCCTCGAATTTATGATTTTCAAGAAGATCTACCTCCTCTGCATTAATTTCTTTACATTGTCCTGTAATTCCAAAACTTCCGTCATTAAGGTATCTTCCTGCTCTTCCAGCGATTTGCCCAATCTCAGATAGATTTAGTTTTCTTAATTTTTTTCCATCAAATTTTTTAAGGTTTGAAAAATAGACATAATCTAGATCCATATTTATACCCATTCCAATTGCATCTGTAGCAACCAAAAAATCAACATCTCCTGATTGATATAATTCAACTTGTGCATTACGCGTTTTTGGGCTTAAAGATCCCATTACTATAGCTGCACCACCTTTTTGTCTTCTTATTAGTTCTGCTATTGCATAAACTTCCTCTGCTGAGAAAGCAATTATTGCTGTTTTACGGTCTATTCTTGATATTTTTTTGTGACCAGCATAAGAAAGTTTTGATAATCTATTTCTATTTATAAACTCTATATCATCATTTAATTTAGAAATTATATTTTTTAGAGTGTTAGATCCCATGAACATTGTTAATTTTGTTCCTCTAATATTAATTAACCTATCAGTAAATATGTGCCCACGTTCATGATCTGCACACATCTGTATTTCATCAACACCAACATAATCTAGATGTTTATCTATTGGCATTGACTCAACAGTACATAAGAAATATTTTGCGTTTGGAGGAATAATTTTCTCTTCTCCGGTGATCAGAGCAACTTTATCTTTACTTATTTTTTTTATAACTTTGTCGTAAACCTCTCTTGCTAATAACCTTAAAGGAAAACCAATCATTCCACTTTCAAAAGATAGCATTGTTTCAATTGCTAGATGGGTTTTTCCAGTATTGGTTGGTCCAAGAACTGCTGTAACTTTATTTTTAATCATTTCTATCTTTGGTATATCTTTATTTTTACCTACCAGATATTGTTGGTCCTAAAGAACAAAAATAGACTAAAACATGACCGAATCGGATGATAAAAAGTTCTCATTTTAATTAATAATAATGTTAACTTAACATAATTAGAATTATTTCTATAACATTTATTCTAAAAATATTAACCTTAAATTATCTCAGGAATGAAATAGGTTTTGTAAAAATTATAATTCTAAGTTTTGACCTTTAATATTTTCCAAACACCAGAAGCAGAAGTTATAATTTTATTGTTACATTTTAGTTCGCAAAATAAAAAAATAAGAGTTTTAGTTTTTTTTAAAATTTTTACATTTCCAAAAATTACATCACCAATTTTAGATGCCCCAATAAATTTTAAATCCAAAGAAATAGTCACGCATGGTGAATTTTCAGCCGTTCTATGAGCAGCAGTCCCAGCTCCTGCATCTACTAGTGCTGATAAATAACCCCCATGAGTAATCCCAGCTGCATTAAGATGATTTTCATTTATGGTTGATTTAAATTCATATTCGTTTTCAGAGATATTCCTAAATAAAACACCTCCATTATGTTTCATAAAACCAGGTTTTAAACTAATTTGCTCAAATTTATCAGACATAGTTTTTTTATAATATAAAAGTTAAGATTAACAAAATTATAAAAATAATTATAAAAAAACATATTACAGACATCTGTAGAGACGATTTAAAAAGCCAATTTAACATTTTTGTCCTTATATGGTGCGCCTGCTAGGAGTCGAACCCAGAACCTCCTGGTCCGTAGCCAAGCGCTCTATCCAGTTGAGCTACAGGCGCATTTTATAATTTTATTTAATTATATTATATGTAATTTTTAGTGTATTTTGTGAATAAGACAAATTTAAATTTATGAATAAAAAATTTAATGAAGTAGTTATTGTTGGAGCTGTAAGAACACCAATTGGCACATACAAAGGTATATTTAAAGATGTTAAAGCACATTCACTTGGTTCAGCTGTAATTAAAGAGGTTCTTAGAAGAGTTAATGTCTTACAAGATGAGGTTGATGAAGTTATTATGGGTCAAGTTTTGACAGCAGGTTCTGGTCAAAATCCTGCAAGACAAGCTGCAGTTAGTGCGAATATTCCAATTTCAAAACCCGCTTATCTAGTAAATCAAGTTTGTGGATCTGGTTTGCGAGCTGTAATTTCTGGATATCAATCGATAAAACTAGGTGAAATTAAACAGGTGATTACGGGCGGCCAAGAGAATATGTCAATGGCCCCTCATTCAATTCTTTCTAGATATGGAAAAAAAATTTCTAAAGATGCGTTAGTAGATACAATGATTTACGATGGTTTAATCGATGCATTTAATAATTATCACATGGGTGTGACAGCAGAAAATGTTGCAGAAAAATTTAAAATAACAAGAGAAGAACAAGACATCTTTGCATTAAATTCACAAAATAAAACTCAAATTGCAATAAAAAACAATAAATTTGATGACGAAATAATATCAATTAATCAAAATGGAAATATCATTGAAAAAGATGAACATCCAAGAAACAATTTAAATATTTCTGACTTAGAAAAACTTAAAACTGTATTCAAAGAAAATGGAACAGTTACACCAGGTAATTCTTCAGGAATAAATGATGGAGCAGCAGCATTATTACTAATGACGCAAGTTGAAGCTGAAAAAAAATCTGTTGAACCGTTAGCAAAAATAATTTCATGGGCTTCAGTTGGTATTGAACCATCGCTTATGGGATTGGGACCTATTGAAGCTGTTAAAGCTGCTGTCAAAAGAGCTAATTGGAAAATAGATGAAATTGATCTTTTTGAAATTAATGAGGCGTTTGCAGCACAAAGCATCGCTGTAATAAATGAACTTAAAATTGATAAGAACAAAGTTAATGTAAATGGGGGTGCTATTGCTCTAGGTCATCCTATTGGAGCTTCTGGAGCAAGAATCTTAGTTACCCTTTTACATGAAATGAAAAGACAAAATAAAAAAAAAGGATGCGCCACTTTATGTATTGGTGGCGGAATGGGTATAGCTCTTTGTATTGAAAGAGATTAAGAATTTACTTTCTTGTATTTTTCTTCCAATAAAATTTTTTGTACCCAAACTTTAGCATCTATATAGTTACTAATTCTTGGTTGAATAAGGATATTTAATAACTTTCTTATCATTTAAATATTATCAAATTTAAGAATGTCAAAAAATTGATCAGAATGTGTTAAAATTTGCAATTTACTTAAATTTTTAGGTGTATAACATAGTCAAATGAGCAAAAAATTACTAGTTCCTGACATTGGTGATTTTGAAAATGTTGAAGTAATTGAACTTTTAGTAAAAGAAGGTCAAAAAATAAAAAAAAATGAACCTGTAGTAACAATCGAAAGTGATAAATCAAGCGTTGAAATTCCATCTTTAATTGAGGGAAAAATAGAAAAAATTGAGGTCAAAGTAGGAGATAAAGTATCTAAAGATGATGTACTTTTGACCATTTCAAGTAACGATGTAGTTTCTTCTGAAGCACAAGAAGTTCCAAAAAATACAGAAAATTTAATCCAAGAGGCTGAAGCTTCATTAAAAAATTCTCAAGAGCAACAATCTTCAAAATCTGAAATAAGATCTACAAACCAAAAATTAGAACAAGAAAAAAAAGAAGTAAGAAACAATCCTCAAGCAGATCATAGAATTCAAATATCGAATAAAAATGATATTGACCCACAAGAAACAAGTGAGTGGTTAGATTCCTTATCATCTGTTATTGAAAAAGATGGTGATCAAAGAGCTCATTATTTGATTAAAGAATTAATTAATAAGGCATATACCGCAGGAGTGAATATTCCATACACACAAAATACTCCTTACATTAATACAATTCCTGTTAGTGAGGAGAAGAAGTCTAATGGAGATCAAAATATAGAAAGAAGAATTAGGTCATTAATCAGGTGGAATTCGGCTGCAATGGTAGTTAGGGCAAATAAAAAATACCCAGAACTAGGAGGGCACATTGGAACGTTTGCATCTGCTGCAACACTTTATGATGTTGGAATGAATCATTTTTGGAGAGCAAAAAACAATAAGTTTGGAGGAGATCTGATTTATTTTCAAGGTCATAGTGCACCAGGAATGTATGCAAGAGCTTTTCTCGAGGGAAGATTGACAGAAAAGCAACTAGATAGTTTCAGACAAGAAGTAAATCCTGGGGGATTGTCCTCTTATCCTCATCCCTGGTTGATGCCAAACTTTTGGCAATTTCCAACCGTATCTATGGGTTTAGGCCCAATGCTAGCAATTTATCAAGCTAGATTTATGAAATATTTAATAAATAGAGGCTTAATAAAAGACGAAGGCAGGAAAGTTTGGGCATTTTTAGGAGACGGTGAAATGGATGAACCTGAATCTTTAGGAGCAATCGGCTTAGCAGCAAGAGAAAAATTAGATAATTTAATATTTGTCATAAATTGTAATTTACAGAGACTGGATGGTCCAGTTAGAGGGAATGGAAAGATTATTCAAGAACTAGAGGGAATTTTTAGAGGAGCTGGATGGAATGTTATTAAAGTTATTTGGGGATCCTATTGGGACTCTTTATTACTAAATGATAAAACAGGTCATTTAGTTAAAACTATGAATGAAACGGTTGATGGTGAATACCAAGCAATGAAGGCAAGAGATGGTGCCTATGTAAGGGAAAAGTTTTTTGGAAAATATCCAGAAACTAAAGAATTAGTATCAAGCTTATCTGATAAAGATATTTGGAGATTGAATAGAGGTGGCCATGATCCTCATAAAGTTTTCGCTGCTTACGATAAAGCATCAAAAAATGTTGGAAGTCCAACCGTAATAATAGCAAAAACTATCAAAGGCTATGGAATGGGAAAAAGTGGTGAAAGTGTAAATACAACACATCAAACCAAAAAATTAGATATTGACGATTTGATGTATTATAGAGACAGATTTGATGTGCCTCTAACTGATGATCAAGTCAGAAATATAGAATATTATAAGCCTGACCAAAATTCAGCTGAGATTAAATACATTAAGGATAGAAGACTTAAGCTTGGTGGATTCATTCCAGAAAGAACTACTTATGCAAAATCTATCAAAGCTCCACCTAAAAATATTTTTAATAATATGAAAGAATCTACTGGCAAAAAAGAGATGTCAACGACTATGGCTTTAGTTCGTATGTTAACAAGTCTTCTTAGAGATAAAAATGTTGCACCAAAACTTGTTCCAATCATTCCTGATGAAGCAAGAACTTTTGGTATGGAGGGATTTTTTCAAAAAGTTGGGATTTATGCTCATGAGGGGCAGAAATACGAACCAGAGGACTCGGCTCAATTAAGTTCTTATAGAGAAGAAAAAAGTGGTCAAGTTCTTGAAGAAGGCATAACAGAAGCTGGAGCAATGTCATCTTGGATTGCAGCAGGAACATCGTATACCAATCATGATATTGAAATGATTCCAATTTATTTATTTTATTCTATGTTTGGTTTTCAAAGGATAGGAGATTTTGCTTGGGCAGGAGCAGACAGTCAATCAAGAGGATTTTTAATTGGTGCTACTGCTGGAAGAACAACATTAGCAGGAGAAGGTTTACAACATCAAGATGGACATAGTCATTTAATGGCATCAACTATTCCAAATTGTAAGTCTTATGATCCAACATTTCATTATGAACTAGCAACAATTTTTAGAGATGGATTGAAAAGAATGCATGAGAAGAAAGAAAATATTTTTTATTATATTACAACAATGAATGAAAATTATCCTCATCCTGCTATGCCAGCTGAAAAATCTTGTGAAGAAGGCATTTTAAAAGGAATGTATAAAATTAAAGAATTTAATAAATATAAAAAAACCAAAATTCAATTTTTGGGATCAGGCACAATTTTGAGAGAAATGATAGCTGGTGCTGAGATACTACAAAAGGAATATCAAATAGATAGTGAAGTTTGGAGCGTAACTAGTTTTAACGAATTAAGGAGAGATGGCTTAGAGGTAGAAAGGTATAATTTATTAAATCCCGAAAAAGAACCAAAAAAATCATATGTTGAAAGCTGTTTAGGCAAAACCGAGGGTCCAATTTTGGCTGCATCAGATTATATGAGAATGAATTCAGATCAAATTAGACCCTATACTAACAAGAGCTTTTACTCTTTAGGAACAGATGGATTTGGTCGAAGTGATACAAGAAAAAATTTGAGGAGGTTTTTTGAGGTTGATAAAGAACATGTCGTTGCATATGGACTAAGTGTTTTAGCTAAAGAACAATTAATAGCCTCTAAATATGCTGAAGAAGCAATAAAGAAGTATAAAATAGATAAAGATAAACAAATGCCGACAAAATTATAATGTCAAAGAAAGATATAAAAGTTCCAAATATTGGTGAATTCAAAGATGTGGAAGTAATTGAAGTTTTAATTAAAAAAGGTCAAAAAATTAAAAAGAATGATCCACTAATAACTATTGAAAGCGATAAATCAAGTGTGGAGATACCATCATCTGATGATGGAACTATAGTTTCTTTAAATGTTAAAATTGGAGACAAGGTATCAGAAGGCGATAAAATTGTTGAAATAGAAATTGAGAAAGAAATAAAAGAAACAAGTGCTCAAGAATTACCAAAAAATCAATTACCAAAAGAAATAAAAGAAAATGACGAAAAAAAAAGTAATGAGTCTAAAAACATAATAGTTGAAAATTTTTCTGCAAAAGCTTCTGCATCACCAAAAGTTAGAAAATTTGCAAGAGAACTTGGAGTCGATATCAATAAAGTTTCTGGTAGCGAAAGACAAGGTAGGGTTACTGAAAGTGATGTGAAGTTATTTGTTGCAACTAGATATGATAAAAGCTCCAAAGATCAAAATAAAACTGATCAAAAGATTGAACTAGAGTACTCTCATTCAGATTTTGGAGAAGTAGATATTAAAGACATTCCAAGAGTAAAAAAATTGTCATCTAAATATTTAATGAATTCTTGGACAAAAATTCCTCATGTAACCAATCATGATGAAGCTGATATAACCGAATTAGAGGAATTTAGAACTTCTCTTACGGATATATATACTGGTGAGAAAAAAAAAATTACTCCACTAGCTTTCATCGTAAAAGCATTAACAACATCATTAAGAAAATTTCCAAATTTTAATACCTCAATAGATGAAATTGAACAAGGCAAAATGACTGTTAAAAGGTATTATCATGTTGGCATAGCAGTAGATACTCCACATGGTTTGATGGTTCCCAAATTAAGAAATGCAGATAATAAAAATATTTCTTTAATAAGTGCAGAATTAAAAAAAATAAGTAAGCAATGTAGAGATCTTAAAATTGACAAAAAAGAGTTATTCGGAGGCTCTATGACCATAACTAGCCTAGGGGGTATTGGGGGATCTTTTTTTACTCCAATTATAAATTATCCTGAGGTTGCTATTTTAGGAGTAGGTAGAGCTGAAAAAAAACAAGTATTCATAGATGGAAAATTTGTAACGCGTACTATGTTACCACTTTCATTATCTTATGATCATAGAATTATTGATGGTGCAGAGGCAGCACGCTTTAATAATGATTTGAAAGAAAATTTAGGTAAAAACTTTGCATATAAACTAGCTGTTTAAATTTTGTTAATTAATTAGTATTAATCTTAGATGATAGAAAATATAAAAATTTTACAAACAGAATTAAATATCCAGTTTAGTGATAAAGTTGAAGATAATTTTCCTTTAATATGGTTAAGAGATCATGCAAAAGATGAATTAAATTGGGACGAGAGATCAAATCAAAGAAAAACTTTTACGGCAAAAATAGATTCAAATTTGCAAATTAAGGAAGTATTTATTTTAGAAAATGGTAAATCACTCAGTATCTTGTGGTCTGATTTAAATTCAGCAGTAAAATATTCTCATGATTTTTTAAGAAAAAATACACTAAGTCAAAAAACAAATACATCAAACTTAAAATTATGGAAAAGTAACGACTTAAATGAAAAGATTTTTATTGATTATGAGTTAGCCACATCAAATAAAGGTTTCAAGCTTTTCTTAAAAAAATTATATGATTATGGTTTTTGTGTAATCAAAGATTGCAAGAAAGAGATAAATACCGTTGAAAAAATTGCAAAAAAAATTGGTTACGTTAGACAATCAATTTTTGGAGGACTATGGAGTTTTGAGTCTAACGAAAATATGGCAGATAGCGCTTATACTTCGGAGGAATTGAGACCTCATACAGATGCTACATATAGCAATGACGCTCCAGGTCTTCAATTGCTTTTATGCTGTCACTATAATGCTCAAGGAGGAGAGTCTATTATGGTTGATGGATTTAAAATTGCAGATGTTATTGAAAGGGAGCATAAAGATTTATTTGATATTCTTTCAACAGTTGAGGTTCCAGGAAATTATGTGGGTGATGGAGTTTTTTTAGAGTCTAAAAGACCAATCTTCAAACTCAATTCAAACAAAGAAATTATTCAAGTAAGTTTCAATAACTATGATCGAGCAGCGTTTAGGCTAGAAAACGATTTAATGATAAAATTTTATGAGGCAATAAAAAAATTTGATCTAATGGCTAATCACGAGGACTTTCAATGGAAGTACGTATTAAAACCAGGAGAACTACTCATTTTTAATAATTGGAGAATTTTACATGGTCGAAAAGCTTTTAAAGGATCAAGAAAAATGTCAGGCTGCTATATTAATAAAGAGGATTTCGATAGTGCGTGTAAAATTAATAATATAATTTAAACCTTAAAGTTTAAACTCTTTATCATGAGCAAATCTTTTTCAATTTTTTGTGCGCTAGTAACCACCTTTATCTGGGGAACTGCATTTATTGCTCAAGATACTGGAATGGATAACATAGGGCCTTTAACATTTAATGCCTCTAGATTTGTTGTTGGATTTATTGTGATATTTCCTTTTGCATTTATATTTGAGCGACATAAAATTAAAAAAGAAATACAATCTAACAAATATATATTTTTTAAATTATTAATTATAATGGGTGTTTCACTTTTTTTAGGAACAGCACTGCAGCAAGCATCTTTACAATACACAAATGTTGCTAATGCCGCCTTTTTTACGGTCTTTTATGTTCCATTAGTTCCAATATTATTATTCATTATTTACTCAAAAAAAGTTCATTGGAGTATATGGCCTTCAATTCTGTTATGTGTTTATGGTGTTTATTTATTAAGTAATTTTGCAGACTCTCAAGTAATGTTGGGTGATGGGTTGGTAATTTTATGTTCTTTATTCTGGGCTTTTCATATTATTTTTGCAGGAAAATTTATGGAAATATTTGATATACCAATTTTCTATGCTGCAGTGCAAGCTTTAGTAGTTGCAAGTTTGTCAATTGTT
>Ga0163109_10003179_pt1 | contig 12585 bp, 1 predicted proteins | sample CRUFie1St13metaG_FD_108704 | JGI IMG/M metagenome (GOLD analysis project Ga0163109, IMG submission 108704) | Marine microbial communities from the Costa Rica Dome - CRUD Field 142mm St13 metaG | ecosystem: Environmental > Aquatic > Marine > Oceanic > Photic zone | place: Costa Rica: the Eastern... | reverse complement strand
GAAATATCATATCCATCAATAGATATTTTTCCTGCATCAGGATCATATAAACGTGACAAAAGTTTCATAAGAGTTGATTTACCTGAACCTGACTGTCCAACAATTGCCACGAATTCTCCTTGATTAATATCAAGAGAAACCTGATTCAATTGAAGTGGTCCTTTTTTATTAAACCTAAAAGATAAGTCCTGATAAGAAACTGAACCTTTTATAGGAGGGAGTGGAATATTTAATTTATCTTCTTTAGTTGACTCTTGAACATTATTCAAAATATCCCCAATTCTTTCAATTGAGATCGCTGTTTTTTGGAAACCTTGATATAAATTTGCCAGCCTCAAAAGTGGAGTGGTTACATATCCTGAGATTATTCTAAAAGCTATTAATTCTCCTAAAGTTAGTTGACCTTGCAAGACTAAATATGCACCAACACATAAGACTGAAAGAGAAGAAACTTGGTTTAGAAATTGAGATAAACTATTAGAAGTGGTAGAAGTAATTGCATTTTTATATCCCTCAGAAATATATTTTGTGTATCTATTTCTCCAACGCCATCTGGAGTTTAATTCAATATTTTGAGCTTTAACAGTTTGGATTCCAGTTAAAATCTCAACCAAATGATTCTGTGTGTTTGCGTTTAATTCTGCTTTTCTTCTTAGCTGTCTTCTTATTACAGGCGAAACCAAAAAAGTAATGGATGCCAAAACAGGGGCCACTAATAAGGCAACAATAGTTAAAATCCAACTATAAATTAGCATTATGCCAATATATAGAAAAGAAAATATTGCATCTAATAAAACAGTTAATGCAGTTCCAGTTAAGAAAGAGCGAATTTGCTCCATTTCAGCAAGTCTCGAAGATAATTCCCCAACAGGTCTTTTATCGAAATAAGTCAAAGGAAGTCTTAACAAATGATCAATTATTTCCTCGCCCAAAGATAGATCTATTCTGTTTGTAGTATCAATAAAAAGATTTGTTCTTACGGCAGTTAAGACATTTTCAAAAATAGAAAAAGAGAAAAGTAGAACGGCTAAAACAGGAAGAGTATTAATACCATTTTGTCCAATGACCTTATCAATTATCTGCTGGATAATCAATGGATTCATTAGTTGAAAAACTTGAACAAAAATTGAAGCAATTAAAACCTCTGTCAATGCCTTTCTATGTTTTTTGATCGCCGGTTTAAACCAACTCAATCCAAATTTCTTAGATGGAGTTCTAGGTGTTTTAGTAAATATAAGTACGTCTAGAAGTCCCTTGTTTGAAAAAAGTTCTTGAAATCTATCAATTTCTATTTCTTTAATTTCATCATTTGGATCACCTATAATTGCAGAATTCTCAGAGATATCAAAGCATAAGACGATTTTCTTTGTTTTGCTCTTTATAAAAAGAGGGGTTAGAGATCTTTGAAAAAGGTTTATTGGAATATTTGCAAGTTGAGTTTTTAAACCTAAGCTTTCTCCTATAGCTGCACACAAATCTAATCCTATATCGCCTGTCTTTTTATTAATATTTTCTTCTAGGATTTTTTTGATACTATCTTTTCTAATAGGAACATCAAGAAAGCTTGCAAGCATTTGAAAACAAGCAGTTGATTCGTCTATTATCCCCTCTTTGGATGAGAAGAATTTATATTCATGTTTTCTACTTTTTTTAGTATCCGCAAATAAATTTTTTTCTTTATTTTTTAAATTTTCCTCATTAAGATCTTCTTTTATATTTTGTAAATTAGTATTATTTTTTTCTATATTTATATCAATAAAATTACATGGAACAGCTATAAACCTCTTGAAAATATTAAGTTTATCCTTCTCAATCTTTGGATTAGGAAGTAATTCATACTTATAACTTTTATCATCATCACTAATTAATGATATCCATTGAAAATCCGAAGAGTTAAATTCTGGAGAATCTTTAAATTCTAAATAGGAAGAATATACCTTAATAACTTTCTGATAATTTTTTAGAAATCTTTTTAATTCTCTTGGATCCTCAGGATAATCGACACGTTTAAGTAAATTATTTATTAAAAACCATAATTCTGATAAATCTAATTTATTTTTATTGAATTTTGAGCCACTTGCATCAATATCTTTTTTTAAAGAGAGCCACTCGTCAAATGAAACAGAAAGAAAAATACAATCTGAACCAGCTGAAACAATTTCAATGGGTTGTTTTAGAAGATTAGAAGAAAAACCAATTATTTCAAAAGGTTCAACAACTCCAAGTGAAAAAATCTTTTTTTTATTCTCTGAAAAACCTCTTATTCGAATTTTTCCCTCAAGTAGGATCAAAATCGATTTTGAAAGTTTATTATTATTTAGAATCAGTTCTCCAATTTTAAAGTTTTTTAAACTAATTTTCTCTTTCCATGGTTCTAATATTTCACTTGTCAAACCAAGAGTTTTTTCAACAAACTTAAGGTCTTTTTCATCCATAATATATTTATTATTAATTATTTTTCTGAACCGTTATCAATATCTAGATTATCATTTTTATCCTTGATCAAGTTTCTTTCTCGGCTTTTTGGGTAGCGTAATTGATCAATTATTTCTAAAACTTGCTTATTAATCCAATCATCATACATAGAATTTATTATCCTAGCTGTCATCTTATCATCAAGCTTACTTGGGAGATGTTTTTCTAGTCTCAATATAACCCAGTTATTTCTAAATTCAAATGGAGGCCATAGTTGTCCATTTTTAGAAATCTTCAATTTTTCCGCCAAAGCAGGATCTAATCTACCTAATTCAACTGGACCTATTATTCCATTGAAATTTTTTTCTGTTCCTATTGAGTATTCAGATACTAAATCTGAAAAACTGGATTCCATTTCTTCTATCTGAGTGTGAAGCTCATGGGCTTGTTCGGCAGTTTTGACTCTTAAAACTGAGTACATTACTCTGTCTAATGATTCTTTTTGTTTAAAAAAAACAGAATTTACTTTATCTCCAAACTTCTGCTTTTTAAATAGCTCAACTTGAAGCCTCTCATATAACATCGTATCAAGTCTTTTATCATCTAAACCATTATCCAAAAGCCACTGATTTAGTGCCTCTTTGCCTTCTATATTTTTTTCTTTTAAAAACCCTTGAAAAAATTTTATTTGTTCTTCTTTTTTTGGTTTTAATTTACTGGTATATTTTGTTTCTAACAATCTTTTTAAAAAATCAGGCAAAAGGTTATATCTATCCAATAGAGCTGGGATATTTTCAAAATTAACCTTTAACTCATCTAACTCTATCCAAGGCGTTTTCATTAGAGTATAGGAGAGAAATCAGGCTTTAGCCCATTGAATCAGGTTTGAGTTCCCAAAGGTTATATCCACCAATCTGACTTCCGAGGGCTCCTTCTTGAACACCTGCTATTGCTGCAACACCAACAACTGTGAAGTCTGGATCTGATGCAGTTACCTCATCGGTAGTATTAAGACCAGTGAAATCGGCTGCATTAATAATTGCATAGCTAGTATCAGCAGAGGAATCGTATGTATAGTGAGCATACATTAATCTACTTGCTGCTTCATCAGATGAAACACTGTATTGTTTAACTCCTTCTGCAATTTGTTCTTTAACCCCTGCAACATCATCGAAAGTAGATAATGCCGTCAAACTCGTATTTTGATCATCTTCTATAAATGTTCTATCCTCTGCGAAAGAAACATCTCCAGCATTAAGACCACCTGTTCTCTTCGTATCATCCATCGCCTTGATACCACTATTACCACTGTCATCATACCCATAGTAGAAGAGACCTATACGATCGTATCCAATTTCAAAGTTATTAACAGTAGTATATTTGATAATTCCGTCAGTATCAGCCTTAGTGAAATCGGAGGCATCTATAGCAAATAATATTTTATCACCCGCCTCTTCAGCTTCACCTTGATTGTCTGCACCCTGTAAATTTATGGTGACGATACCTGAAGTAGTTAAGGTAGAAGATAAATTAATAGTATCTGCACCATCAGTATCAGCTATTGTTACTGCATCAACATCTGTTAAGGAACTAATGTTGGAAAGATCAACATTTGTTGCACCGCCATCACTAATAGCAACTGTTTCTGTCCCGTTTCCAGAGTCACCTGTGATAGATGCTAGTGTTGACCAAGCATTATTAGAGGTATCTAAGGCATCATTTTCTATGGTTAAAGTAACTCCAGAAGCTAGTGAAACCTTAGTCACATTATTAACCGCAGCTCCAATAGTATCAGTAATTGTAGTATTAGCTGAAATTGTTACTTGAACGTCAGTAAGAGTTGGATCACCACTTCCTCCGGCATCAGTATATGCAGCTTTTACATCATCATCTGTAGGATCTAATCTAGCCATTGAATCTTCGGTTGCATAATCAGTTATTTGAATTTCAGTAGCACCGAAAAGAGCTTTAAAGTCATCTTTGTTATCATCGGCAACTGACCCTCCTGTGTGTGTAGCAGCGGCATCAACAGTTGCGAATATATCACTTATTATGTAAGTCCCAGTACTATTATCAGATGAATCTGATACTGTTTTTCCAGAAACATCTGCAAGGTTAAATAGAACTCCAGTTATACCATTTAAATCGATTTCAGTTACATCATCTGTGAACGAGAAACTAGTGAAATCACTTGCATTGCTTTGAACTACTAATTTAACACTGTCCGCACCTGTTAGAGCAGTATTAGCATTATTGGTACTATCTAATGCTGTTCTATCGGTTTCAACAACATCACCACTAACTTCACCGTTATCGCCGCCATCGAGTACTGCATTTGCTAGGGCTTGTCTAAATTGACTTGCAGTAGCATTGTTATTAATTTCAATGTCCACACCAGACATTAGTGTTGCATAAGTATCGTCATCACCTAAAATAGTTGCTGTATCGTTAATAGTTGTATAAGAAGGAGTGGTACCGCCACTTAATGTTTTAACATCATTAATTTCTCCAATACTTGGTTTATCATTGATCGTTACGGTGCCACCAGATGCAACAGCTCTTTCTAATTTAGTATTAGCAGTTTGATTGTCAGCTGTAAGATTTGAAAGTATTGAACCAGTATCATCAATACTGAAACTAATATTGGATAAGTTTCCAACTAGAGTTATCAAATCGTTCAATTCACTTATTTCTATTGCATCATTTACAGTTACAGTCTTACCACTTAAGACACCATCATAATCATTATTCAAAGAAATTAAGTTAGCATAATCATCAGCAATCTTTGTAAATGTAACCGTTCCATTTGTTGCGGTAACTAAATTCCCATATTTTTCTTCATCAATAGCTTCACTTGCATCCACTGTGAAGTTAGCATCAGTATGATTGAAATCCAGGTCTTCAGTCATGAGAATTATATTGGCATAACTATCTGAAATAGTTTCAACATCAATAGTCGCTAATTCCGTCTTATCATCTACATCTTGTAACGCATCCCAAGTAGATGTCCCTGTTACAGTAAATGTAATATGGTCTTTATCTGTCAGACCACCAAGACTAGTGTTAATAGCGGTGGCTGTTCCAGAAACAGTTGCTTGAATATAACCACCATTCCCAGTACTATCGTGATCCCCATGACCGGCAATGGCATTAAGTTTGCCAAAATCATCAGAGGTAATAGCACTATCTTCATCTACAATCACAATTACATCATTATCTGCTGCGATTGCAGTATTTAATGCCGCAGCTCTAAGTCCCTGATTATCTGCCTCTCCTTGATTATCAGCATCATAAAGGGCTGATAAGCTATCGGTAATTGAACCTGTAATTTGTATATTATTTGAAGAAGTACCCTGGAGTGTGCCAAGAGCAGTGATGCCAATAGCATCAGTAACTGTAATAGTAAGATTATTATCACTAAAACCAGTTAAGTCATCAAGATCTTCTGCTTCTGCAGATATGGTTGCAGTTATATCACCGTCAGTAGCAGCAGCTATACGATTTAAAGATGCAACGTCATTTCCATCTAACCCTCCATCATCAGTGATCGCAATTGCGACTTGATCATGTTCAGTTGATGCGGTAGAAAATGCAGCAGTTAGAGCACTACCAGTGTCATAAGTAGATAGTGTACCTGTTAAACCACCACTGAATGTGGCTGTACCTTTTCCTGCTAAATTCGCAGCTACTGTTGCAGATATTGCTACATCAGTAGTTAAGTTCATTGTAGATATGTTATTAGAGTCCCCATCAGAATCCTGATCATTTATATGTGCACTATCTCCTATATCTTCCGCTTGACTTGCATTAATACTATTTAATGTACCTGTAAATCTTGTAGTACCATCCAGCTGAGCATTTTCTATTAATTTAACAACTACCTCATCACTAGCAGCAACAGTTCCGTAGGCAAAGGTAATATCATCATCATCGGAAGTGGCAACTGCTGTTACATTATCACCAGTAGTTGCGAGTAAATATGTACCATTATCATCGCTAAGAGTTCCTGTAATTCCTCCAATTGTATTTAAAGCAGCAAGTGCGTTGAAGTCTTTAATACCATCGTCACCAACATTTTCAGCACTTAGATCAGTATCGCTTAAGGTAATAGTAGGTGGATCAGTTAAATGAGCGAGCGCGGTATTAAAGTTGTCTGTTCTTTGTTCGTTTGAAATTAATAGATCTAAGTCATCAGATATGCCATTTCCAGCAGTAAAGGTAATATTAGCTAGACTTGTATCTTCAGAAAGATTTTTTAATTGTAAAACAGATGCGCCGGATTCTAGTTTGAAAGTAATTGGATCACTAGTATCTAAACCTGTAATATTTAGTAATTCTGTAGCAGTTCCTGTAATTGAACCAGTGATAGCACCTATATTGGCGGCCGCAGCTAAAGTGCTAACTTTTGCAAAATCAGTGGTAACTTCACTTTCAATTTCCACGGCTAATTTACTATTGTCAGTGTTGTTTTCACTTATTGCAGTAGTAAGATCAGCAGCAACGGAGAGGTCACCATTTTCGGCAGTCTCTACCAAACTCCCAATATCATCTATTATTCCCTCGGATAAAGTTATAGAGTTACTTGTAACATCATCTAGGGTACCAAATTCGGTAACACTCATTGCATCGGTTACGGTTATAGTAAGATTCTTACCAGCTACACCACTAAACTTGGAGGCTGAAGATTTATTAATTTCAAAATTTGCTGTCACGTCGTTAGCATTATTTATGGCTGCAACAATTTCATTAACAGCTAAAACATGATCGTCAGTAGTTAGATCGTCTTCATCGGTAACAGTTATATCTACGGTACTGTCAACGGCTAAGGCTGCAGTAAGATTGTCAGTAATATCGGAACTTGTTGCTAAGTTAACGAGGTCATCTTGAATACTATGCCATGTGACAGATCCATCTGAACTTGTAATACCAGCCAGAGCAGCGCCTTGTTCAGCAGTTACTAAATTATCAAGCGTAAAGTCAATGTTGTTATTGTCAGTAGTTAAGGCATCTTGATAATCTTCATGAGTCATCGTATTTATATCAGCATTGGATATAGTCATTGATCCTTCAATGCCTGCAATACCTAGTTGAGCTCCAAGAGTTTGAAGCTCATCAAGGTGAGTTTCGGATGGATTAACATTAGTACCAATATTTACTGTTATTGAATCATTATCGCCAACTGTAATCCTTTTATTATCTGTACCTGCAAGAATAGAGATATTATCTCCTGTATCGGCAATAGTTGCGGTAACATTTCCTTGAGCAGAATTTAAGAAACCGTTAAAGAGTTCAATAGTATCAGCATCTGTAATTTCATAAGTTGAAGACAGAGAAATTGGTTCACTAGAAGAATGGTTTTTTAAAGCAGTAAATGCATCCGTATCATCTCCATCATAAAAATCGGAAAGTGCTCCAGTTACATTTCCAGAGACAGTTATATCAGTTCTAGATGTTCTTCCAGATATAATCTCAAAATCGTCAACTGATACATCCCCAACAATTTGGAAAGTAATATTATCAGCAGTTACATCATTACCATTATCAGTAGTGGCATCAGATAAAAGGTTTAATGAATCACCCTTTAAAGCTGTACCAGTTCCAGAAATTGTTGCCTCTATATTTCCGAACCAACCATTATTTATACCGTTATGATCGTTTAACTCTGCTAAGTCATTGATTTGGCTAAATTTGGAACTATCAGATACCGTACCTGAAATTTTAATTGTAATACTATCATTTATATCACTGGAATCTGCATCTATTGCAGTAATCACATCAGTTACCACGCTATCTCCATCATGTAGTGCACTCAAACTATCTTGAAGACCTCCTTCAAGAGTGATAAAACCGGCACCAGTAATTTCAGTAAATGTACTGTATTGAGAAACAGAAGCTGCATCTGTAACATTGAGAGTTATTGGATCACTTCCATCAAAAAGGTCAGTATTTATATCATCTAACCTTCCTGCAAGACCAGTAATAGTGGCAGTTACAGATGAATTTGAAGGTAAACCATTAACTGCAGTATTAAAATTAGTTATTTCAGAAACTGCAACACCACCATCATCAGCAGCTGTAAAGCCAGTAATCTCAATATTAAGGTCAACAGGTTGATTGCTATCATCAGTCTTTCCATCATAATGATCCGTGACGATAGTAAAATCACTGGAAATATCATCACCATTAACGTATCCGGATAGTGCGTTTGTTATTCCATTAGAATGGAATGTAACATCTCCAGTAGTATTTTCTATTAAATCAGCGGCAATAGAAAGAGATGTAACTTGTTGGCTTAAAGTAAAGTCGACACCAATTTTATTAGAGCTGTCAGTTATATCTCCGATGTCTTCAGCGTATTCTGAATTTGTTGTAGCTGTACCTGTTATGGATACAATTCCTGAGGCTTGAACTAAATCTTCGAACTCAGCAACTTTAGTGGCATCAAAAGTTAATTTAGATCCATCATTACCTGCAGGCAAGGATATTGTTATTTGATCATCATCACTCATTCCAATTTGAGTTACACCCTGAACACTATTATCTGCTAATAAATATGTACCTTTAGTATCAGTAACTGTACCTGTAATAGCTCCAATTCCACCATTAGCAGAATACGCAGCTAAAACGTTTAGCTGTTTGATTGCATCGTCGTTATCAAGAGTAAGTGCATCTAAAGCTATTTTTGGAGAAGAGGTAGCCTCCACAATTGTCTTAAGGTCATCACTGACATCAGATCCATTTGTTTCTGTTAATTTATCAATTTCATCCGCAATTCCTAATGACCCGGCGAAGGACATTGTATCTAGACCTGTTATACCCTTAAGATCAACTAGTTCTTCTAAAGAATGGTTGGTAGTATCGATGGTTAAAGTGACCTGATCATCTCTAACACTAGTAAGAGTAATTGGGTTAGCAGCAGCATCATCTCCTTCACCATCAACAGCTCCATCTCCTAACATTTTTGAGTAGTTCCCCTTTAAGGTGACCGTAATAGGTACAGCAGGATTACCGTCTTCGCTAGTATCAACTGCTCTAGAGACAATTGTTCTTAATTTGTCTCTTACATCAGAATCATTTCCATCAAGTTCTATAGCTTGTCCGGAATCACCAGGTTCATCAACAATTTCGATAGAGGCTGCATTACCTAAAAGAGTAGTAATATTATCAGTATTGGCTGAAAGATTTTCAAGAGTATCTTTAACTGTATAAACATGGTTTGATGACAAAGCAACATAATGTGCTATCAAACTGTCAACAGAAGCTGGAGTTAAAGTTACACCAAGTGTGTCATCAGCTGTATCATGAGCTAGCTGAGCATGAGTATCACCGTTCGCAGCAGAAGCAGCATTTGTTACAGCTAAAAATCCATCAGATAATGCAAATTCAAATTTAGAGGCTTGATCGCTAGTTGTTAAAGCATTTCCATCTGCATCTTCTAACATCTCTTTTGCTTCTGAGACTGTAAGAGTTCCTGTCACCACTACTGCTTCTGCATTTGCAATCGCACGATTTACAGCAGTTGTATCAGTAGCTACACCAACAGTATCACTATCTCCTGATCCATCAGTAATGCTATAGGTAATAGCATTACCGTTCCCAACACTAAATGATGAGATATTAATAGCATTTTCAACGCTAATATTACCACCACTAATTGAGACAGTTCCTGAAACCTTATTGTAAAGAGCGTTTATAGCATCAGCTGTTGAACTCGTTGAAGATAAAGTTTTTAATTCCGCTAAACCTGTGGCGTCATCTTCAACACCTGTACCAGCAATATTTGATTGAGTATCAGTAATCCCGGCGATAGTGATGTTATCTAGATCATTAGTTTTTGCTGCTAATGCAATTGAGTTTGCGATATTGGAGGCATTATCACCTGTTCCAGAAGCCGTGATAACAACTGAATCATTTTCATCAGTGTCTAATCCCGTATCAGCATTAGTCAAAGCTGCTGCAGAAGCTGTAATTCCATCTGGGATAGAAATAACTCCAGCAGTTTTTGCTTTTATTGAGTTAACAGTGGATATATCATCACTATCTAAAGCACCTGTAATCGTAATTGCGATAATATCTGTGTCTTCTGTATCAAGATTATTAACATCAATAGTGGCAAGATTTGCTTCAACTGTAGCTGTGATAGTACTTCCATTACCTGTATGAGTATCGTCACTTGCTATATGATTTAATGCTGAGATTTCATCTGTCGTTGTTAATTTATCATTAGTGATGGTAACTGATTTCGAAGGATTAGCTGTTACTGCAGTATTCCAGTTATCTGTAATACCATCAGCATTTGCAAATTCACTTAATGCACCCTCAAAATTTCCAGCAGCCGTAACAGTACCATCTGTTGTTGCCTTAATTGTTGTCCATTCATCTGGTGAAACTTCATCACTTATGGTGATAGTAATAGTATCATTGGCAGCGGCAGTTGTATTTAATGCGGCATTATCTCCGTCTAATAAAACTGATTTTTCAGCAGTAATTGAAGCAGTAATTGAACCTGAAGTGTTAGAAGAATCGAAATGTGCAGCAATTTTATTTAGAGCAGTTACATGATCATCACTTGATAAATCTGTTCCATTAGAATCAACTCCAGTGATTGTTATGGCTAAATCACTATCCTCTGCATAAATAGCTTTTAAATTATCTGTTGCGTCAGTAGTATCAGCAAAAGCCGATAGCACATCAGAAACACCTCCACCGAAGTTTACTACTGCAGCATCTGTATCAGTATGAGATAAAAGACCAAAGGCATCTGATACATTTAATGAGTTACCCGCTTTCATCTTTAAAGTTAGAGTCGAATTATTTGAATCTAAACTTGAACTAAAGTCGGCCACCATTTCCGATTCAATATCATTTAAAGTACCATCGATACTTGCTAGTCCAGCCTGTACAGCGAGGGCATTAATTGCGGTAATTATTGAATCTGATGCAGTTACTTCATCGCCTATATTAATAGAAACATTATGAGTAACAGAAATAGAATCAGAAGATATTGTTAAAGATTCATCAAGAACTGATTCATCACCATCAGTAATAGTTACGGTTACGGCACCTTCTGCAGCTGCAAATAATGCTGTTAAATCAGCATTATTTGCTGAGGCATTATTAATCGTAACAGCATCTAAAGTTATGTTAACTCCTGCTGAATTATTAAGAACATCATCAAAATTATCTGTTGTATCTTCTGTTCCAGCCCCAATAAGGTCACCTAATCCACCTGTTAAAACAGCACTATTAGTTGAGAAATCAATTGGATAACTTGCTACCGTAGTACGGTCAACAATTGTAGCAATATTCGAAGCTGTAGCAGATGTACGAATTCTAAATTGAATTTTATCAGTACTAGAGAGATTATTTAAACCATCGCCTGCAAGAGCCGAACCAGTGCCATCAACAGTAGTTTCTATTTTTCCATCAGCAACATTTGCAATAGTATTTAGGTCGGCAAAGTTAGTTCCTGAATTAAGTAAAACATTACTATTATCAGTAAATTTAATAAATGATGCTTTTTCTACAATTTTAGAATCAGTATCAGCATCTGCTTGTACTTCTATTGTTGCAATTGCATCTTCTAAAGTGTATGTGAAGTTTGCCATTGTCAATCCGGCATTATACAGATTAGTAGCTTCAGCTATTGTTATGGTTTCAGAAACTGAACCGGAATATTCACTAGCGTCGAATCCCTCTTCTAAAGCAATACGATAATCAGTAACTTGGCCGTAAACAGTATCATAATCTCCAGTTATAGAAAGCGATGAGTCAGTTTCAACTAATTTAATCTTGCCAGAGAATAAATCTCCTGCACTGGTCTCTGCGTCTTTTAAATTTTTGAATTGTGCAGTAGTAAGTTTGAGAGTATCACCAGAAAGTACATCTATAGATCTAATTCTGCTATCCAGCTCTGAGCTTAGAAGAGTTACAATTTCATCATGAGAGTCAACTATATCTGTATTAGCAGCAGGTGATGATGCAAATTCAGTACGAGTAAGTTTTTCATTTGTTATTAAGTCTTGAATATCGCTACTTTCACTATTAATTAAGGTACTTAATGCTAATTCGGCTGCGTCTACACCAGATTGAATATCTGTACTTTCACTATTAATTAAGGTACTTAATGCTAATTCGGCTGCGTCTACACCAGATTGAATATCTGTACTT
>Ga0163109_10003178_pt1 | contig 12587 bp, 11 predicted proteins | sample CRUFie1St13metaG_FD_108704 | JGI IMG/M metagenome (GOLD analysis project Ga0163109, IMG submission 108704) | Marine microbial communities from the Costa Rica Dome - CRUD Field 142mm St13 metaG | ecosystem: Environmental > Aquatic > Marine > Oceanic > Photic zone | place: Costa Rica: the Eastern... | reverse complement strand
CCCATAAATAACCAAGCTTTACCCTTGAAATTCCATTTATTTTTTTCTTTTTCAGTTGGTTCAAACATTCTTCTTAAATAAGCCCTCATTGGTGCTATTCCAGTTCCAGTAGCCAACATAACAATGTTTGCATCCTCTTCATCAGGGAGAAGCATCTCTTTACCTACAGGGCCTGTAATTTTTACTTTATCTCCAGGCTTAATATCGCATAAATAAGTGGAGCAAACACCATTTATAGTTTCTCCATCTTTTTCGTACTGAAGCTGTCTGACACAAAGGGAAACTGTGTTTCCATTAAAATCATCTCCATGTCTAGTACTTGCAATTGAGTAAAGTCTTAACTTATGAGGTTTACCATTTGCATCTTCACCAGCAGGCATAATACCGATACTCTGACCTTCAACGTAATTTAAGAATGGATCACTATCTTTGAGGTCGAAAGTTATGTGGTTTACTCTACCAATGGCTCCTTCTTTAAGAAGGCTATAATTTTCGATTACTGTTCCTTCATAAGGCGTCTTTGGTCTATAAATATTAACTGGAACATCAGCGTGTTTTTTCATAGGTTTTTTCTCAATACTAGGAATTTCCTTATTTTTTGGGGTCTCTGTTTTTATTTCGGGACTATCTGAAGTGGTTTTTTGAACCTCTGTTTTTGCTTCAACTTTTGTTGGTGCAACAGTTTTCTCTTTTATCTGAGGTTTTTCAACCTTCTTTGGTTTATTTGCCTCAGCATATTCTATGGCTCTTTTGTTAAAGAAAGTCATTATGAAGTAAAATATACCGATCACAATAGGGATATGAGCTAATCCGCCAGCGATAACTTTTGCTTGAGAGTAAACCATTTTGTAAACTTATTTATATATGAGATTATCAATTTGTAGTTTAATTTGTAGTGTTTTCACAAAAATGGTTACGTTTTGAGATCGGAATAATTTAATAAAAATATTTTTATTTTTCAGAATTTTTTGTTTTTATCAGTATAGTTACACAGAAATAATTTTTTATCTATTGAAAGATTCATTCTATGAATAATCCTCAAGAATCAGTAGATCATTCAAAAAACAATGACTACAGAACAATTGAGCAAACGATGGAAAAGCTTTCTGGCGGAACAAGAAGACTTGCAGCTCAACTTACAACCTCTGCGAGTTTGGATTCTTTGTGGAATGTTTTAACAGATTATGATCGTCTAAATCTTTACATACCAAATTTGCTTTCAAGCAAAAAGATATATCAAAAGAATAATAATGTGCACCTTAAACAAATTGGAGCACAAGATTTTCTTGGTATGAAATTTTCTGCAGAAGTAACAATCGATTTATTTGAAGAAAAAGAGCTTGGCCTCTTAAAATTCAAATTAATTAAGGGAGATTTCAGAAAATTTGAAGGGAGTTGGAAAATTCAAAACATTAAAAATACTTCAAAAAATTCATTAATTTATGATCTTACTGTTCAAGGTTGTCAATGGATGCCAATTGGCATGATAGAGAAAAGACTAAAAAAAGATCTTTCAGAAAATTTGATCGCCGTTGATAGGCAAGCAAAATCTTCTATAAAATAGTTTTAAGTTTTAAAAAATAGCCCCAAGGGGATTCGAACCCCTGTCGCCTCCGTGAAAGGGAGGTGTCCTAGGCCTCTAGACGATGGGGCCAGGAAAATAGTATAACAGCTTATTAAAAATTAAGAGTAAGGCTAGCCTTTAGTCAAGTATTGTTGCTCTTTGTTTTGTCCTTGCCACACAGGAACAGTAAAATGGAAGCAAGAACCAACCCCCATTTCGGATACAACCCATATCCTTCCTCCATGGACTTGTACTATCCTCCTGCATACAGATAATCCTATCCCGAATCCTGAAGTTCCTTCAGAAGTCTGTGGGAGCCTTACTCTATCCATAAATATTCTTTTTTGTTCGTTCAAAGGGATACCAGCACCTTTATCACAAATTGTTATCTCCACCCATTGATTTGTCTTGTGAATCATTGTAATTTTTATAGATCCTGAATCGTTAGAAAATTTAATAGCATTTTCAATTAAATTTAAAAAAACTTGCCTCATTCTTCTTTGGTCTGCGAATACACTTGGTAGGTCAGATGGAATATCAGTATCAATTTCAATATTCCTTAATCTCCATAATTTCTCTAATTCAAGAATTACTTCAGCACTAATATTACCTAGATCAATTTTCTGAGGATTAAATAATGCCTCCCATTTGGTTGTTCCAACTTCTAAAAGATCTTGAGATAAAAGTTCAATCTCTTCTAGACGTCTTTTAATTACCTCTTGCAATTTTTCAATATCTATTTGTCCAAGTTTTTGACTTTGAACAGCCAAAGTAGCTGCAGTTAAGGGGGTTCTTAATTCATGCGCTACCATTCTTAGTAATCTTTCCTGTGATTCAATTCTTTTTGTTAATGTCTCATTTTCTTGTCTTAAAACAAGAAGTTCGTCTTCTAGAAGAAATTCTTTTTGAGTTCTTATTGAATCAATTTTTGATGGTTGCAAATTGATCCCTAGATTTTTTGTTAAGCCTTCCTGATTCCACCTTGGCAACCATTTCTGCAACTGAGAGAAAATATTACTTCCAGCAAATATTTGCTTTGGAGCTGGAGAAACCTTTATTAGTGCAGGGATAGCAACTAACCTATGTAATTCAAGTAGTTCCGGCTGTTCTGTAGGCTCAGAAATCTGAAGCGATATCTCAAATTCACAATCATCTGATTCTAAATATGCTAGAAGTGATTTGATATCACTACTAGAAAGTTGATTTCTAGCAGCTACAAGTATTAATTTTAGCTCTTTTTTATCATTCAAATGATTTCCCCTGAAGTGTTGAAAAGCTGTTAATCCTTATAAACACATTAAGATATTTATTTTTATTGTACAGATAAGCTATGAAATAAATGACTCTTAATTTATATATGGTTGTTATTAATCAAAATAAAAAACAAAATTTCGGCGAAAGTAATTCTCCAGATATTTTTTTAAATAGTAACTTAAAAAGATGGTTTTCTAGAAATATTGGATTATGGAAATCGAATAGAACATATTTTCTCGATGATTCACAAAAAACTTATAATTTATGCATGAATATAAATATACAAGCTCTTAAAAATAAATCTAAATGGGAATCACACTATAAGTTCACCTGGTATCCAGAAAAAAAATATAGTTTCTTTAAGGAAAATCCACAGTATAAAGAACAAGGTGAAATGTGTGCATATTTAAAAGGGCATCAACTTATAAGGGAAAATTTTTATTTAAGTGATGTTGAAGGCATTTCAAATATTAAGCAAGTCGATGAACACGAAATGATTTTTGAATCTTCTTATAAAGATTGGTATATTCTTGAACATACAAGACTAGTAGACTTAGATAATTACAGGTTCAGGGTTATATACTCATGGAACAAAAATAAACTAAAAATTGTAGAAAATCATCATGAAATAAAAATTATTAAGTAAATCCTTTTTATCAATTAATATTAAAAGTAAAAATGTTATCTTGTAATAAATATTATTAATTAATGGGTATTAATATTAATACAAAGAGAATTTTCAAATTGTTTGTTAGTGGCATAATTATGCCCTTTACTCTTTTTGAGATTAATGCAATAAATAAGCAAATTAGAGCGGAAAAAAATTTAGTAGCTGCTTCTGAAAAAGATCTTTTCCTATACAGACAAATGGGGGCATCTTATCTTTGTATAGCCTCAAAGGCCGAAGTTGATTTTAATAAAGGGCTTGGGATTGCCAGTGCTACTTTTGCAAACGTAATTATTGGAAAGCATGGAGGGGCTATTAAAGAATTGGGGAATGAAAAACTAGACGAGAAAAAATTATATAATGCAGGTACTTTTCAGATTGTCGGAAGTGCACTGAATATTTGTCCTGAGAGCATTCCAAAAAATATAAAAAAAGATTATGAAAAAAGGTTAAAACAACTTGTAAAGAAACGCAAAAAATAATTTTATTAATTATCTGAACATTGAACTAACAGAACTTTCTTCATGTATTCTCCATATTGCTTCACCTAACATATTGGCGACAGAAAGAATCTTTAATTGTGGGAAATCATCTTTCACAAGGACTGGGATACTGTTTGTCACAATAACTTGTTCGAATAAATTCTTTGCACTTAATCTCTCATGAGAAGGAGGAGAAAAAACAGCGTGTGACGCACATGCAAATATTCTGTTAGCTCCTTCTTTTTTTAATAAATTAGCTCCTGAACAAATTGTTCCCCCAGTATCTATCATGTCATCTATAAGGATAGCCGTTTTACCTTTTACCTCGCCAATAACAGTTAAACTTTCAGCAATATTATGAGCCGCTCTCCTTTTATCGATTATAGCTAACGGTGCATCATTCATTAATTTTGCGAATGCTCTTGCTCTAGCGACTCCACCTACATCAGGAGAAACTACAACTACTTCCTCTAGATTTAAAGATTCCAAATAATCAATCAATACAGGAGAACCGTAAATATGGTCACATGGTATATCAAAATAACCTTGTATTTGAGCCGAATGTAAATCCATGGCAAGAACTCTATCGACTCCTGATTTCTCAAGTAAGTTAGCGGTTAGTTTTGCTGTTATAGACTCTCTTCCTGAAGTTTTTCTATCCGCCCTGGCATATCCAAAATAAGGGATTACAGCCGTTATTTGCCTTGCAGATGCCCTTTTACAGGCATCAACCATAATCATAAGTTCCATTAAACTATCGTTTACTGGAGCGCAAGTAGGTTGTATTAGAAAGACATCGCAACCTCTAATTGATTGCTGAATCTGAACATAAAGTTCTCCATCAGCAAATCTTTTAGATATTAGAGGTACATTTTCAATCCCTAAGTATGATGCAATTTCTTCGGCTAATTTGGGATTTGTTGTTCCACTTACTAGCCTTAATCTACTATTAGTTAGATTAAAATTCGATTCTTTATTTTGCACTGCCGTGATAAAACTTGTCACGAAATTTGCACTATAAAACTATATCCTTATCGTAGTCGTTTCTCTGAATTTCGCAAAAGATAATAACTAGATCGTTTCAAAAGTCACATCTCTTATTCAAAATATAAATAAGTTCGATAAAAAACATAAATTACTTTAAAGTCAGTGATTAATTAATTTGGTAAAATATTTGTCAATTAAAAAAAATTTGTATATTGTTGAATTTAGAGAATCAATAAAAATCAATCTTAAAGAATCAATATATATTTTAAACAATGTCCATAGAGAGAGCTCTTAAAAAAAAAGCATTAGGCATACTCATGCATCCCACATGTATACCAGGGGGAATAGTATGTGGAACTTTTGGTAAAGGTGCTAAAGAGTGGATAAAAAAACTTCATAAGTATGGCATTGAATACTGGCAATTTTTACCTCTAACGCCTACTGATTCAACAGGGTCTCCTTATAGTTCGCCTTCTAGTTTTGCACTGAACCCGTGGTTTCTTGATGCAGATGATTTAATAGAGAAGGGTTTTATCTTTATTTCTAATAAAGAAGAAATTGGGCTAACTAATCAAGATAAGAATCAATTTAATTTTAATGTTGCGGATGATTTAACAAAAAAATTAGGTCAACTCCTTTTGCAAGCCTGGGATTCACAGTCTGAAGAGAGAAAACGTAATTTCACCAAATGGATTAATAAGAATTCTTGGGTTGAAGATTACGCAATCTTTATTGTGATAAGGGAGGAGTTTAATATGTTGCCATGGTGGCAATGGCCTCAAGAATTTAAAGTAAAAAATAACAAGTTTTTAAAATCATGGATAAAGATAAAAAGTGAAGAAATACTTGTTAAAAAATTAATACAATGGCATTTAGATGAGCAGTGGAGATCTATTAAAAACTTTGCAAAATCAAGTAATATTAAATTAATAGGAGATTTGCCCTTTTATGTTTCTAGGGATAGTGCTGATGTATGGAGTAATAAATCACTATTTTCTATTCTTAAAAATGGAGAATTAATATTTCAAAGTGGAGTACCTCCTGATTATTTTTCATCAACAGGACAATTGTGGGGTACCCCAACTTACTTTTGGTCAAAACATAAGAGGACTAATTTTGATTGGTGGAGAAAAAGATTTAAAAGGCAATTTGAACTTGTGGACTTATTGAGATTTGATCATTTCAGGGCATTAGCAGGATACTGGAGAGTAAATGGCCATTCTAAAACTGCAATTTCTGGCAAATGGATAAATTCTCCAGGGAAAACTCTATTAAATAAATTAAAAATTGACTTAGGTACTGAATTTCTACCTATTATCGCGGAGGATTTGGGAGTAATAACACCTGATGTAGAAAAATTAAGGAAAAATTTTGAACTACCTGGCATGAAAATATTACAATTCGCTTTTGATGGAAACGAAGACAACCCATATTTACCTAAGAATATTGAAGGAGAAAATTGGGTTGTTTATACAGGTACTCACGATAACGCCACTTCCATTTCATGGTGGGATAGTTTAGAAAATAATTCCAAAAGACTACTAAAAGATAAGTATAAATTTTCGGAAAATGCTTCATGGAGTTTAATAAAAATAGGCATGGAAACAAATGCCAATCTTTTTATCGCTCCAATCCAAGATCTATTATCTTTAGATGACTCAAGCAGGTTAAATATTCCTGGCACAATAAAAGACAACTGGAAATGGATGTTGAATAAACCTCTAGAAGAAATAGAACAAAATATTAGAAAATTTAGTGAGTTAGGGAATAACTTTGGAAGAACCAAAAAATAAGGGCTTATTGAAAATTATTTATCAATGATTCTATTTTCAATATTTTGAATCTCAATAACATTCACGTTCAAAATAAAGTATCTCTTTAATATAAATATTGTAAGAACTAATATAAAAAAATACAAAAGACTTCCTTGCCAAGTATTGATAAGATCAAATTTGCTTAAAAGAAAATCCTTTTTTTCTTTCTTAAAAGTTTCTCTTTCCCTAACTGCTAATTTTACTAATGTATCTTTTTTTAATACTAGGCATTCCTCCAATTTAATTAATATGGATCTTATAAAAGGATACTTTGGTCTAATTGTTTTATTATTATTTTCAATAGAAATTAATGTCTGGAAAGGAATTTTTGAAATCAATGACAATTCTTGTAAGGTTAGATTTTGATGAATTCTCGCTTCTTTTACTAACTTTGCAATTTCTTTATACTGATCACTAACTTCATGACTAGAGCCTGTATTATTCTTAAGATTTTTTTTAAATAAAAAAATATTTTTAAATATATTCATTCCATATTTCCAAATTTATTAATTGACTGAGTAATCAATTTTATAAAGTACTACTTGTTTAATTTTAATCAATTAAAATTAATAAGCAAAATTATTAGGTTTAAATATTAAAGCTAAGCTGGGGAAATGATATTTTGAACTGCACTCTTTGCAATATTTAAAGGGCTAAAAGTATCTCTTATTAATCCCAAGAGTTTTTTTGCATCACTTAGCTCTATTTTGTCATCTTTGATAAGGCTTAATAGAAGACTTTTTCGGACTTCGGATCCTTTTTTGCTAACAAATAGTTTCAATCCAGCATTAGCAACAGGTATGAGATCTGAATTAATATTCTCAGAATCCTTAAATAAAATATTTAGTAAGCTTTCAACTTTTTCTATTTGAATTCGACCTTGATTATCAAAAACAACTTCCAAAAGAATTTCTAAAATCTCATCAGAATTATCCGTAAGAAGTTTTTTAGCTATATAAGGATATGCTATCTTTAAAATTTTAAATTCTGGATCTAGTCTAAGTGCTAAACCTTCTTGACTTACAACTGCTCTTATTATTAAAGCAAACCTACTAGGTACTCTAAATGGATAAGAATACATTAGTTTTGAGAATTTATCAGTTACATTTTTAAGATTAAAATTTCCAACCTCAGCACCTAGTGATCCACCTAAAACTTCTTTTAAAGGTTCAACAAGTTCGTGAAGATTTTGTTCTTTAGTTAAAAAACCTAATTTCTGGAAATCTTTAGCAAGAAGATAATATTCATCATTGATTATGTGAACAATTGCCTTAATGAGAGTAAGTCTATCTGAGTTTGTAATTGTATCCATCATTCCGAAATCCACATAGGCTAAATTTCCACAATCTGAATTCCCTCCTTTGAGAGCGAACATATTTCCAGGGTGTGGGTCAGCATGAAAATATCCATATTCAAATAATTGCTGTAGACCACTTATTACACAAGTTTTTATAAAAGAGGCAGGTATTAGGTTATTTTCCTCCAATAAAGCCCGATCTCTTAACTTAACTCCATCAATCCAGGAAGTTGTAATAATCCTTTTGGAAGAAAACTGTTTTTCTAATTTAGGGATAAAAACATTGGGGTTTTCTTTGAATAAATCTGCAAACTTTAAAGCATTTTTACCTTCTTTTTCGTAGTCAATTTCATCAAAAAGTGCCTTACCAAATTCATCTATTATTTCTCCTATTCCAACCCCAATATTTAAGGGTAAAAATGGTGATAAGAAAGTTGCTAAAAACCTTAATATTACAACATCTCTTCTTATAAGAAAGTGTAAATTTGGCCTCTGTACTTTCACCGCAATAAAAGTATTGTTTATTTTTGCCTTATAAACTTGGCCTAAACTTGCTGAAGCAATAGGACTAACTGGGAACTCATCAAACAACTCATGTGCGGGTGCTCCAAGTTCCTCTTCAATAATTTTTAAAGCAATTTTGTGATCAAATGCTGGGAGATTATCCTGTAAGTTTGTAAGCTCTGTAAGCCAATCTTGTCTAACAAGATCTGGTCTAGTAGAAAGAGCCTGGCCCAATTTTATAAAACAGGGTCCTAAATCTGTTATTACATCGAAAAGATATTTTGAGAGATTTTTTTGTACTTTTTTATTTTTACTGTTACCTTGAAAAAGTATTCTTAAAAAAAGAAAAATAAAAGTTAAAAAAATATACAAAACTCTTGGGATAAAAATCCATGGTCTCAACATCAACCAAATCAAGTCCCCTTTTGCTGAATATTTTGAATAAGATCTTGTCATTAAAGTTAAAAAATATCAAAGAAGAATTCCATTTAAACCATTCTATATGTGTCAATAATACTTTATGAGCATTTCATCTTTTCTAACAAAAAAATTTTTAAAGTCACTTTTTTTTCCCGCTCATAACAGAGGGGCGGCCTTACCGAAGAAATTAGTGAAATTATTACAAAATCCACCTGGGTATTGGGACTTGCCAGAACTACCAGAGATAGGGTCACCACTATCCCAAAGCGGATTAATTGCTAAATCTCAAAGAGAATTCTCTGAAAAATTTAAGGCGAAAGGATGTTTTTTTGGAGTTAATGGAGCTTCTGGATTAATTCAATCAGCGGTAATTGCAATGGCAAATCCAGGCGAAACTATACTTATGCCTAGAAATGTTCATATAAGTGTTATAAAAACCTGTGCGTTGCAAAACATACTTCCAATATTCTTTGACTTAGAATTTTCATCAGAAACTGGGCATTACAAACCCATAACAAAAGTCTGGTTGGAAAATATATTTAAAAAAATAAATTTTAATGAAAAAAAAATTGTAGGGGTAATCCTTGTAAGTCCCTCGTACAACGGTTATGCCGGAGATTTAGAGTCTTTAATAGATCTTTGTCATCAAAAAAATTTGCCTGTTTTGGTTGATGAAGCCCATGGTTCTTATTTCCTTTTTTGTGAAAACCTTAATTTACCAAAATCCGCCTTATTATCAAACGCTGATTTAGTTGTTCACTCATTGCATAAGTCGCTCAATGGTTTAACTCAAACGGCGGCACTTTGGTACAAAGGAGGTCTAATAAATGAGCATAATTTAATCAAGAGTATTAATTTATTGCAAACCACTAGTCCAAGTTCACTATTACTTTCTTCTTGTGAAGAGTCCATTAAAGACTGGCTTAATAAAAAAAGTTTATCAAAATATCAAAAAAGAATTTTTGAAGCAAAAAGTATCTATAAAAAATTAATTCAAAAGAATATTCCTCTGATAGAAACCCAAGACCCTTTAAAAATTGTATTAAATACCTCAAAGGTTGGAATTGATGGTTTTACTGCTGACAAATTTTTTTACAGAAATGGTCTTATCGCTGAATTACCAGAAATGATGACTCTCACTTTTTGCTTAGGATTTACAAATCAAAAAGACTTTGTTAATTTATTTGAAAAATTGTGGAATAAATTATTATTAAATTCTAAAAAATCAAAAAGTTTAGAAGTGCCCAAATCACCTTTTAAATTAGTTCAAGCACCTAATATTGAAATTGGAATTGCCTGGAGAAATAAGACTAGGAGTATTCCTTTCTCACAATCACTAAATAAAATATCTGGAGATATTATTTGCCCGTATCCCCCTGGGATCCCCCTTCTGGTTCCTGGAGAAAAAATTGATATAGATAGATTTAATTGGATAAAAAATCAAAGTTTATACAACAAAGATCTGTTAAATTTTAATATAAGAGTTATATAAATATAGAAATTTAATATGAGATTTAGAAGCGGATTACTTATAGGAATTTTTGGTTTAATTGTTGTTTTGCTAGGCGGATGGTTTTTTACATTAGCAACAGCTTTGCTTACTTATTTAGCGTTATTGGAATTTTTTAGAATGGCAGAATTTAAAGGAATAAAACCAGCTACAAAAACTACATTATTTTCATGTTTCATTATTATAATCTCGACTTATCTTGAGAGTATAGGTTTTATTGATAGAGAAATATCAAATTCAATTTTGCCTATCTGTTCAGTTGGGATATGCACTTGGTTACTTTTGCAACCTAAGCCTGGAACAATTTCAGATATTGCAGCCTCTATTTTTGGTTTATTGTATTTAGGTTTTTTACCTAGTTACTGGATTAAGTTAAGGGGGATAGAGTCTGTTCTGATAAGTTCAAATCAAGGTTTTATTTCTTTTGAAAACTTATCAAATACTACAGGCCTACATTTAACTTTAACTTCTTGTTTTTTAATTGTAGCAAGTGATATTGGTTCTTATTTCATTGGGAAGTCATTTGGTAAAACATCTCTTTCTCCAATATCTCCTAGCAAAACAATAGAAGGTTTAATTGGGGGGATTTCCTGTTCAATTTTGCTAGCAATATTGTTCGCATTTTTACTGAATTGGGAAAATTCATTATTAGCTGGGACATTGTATGGAATTTTAATTTCTCTTATGGCATTAGTTGGAGATTTAATAGAATCAATGATGAAGAGAGATGCAAAAATAAAAGATTCTGGAACTTTTTTACCGGGACATGGAGGTATTCTTGACAGAATTGACAGCTACATTTTTACTCCATCTGTTTTGTATTACATTTTTATAATTCTCAAGTATCTAAATTAATTAGAAAATTTTTTATTCCAAAAAATAATCTTGGATAATTTTACTAGATAATGATGGTAAATCTACATGAGGAAGATGACCACAATTTTTCAAACCTACAAAATTTAATTTTTTAATTTTTCTTATTTTTTTAATCTCTTTTTTTCCAAGAATGCGATCATTCTCTCCACATACTGCTTTAATTGGAATATTTTGGATATACTTATGTGTCCCAGCAAACCCTCCACTTTTTGCGAATGATGCTAGTGAATTCCTCCATCCTTTACAACCTAAATGAATTGAAGCAATTTGCTCTTCCATTACACCAACACATTCATCGGGGAAAGCAAATGCTTGCCTACAAAGACTTTTTCTGACCTGCGGTAATCCAAGAAATAAGGCCCCAATTTGGTTAAGAGGAAAAGGGATACTCTTAGGTTCTCCAAATAATCCGGCAGGAGATAAAAGGATAATTTTATCAATAGAATGAGGGATTTCAAAAGCTAGTTTTAAAGCCGTTGAACCTCCCATAGAGGCACCGATAATTTTTAGATTCTTGTTTATTTGTAAGGTCTTAAGCAGATCAATTAAAAATGAAATTATGTTCGAGGGATTGTATTCATTTATTGCGCACCGAGGACTAAAACCAAAACCTAACAGATCAGGAATTATAACCTGGTAATTTTTTTTTAATGATTGATATATCCTCCTAAACTCTAAAAAATTACTATCAAAACCATGCAGGAGAAGTATAGGTTGACCTTTTCCTCCTATAACCACTGGGAATTTTAAAGAGTTCCAATTATCACTAAGTTTGATCCACTTAACATCATTTGCTAAATAAAGACCTAATGGATCTAATAGAGATATTTTTGCACTCTCAAAAAATTCAACATTTAAATCACTAATTTTTTCGAAATTGGCTTTATTCAAAAAGATAATTATATTTTGATTTTTTGTTGTTCAAAATTTGCAATAACCTCAACTATATCTTGTTTATGAATTTCAAAAGGCAAGAAGTGTATCTCAGATTTATCTCGACAAGTAAAATCAGCAATTTTCTCTAAATTATTATTTTCAAAAACATTTATTCCAAGTTGCGCAATAGTAGTTGGCAAATTCAATTCTTTCATAAGGACCAACAATTGTTTGATTGATTGATCAGCTAATTGATTACTATTTTTCATTTCTTCTAGTCTTAATTGCAATAATAATCCAACCCCAACAATCTCACCATGTAAGAATTTATTTGGG
>Ga0163109_10003177_pt1 | contig 12588 bp, 12 predicted proteins | sample CRUFie1St13metaG_FD_108704 | JGI IMG/M metagenome (GOLD analysis project Ga0163109, IMG submission 108704) | Marine microbial communities from the Costa Rica Dome - CRUD Field 142mm St13 metaG | ecosystem: Environmental > Aquatic > Marine > Oceanic > Photic zone | place: Costa Rica: the Eastern... | reverse complement strand
TGAAATAGCACCTAAAATTGCCATACCAAGGGAAGCGTTTTGAGAAAAACACATATATAATATACTAACATTATATGACATTGCTCCAGCTTGCACATACAAACTCGTATAAATTAACATTAAAAATTATATCATATTATTAATGTTAATTATAGTTTTGGGAATAATTATCATCGTGTACTTACTATTTACAGTATATTTCAAAATTAAATATCGTTTTTGGTCTATTCAGCCAGTATTCCACTTTCATAATATAGGATATTGGATAAATCCACCTGGTGTAATTCATAAAAAAAAGTACGAGAAACATAAAAAATTTTTTAATCCATTGGTTACATTCAAGCGATACAATGAATTAAATAAAACCGAAAAAAATGAACTAACTGAATTAATAGAAAATAATTATTTTAAAACATCTTTGGCAAAATATCAGCCAGGCGACAAGGGAATACACACTTATTTCAAAGGTCACAATGTAGAACCTTACGTATCCTATCTTAATTATCACAATTTAGAAAAAGAAAAAATGATTGGTGCAATGACTTCACGACCCTGTTTGTTTTGGCTTAAAAATGAAAACTTCAATCTATATTATGTTGATTTTTTATGTGTAGACAAAGCACATCGTAAGAAAAATATAGCACCACAAATAATTCATTCACATATATATCATCACAAAAATACAACAAATAATCAGGTTATGCTATTTAAACGAGAAGGACCACAAACTGCAATAGTGCCTTTCACATTTTATTTATCTTACTATTATGATATTAGTCACTGGACACCAAACAAAATAAATAATAATATCAATATCTACCTGGTGGATTCTAAAAATTTCAAGAATTATTACGATATACACATTGATTTACATACCAAATTCTCTTGTTTTTCTTCTACCTACATCGGCAACATAAAAGAACTTATTGAAAATAAAGTTCTCTACATAGTAATGTTTGAAATTGATAATGAATTTAAGGGTGTAATTTATATGAAAAATGCATTTACTAAACATGTAGATCCATTGACTAATAAAACGATAAATATGCTAGAAGTGATGGGAAGTTATATTGAAAGTGATATAACTGAAACAGAAGTATATCATTTTCTAAAATATGCGGTTCAATTAACCAACAAAGAATATTATAATGGATTGTTAATTGAAAATATAGGTCATAATAATAAATTACTAAAGGTTATGTTTAAAAAAGAAAATTATAAACAATCCTTTCGTGTAGGATGGTATTTATACAATTATGCAACACATCCAATAAGGTCTAATGATGTGTTAATGTTGCAATAATGTCCTTGCTTACCTGGTGTATTTACCGGCTCTCGCAAAAGAATCTACTACAAAAATCACAAATACTCCTAAAAATAAATATAAAACTAGTTCTTCACTTGTTTTATTGTTTTTAATATCTTGTTGCTCTTCTAACATATTAATGACATAATTCACTTTCTCCATCAAAGAATCTTGTGGTCCAGATATTTCACTTGTGTTATTTGCTTGTGTAAAATAAGGGACATGTTGTTTATAGTATAAATTATTAGCTAAATCATTGTTCAGCCCTTGGAAATCTTGTAATTCTAAAGGTTTATCACTTTGCTCTTTTTCTGAATTTACTTTATCATCCGTTTCACTGCCTTCCGGAACATATGGTTCCATTTTAGTAAGTTGTGGCATAGGAGGAGCAAAATTTGCTAAATCATCTTCCTCCTCGATACTTTCAAAGTTTTCTTTTTTGTTGTTTTGAATTGCATTTAGGAATTTCTGTACCTTATCAGTATAATTTTTTGATTTACTATTATTTTTTTTCATTGTTACTGCTCTTTTCTTTTTGTAATTAGTAGTATTTTTATTTTTACCCCAGTCTAATTCAGAATATTGTAATAATGACATTTATCTTCTTATAAAAAAAGCAGATAATTTTTTATTAATTATACTTAAAAAATATATTACTAATGTATAAATGAAATATTTATTGGAAATGATTTTAGTGGCAGTATTGATTGTCGTTTTATATCAAACACCATCATTTTTAAGTATGCATTTAAATACTATTCTAGGAAAACTAATATTAGTTTCTGTAGTCGGTTATCTAGCAATGAATCATGGATTAAATGCTGGATTACTAGGTAGTTTTATAGTAATTGTTTTATTAAATAGTTCCGTTGAAGGTTTCAAAGAAGGAATGGATCATGAGGATGATGAAAAAGAAAAATCCGATGAGTCAGAAGAAACAGAAGAAGAAAATGAAGAAGGCAAAACGGAAAAAAAAGTCGATGAAGATGATGAAGAAGCAGATGATGAAGAAGCAGATGATGAAGACGAAGACGAAGACGAAGATGACGAACTTGCAGAGCAGTCCGATGACGATGCCGAAGATGAAGATGAAGAAGACTCAAAAGAAGGATACAGTAATATTAATCGCCCCTTGATGGGAAGTGCAATAAATTTAGTTGACCAAGACCGAATGTTTAAAGTTAATGCGATTAAAAACAATCAAAAATCCAGAGGTATTACAAATGGAGTTGTAAATGATGTAAAAGGATTATTAAATAGGGTTTCAAGATTAGAACTACTACAAGAAGATCTTGAAAGTGAGATGATGGAACCGGACAATTTAGAAAGTTACTAAATTATATAATATAAAATAATATATATGAATGTTGTGTATATTAGTTTAATTTTAATAAGTTTCATAGCCATTAATATTTTTATAGGAAGTAAACCTTTCTCAAGCAAAGAAGGAATGAAATCTCGTAAAAATAGACGAGCTGGAAAGTCATCGTCGTCATTAACTTCGTCTTTTACCAATTTAAATACAAATAAAAATACAAATAAAAAGGGAATGGTATCAAAATACGATAATCCATCTTTTAATGGTATGAAGTTACCAAATATAACAAGTGCACAAATGGAAAATGCAAGAAGATTTTATGATAAAAATAAAAAAAAAGCAGATGAAAAAATGACAAATTTAAATATAAATTTTACTTCTAAAAAAAGGAAAAAAAATTACGATGAAAAAAAGTGGTGGAAAAGTAGATGCTTGTATGATTTTTTTGATATAATATTTTGGATAAGGGAAATACGTGATTTTTTATACATTAATTTATATGAAATTAATCTGCATTGGTTGGTTGTCATCATGGAAGCCGCTGGTTGGTTAGCGTGGACAATCCTATGGTTTGCTTGGATTATTTTTAAATTTTTAGTTTTTCCAAATTGGTTTATCGCAGCTTGTTATATTATTTTTATAGGTATTTACATTGGCCAACACATATATTTCAATTTAGTTCCACCTGAAAAATTAATAGAATTGATTGTAGTTGTTATATACTCTATAGTATGTATTGTATATGATGCTATAAAACCGATTGCAATTCCAGCATTTTTAAAACCTATCACCGATTTTATACAAAGTGTTATAAAATTTTTATGGAATGGCTTATTTAAATGTACTTGTTTTAATGGTAATTGTAGACCAGAAGGTTCAGGTTATGATTTCTTTTTTGAATACTTTATTTATGGTGGAAACCCAAGGGATTGGAATCCTTTTAATTATTGGGGCAATCAAAATTATCACAAAGTTTTCGAGTAAATAAATTTTAATCTAATGAAATATTATTATGATAAAAAATTTTTTCGATAGGTTTAAAAACTTAAATAACAATAGTTTTTTTGCAGGGATGATGTTGATACTTTTAAATATAGGTTCAAAATACATAACAGTAGAACTAAGCAAATCACAAGAGCAATATTTGAAAAATTCGGTCGCTAGACAATTATTAATTTTTGCAATTGCTTGGATGGGATCTAGAGATATTGTAGTAGCTTTAGTACTAACAGGTATTTTTCATGTTTTAACAATGTATTTATTTAATGAAAAAAGTAAATTCTGTATTATACCACACGAAATGAGAGTGTATGAAGATATTCTAGATTTGAACGGAGATGGAGTAGTTAGTGAAGAAGAAATAAATAAAGCCAGGCAAATATTGCAAAAAGCGATGAATAAAGACAAAGATAAAAAGCAAATACAAGCAGCTAATTTTTTTAAACAAAATGTTTAATTTAGATTAGTTTATTATAATTAATCTCTTGATAGATTATAATAAATGGAAGTTAAAAATTTAAAATACAACCCACCTGAAAATTTTCCAGGACATAATTCAAATTTAAAAGATGATGATTTATTACCATATAAAGTATTTATAAAATACACAACAAATATGACAGGTGATAAAGAGTTTTATTTAAATCCAGATAATTTAAATGCTAATTTTTTAACACCAGCAACACAAGAATTGGCCATTAATGATAAAGTAGTATTATTAAAGAAAAAACTGCCTGGTGAATTGATCGCTTTGGCAAATAATGTCAGTGGTTTAAAACTTAAATCATATAAAAACGAATATATACCATTAATAAAAAAAATAAAAAAAAGTGAGAAAGAATCTGGTGAGTCATTATCTGAAAGCGAGCAAAAATTTAAAGGCTATGTTCAGTCAAATCCTTATTTTGAATATAATGAAATGCAATGTACAGTTGAAAACAAACAAAGTGGAAAACAAGAAACACAAACCTTATATAGCTTAAAATCATCAAATGGTGACTTGTTTAATGTTACTAGTAGTTTAAATGACAAACAACAAATGAATTTTAAATTAAATAAGCTAGATAAAGATGATAGTGATATTGATGACTTTAAACCTATATATCATGACGATGATAAAGTTATTTTAGTTAATTTATATGATGAATTCAAAAAAAATGTAGATTCAATTGATATGCCATCAGGTAAAAAAAATGTAAACTATTTGCAAATTTATGGGCCACCTCCGTACGATGTAAAATACGATGCTATAGATTACGACAGATTGGATAAAAAAACAAGTAGCAGACACGGTAATAGAAACACAGATTTAATTAAAAATTGGCATGTAACAAGAACAACAAAAAGAGTTAGAACTTATAACATAGCAAGAACAGAAGGATATAAATTTGTAAATTCAAATGTTCCTACCTATCCTAAATTCACCTATTGGCAAAAAGAAGACAAAATTAAAAAAAAAGTCAAAAATTTTGTTTATAGAATAAAAAATACTATCGATAATCTTTTATATTTACCGTCTTATGATAAAAATAATATTGCATATTCTAAATTGTCAAATACTTTAAAACAATCAAAAACTATTGATAAGGATATGTTTTTACTAAAAGAGAAAAAAAGAGAAAGAACAGAGGAAGAAAAGCAGCAATTATTATATGGAATGGATGAAGAAAATTACTTTGATTGTGAAGATCAAAACGCCAATGCAAGAAAATTAAAAAGTAAATTAGAAAGAAAGAAAAAAGTAATCACAGTAAACAAAGAAGATTGGAATTCTAAATTGTATTTAAATCGTTTTATTTCTTTAGACGATGAAGGCAAATCAATGTTACCTGAAAATTTAAGGAATGATCGTGTAATGGCATATAATTACTATTTTCAAAAATTTACCGGTGAAAATAAGAAAAAGATGTTTCAACAAGATAAAGATAAAGATAAAGCTAATCAATTACTACTATTGGGATTAACAGATGATTTTGCAAAGTCATATACATTCAATAAAGCTATTCGTAAAAGAGCGGGTCAGGAGAATCAAAAGTGGAATTCCGATGCACTAACTATTCATTTGCATTTTGATATAGCTTATTTTGAAAAACCACCTTTATCATTAGGTGAATTTTTAGATGAAAAAAAAGAGGATTTTTTTAGTAATATTCGCTCTTATGGTAAAGAACAATGCGCTGATATATATATTAAAAGATGCAAGGCACAAGAATCATTCATTCTTGATATTTCAAACTTAAAAATAATGACATCCTTAGGACAAGCATTAGAAAATTTAAAAGAATTATTTGTTCCTAAAACATTACAGAAGTTTATGGAAGAAAGGGAAAAAATGAGTCCAGATGACCTGGTGAGATTAGAAACACAAAGAAAAGAAAAACAGAAAAGAGAATTAGAAAAAGCATTGGAATCAATCATAGTTGATTTTGATTCTTATAAAACATTCGTGAAAGATAAACATAGTAAAAAAATGATAGTGAGAGGAAAAGAAGAAGAAGTATTAAAAGAATTTTTAAAGGCTGCTAATTTAATGATGACACACGGTTAAATTAATCAATCATTTTCATATTATTATTGCTTATATCATGTTTAAGTTCTACATTTGTAATTTTATTTTCTAGTGATTTCAATCTATCTTCAAGTAACCGCAATTCCTTAATTAGTTTTTCTTGTTCTTGTATTTCTTCACTGGGTATTTGATAATACCAGTTATAAATACCAGTTACACCATTATAACCTATTTTGGTAACGTTATATGCCATTTCAACGGCTTCGTAAAGTAATATACCTAAAACCATATAATAATATTAATGAAAATATTATTATATCATTACATATTTAATAAATTATATACCTAGATTAACTACATTACTAGGTGTGCGTTTACTTTTTTTTGACTTTTTTGGTACATTCAAATTTGTTGAATTAAGTTCTTTTAATTCTTCCAAACTGATTGTACTAGATGTATCTTTTACCTTAACATTTTTGGTTTTCAATCCTGATAAAATATCACTTATATCTTGTGGTCCTTTCATTTCTTTTCGCTTGCTTTTAGAATTCGATACCGATTTATAGTTTGAATCCATATTTTCTGCGTCATTGAATTTTGCTTGTCCTCTTGTCATTCCAACATCAATCCTAGATGATTTACTAGTTTTTTTTGGTAAAATTGGTGGAACCGCTCTCATATCTTGTGGTGGACCTGGTGGAGAACCGCGCGGTGGCATAGGTTGTTGTTGTCTTGTATTATTCATAAAATTACCAAAGCCAGGATTATCATTACTCATTGTATTTACAGCAGCTTGTGTAAACTGATGCATCAATTCAGGATTTTGTCTCATAATATCATCCATACCAGGCATAGAAGATTTAAACATAGTATTTGTCATATGCAACATAGCTGCACTACCTCCTAGCATAAATAATAATTTAATTTCAGGAGCCATTTTTGCTTTACTAGCATATTTTTCATGCAATTCGCTAAATACATCATCGTATTCATCAATGTTTTCATTTATTGCTTCGGCCCAACCGTCCAATTTAAGGTCAAACGGATCAAATTTATTGTTTAAAAATTCTAAACCAGTGATACAAGCCATAAGCATTTTACCTTGAAATTTTACACTATTTTTCTTTTCAATGTCTTTTTTTACCATTTCATATTCACCTTTCATTTCATCCAACGATGATTCCATTCCATATTTTTTGCTAAGTCGTATACCTTTTTTTTCAAGGGCTTCAAGTTTGCGTAAAAGTTCGAATTTTTCACGCAATTGCTCTTCTTTCGTTTGAACTTTCTTTTTTGGTACGTTTAACATTGGATCTACTGGAATATCATTAAATGATGCCATATCTGGTGTTTCGCTTTTCATGCTTGCACCAATCTTAGAAGAAGAAGATTGAATTGGAGTTGGTTCAATATTTAATTTAACTTCTGGTGGAGCTGATGAACCGATATTTATATTACCCAAATCTAAATCACTTTCTAAATTATTTATATCATCAACTGATATGTTACTTACTTCTTCTGCCTTACCTTTTTTCTTTTCATTCATTAACATTCCTATTCCGGGACCGAAATTAACACTTTTAGTACCCCCACCACTAGTACTATCTAAATTTATAGAAACACTGTCCATATCATTACTTTTTCCGATTTTTATGCTGTCCATTATGAATAATATAGAACTTATTATTTTAAGTAAGACGCGCTAAATATTATTTATTTTAATATTTGCTAAATTATTTTCTTTAAAATACCATAATCCTTGCAAAAAGCAATCTGCTAAATCATCTTTTTTTTTATGCTCATTAAAAAATTCCAACCATGAGAAGTTTTCATTGTTTACTTCTAAAATTTTTCTCGTATATTCGATACTGAGTTTTTTTCGCTCGTTATAATTTGTTTTTTTATTAATGAATAATTTTAGTTTGTTATGAGCGGAAATTTCTTTGATATTATGTACATCATGTTCTATAAAATGTTGCATTATCATTCCCTGTAATGTTTTCATACGTAATGCCAACGGCCCTATTTGATTCTCAATAAGTAATAAACCAATGTCAAAATCTTTAAACTCTTTATAAATTTTATCTTTTATACTTATACCAAATTCAGGCATAGAAATGTTTTTTGTTAATGTACCTGTTATTCTATCAAAAAATGTGTTTTTAATGTGTTTTTCTATGATATCTAAGTAATCTTGTTTTTTCATTTTTTTTGAGCTTTCACTTAACAACCCATAATTATTGAAAATTGCCTTTATATCACTTAATTTCTTTTTTTTAATTACGTTCATATTGTCTTTTGAACTTGGCACTATAAAGGTCTTATTTTTTGCGTGTATTTTACAATAATACTTACCATCTTTTGTAAATTTAGCATTTTTCGTACATTGCTTGTTTTTTTTCATTACTCCCATACATTTATGTTTTTCTTCATTACATAAATCAATAACACACCATTTACTTATTAAATATTCTTTATTTTGTATTGTGAATAAACAACAAGCAAGATGTTTCATACCAACATCAATGCTTAATATAAACATTTATTAATAATGTTGTATGTTATTTAAATATTTTTATTAATTATTATTTTATACACAATAATGTGATACAAAATAATAGTATTATAGTTCGTGTAACATTTGTTCTTGAGTTAAAATTGGTCCGCGCATTTTGCTTTGTAGTTCCTTCCTAGTAAGGTACATAGTCTTAAGATCGGAACTTTCATATCCAAATGGTTTATTATCATCTACACACGATTTGTAAATGTATTTTTCATTTTTATGCATGCTGGGGATTAAATTTACCTTACATACACAACATTCATCACAGGCGGCAACTTTGTTTTTTGCCATAATTGACTCAGCGTTATTGATAAGATAATTTCTGTAATCATAAGATGTTTTGATTCTTAATGATTTTTTAAATTGTAAGTCTCTATCGGCAGCTGGATCGTATTTTGTAAATAATCTACTATCACTCATCATTGGAGGAAAGTTGATATTTAAATTATTTAATTTTCCGTGACATTTATTCAAATTCATAATATATATTACTGTATAAAAAAATTAACTACATTTATTTACTTACTAAGTAACTCTACTAATTTACTCTTTGTCAAACTTTTATATTTTTTTAAATTTCGTTCCTTTGCTAAACTTTTTAATTGTTTTGTAGTCATAGCTTTTAATTTTGCTATTTCAGATTCTTTTTCTTCCTTAGCTTCATCTTCATCATCATCATCATCATCACTATCACTATCATCTAAACTATCATCTTCATCTTCACTTGAGTCATCGTTTTCATTTTCTTTTTCTAAACCTTTAATAACTTTGACATCGGCATCATCTTCAATATCACCAAGATCATGATTGTTTAATAGTATTTCTTCAACGATTTTTTTAGTATCTTCTTCACCATCAACTTCGCCTTCTCCTTCGACTTTGGCTACACCATCAACTTCGCCTTCGCCATCAACTTCACCATCAACTTTGGCTACGCCATCAACTTCGCCTTCACCATCAACTTCGCCTTCACCTTCGACTTTGGCTACACCATCAACTTCGCCTTCTCCACCACTTTCTTCTTCACTTCCACTTTCTTCTTCACTGTCACTTTCTTCTTCACTTCCACTTTCTTCTTCACTGTCACTTTCATCATCATCTGAAACTACGATTTTACCATCACTTTGAACGTGAGGTGTTTGACTTACTTGTTCATTTAAATCATATAAATTAATGGTATTCGGAACAGATGAACCACCTCCATTCATCAATGCCTGTTGTGCTATATCTTCCAACCGACCATGAATCAAATCCATAAATGTATTTACTTTATCATCCAATTGTTTGAACATTCTATTAAAATAAAAAAATAATATAGCTGAAAATAAAACGACTAATGCTAAACTTGTTAATAAGTTAGGTAATGACATATTAAATTTAATTAATATTAAAATATGCTAAAATAAACGCAAGAATAATATTACAAATTATTCAAAACATTTTCGGCATTTTCAACAATATCTTCACCAAACTGTAATTCTCTTAAAACAGTTATACCTCCTCTAATTTTAGATATACCTTTTTCAATTTTATAAAAGTAGTGGGGTTTGTTATCTTTGATATTAGCTTTCATTCGCATATTAATAATTTTATCATTTTTGTTAAGTAACTTACATAATTTATCAAAATGAGTCGTTAGTAAGAATCTTACATTGTCATTATTGGTTAAATATTTTAAATAACTTGTTCCACATCCGATAGCCTCATATGGATTTGTACCTGAAAATAGTTCATCAAAAATACAGAAATGACGTTTATCTTTGTTTGTATTGATGATATCAAGGATATTTTTGCATCGCCTGGCTTCAGCTTGAAATAAACTGTCTCGATGTGATGTATCGGGTATATTTATGTAACAGTGTATATAATCGTATGGTTTGATTAATGTTTTCTTTGAATAGTAACCGACACCAAATTGCTGTGATAAAAGTAAATTAATGATAATGGATTTTAATATGGTAGTTTTTCCAGCTGCATTTGGTCCAGTAATAATAATGTTTTTATCAAGAATGACATTATTTTTTACTGCCTGGTCGATTTGTATATTTGGATGATATAAATCTTTAAATTTTGTTAACTCCTTTGAAAATTTGCAAGGTGAAACCTTTTTTGTTTTTATATTTTCGGACAAGGATGACATAACATCAATGTAGCCGTTAAACCCGATAGAGTATTGAATTATATTTTCAATGTCGTTGTTTGTGTGTAATGAATATAGTTCTTTTAAAATATTTCCTATATTAAAAATTTTAGATCGAATTCCAGTATTGATAGGTAATTTTTTCAAATCTTCATTAAAATTATATAAATGTTTATAATTGTTATTTAATTTGTCATAGAATTCAGAGTAAGTTTTCAGGTGTTTGATTTTCATCAAAAGTTTTTCCATATTCTTCAAAGTTACTTCATTGTATGAAATAATAGTATTAAAGTTATTTGTAATTGTAAATACATTCTTATAGAATTTTTTACAGCTCATAATATTATTGTAAATGTTGTATACATATACCCAAGCCATGAATAATAAATAAATTTTTCTGCTAAATGACACAGAAGAGAATTCAAAAAACAATTGTCCAATGGAGTGACGTCTTAGTTGTTGAAAAAATATACGTTTGTAATTTTCGAAGTTGATAGGAGTATTAAAAAGTTTAAGTATGAAAAAAGGTATAATTAATATCAAAAATGGTGATAACAAATTAATGACCGGTGAAAATAAATGAAAAAAACTAACAAATGTTAAAAATAAAACAGAGTTGTTTAACCATGAGAATCGGTTCCATTCAATAAAATGATTTTTACTAAGAAATGTCTTGTCGTTTTTAATGAAATTCCATATATCACATATTTTGTTTACGCCTGACGAGTCGATAACAAAATCATATGAGTCTTCGCATAATTTTTGCGTATCTTTTAAAAAATCAACATTCGTGGTGTAATATTGACTTATTGTATTTAAAATGACATTACCTGGCTTACTTTTTGGTTTACATATATTTTTATAAATAATATTTTTACTATTATCATTTACATCAGTTAAGTTTAATTCTTTTGTTTTCTCGACATTATTTGAAATTTCACCAGGCAGACAAGGACTTTCTTTTTCTTTTTCTCGTGTAGTATCTATCAATTCCAAATCAGTATTTAAATTTTCATAAATTTTATTATGTTCATGATACTGTATAGGCAATTGAAATAATTTATATAATTCATCTTTTTTATACATTAAAAAAGAGGCAGAAAATAACATTTTATATGAAACGAATCGTATAAAATATTATAATTATTTATGATTAGGATAAACAATCTAATATCCTAAATGTTGAGTATAATTCATTGGCATCTCACTAATAATAGTATTATAGTATTTTTCAAAGTGGCGAAGCTTTACCAAATCATACCTTGTCAAAAAGTTAATAGCGATACCTTTTCTACCCCATCGTCCTGAACGACCAATCCTATGTAAATATGTATGCTCATTCTTAGGTACATCGAAATTAATAACTATACTTACTTGTTGTACATCAATACCTCTTGCAAATAAATCACTGCTAATCAAAACTCTACAAGATCCACTCTTAAAATCGCGGTATACTTCCTTACGTTCTTTTTCATCCATTTTACCATGGATCTTTTTCACTGGAAAATTGTCTTCAACCATTGCCTCTTCCAAATCATCTACGCGTTTTGTACTATTACAATAAATAATCGCTTGGCTAATAGATAAACTAGAGAATAAATCTTTCAATGTGTCGTATTTTTGCTCATCATTTTCTATTTTTATATAATACTGTGCAATTCCTTGCAGTGTTAACATCTCATTTTTTACCAAAATCTTATACGGATTACGCAGAAACTTCTTTGAAAAGAGATGTAAATCTTTATCAAATGTT
>Ga0163109_10003173_pt1 | contig 12595 bp, 14 predicted proteins | sample CRUFie1St13metaG_FD_108704 | JGI IMG/M metagenome (GOLD analysis project Ga0163109, IMG submission 108704) | Marine microbial communities from the Costa Rica Dome - CRUD Field 142mm St13 metaG | ecosystem: Environmental > Aquatic > Marine > Oceanic > Photic zone | place: Costa Rica: the Eastern... | reverse complement strand
AACTCAATTAGCACCAACTTCTTTATTGTAATTATCTAGCATCAAATAATATGCACTAATCTTCTTTTCATATCCTTCATTTTTCAGGAAATGAAGATAATTATCACAAATTCTATTTTTTGTTTCATCAAGATACTGTCCAAAATCTTCCCGAATTAATTTCTCATCCTTCGTAATAGAATTTTTTTGACAAAAACGAACATGATGTTGTCCTTCTTCCGTTTTACTCACAACCCATTTCATTTGTCCCCAAATATATGGACAAGTTCCCTTTAATGATTCCGAATTATAGTAATCAAATGTCTCCTTTAATCGTGTAATTGGGTCATATAAATCATTATAAGATAAAGAAATGTATTCTTCATCCAAAATTTTTTCAAAAATCTTGTAACAAACCTTATACCCTAATCCATCATATTTATTATCAATAATAGTTTCGGTTGCACCAATAAATGCTTCCAAACAATCTTCCAAAATACTATTTAATTGTTTCTCATTAATTGTCTCTGTTGTATAAGAAACATATGGTAAAAATCCCAATTTTCGCGCTATATAAGCAAAATGCTTTCCACTTACTAAATTAATTCGCAATCTCGCCATTACCTTTACTCCGTCGGTATTATTCAAAATCGGAAAACGCTTTTTTAAATACCAAACAATAATTTTATTACAAGTCACATCTCCCATTAATTCCATAAACTCGTAATTATTATGTTCGTCATAATCCTTATTTGTAAATGCATTCTCATAAAGAATAATATTTTCATCTGATGTCATTTCCTCCACATATTTTGATTTTACACCCGAAATCAAAAGTAAATCTTTTACAAAATGTCTGAATTTCTCTCCACGAATTCCGTGAATCTTCTCAATTGGTTTTTCCTCATTCATTTTTCTTTATTATTATCTTATGTATATATTTAAATCACTTTTTATCTATATTTAAACCACTTAAATATATTCAATAGAATCTACTTTTATCTTGCAAATTATTTTTTTTTTCAATTTTTATCTTTTTAAGAATTTAAAAACAAGTTTCTTAAAATAAAAAGTTGTAATGAAAAAAGATATAATATATCCAATTTTTTTAAAATATTCGATACAAATGGAGGATACATTTTGGAAATATATTTATGAAGATATGAGTTATGGCAAATGTCCTTATGGAATATATTTGCAAAATGAATATTTGTGTTGTTTTTTAAAAGGAAAGGAATTTTCATACAAAATGGATGAAAATAATTCAAATATGAAGGATGAAATACATAAATTGTTAAGAGAAAAAGCACAAATATTATCAGAAAAAGAAAAAATACAAAATAAGGAAAACTTTTTAAATGATAAAAAAAATACAAGCAATATTTTAAATAAAAAATGTATAAGAGATTCCTTATTACAAAATTATATTTTAAATAAATCTACAAAATACAACATTAATATTGATAAATGTAGAAAAATAATTAGTTTTCTTTTAGTTGGATTTTTATTTAAATTGATTACCTTAAAAGATGTTCAATTTGATGACAAACATATTATAAATATAAAGGGAATTAAATTTGAAGAAAACAAAATTATTTTGAAAAACAATTTTCTCTATGACAAAAATTTTTCTTTTAATTCAGGAATTTTTATAGAAGAAACTAATAAAAAAAATATTCAGGGAATGTGGCAAACTTTTCAAACTGATATTAAAGGAAAAAAAAAATTCACTCTATAAATTTTATTTTTTATCCCTAGATTAAAAAAAATAAAATTTACTCCCAAAAGGACTTTTTTAAAAAAGACATTTTTTTGTGAAAAAATGTAAATTTTATTTTTTTGTATGCCATTGAATAATTTTTTTAATTTCATTTCGCATATTTGGAACCTGATATAATAAATAATTACAATTTTTATTGTTTGGATGAAAGCAAACAATAAACAAATTATTTACTTTATATTTATATTTTGTCTCAAGTATGTATTTATACATATTTAATTGAAGCGAATAATGATTATAATTAGTATCATCAAAATTTTTAAGAAAATCTACTTTTGCATACTTTTTATATTTATTTTCCTTTACAATTGATTTACATCGCTTCCAATCATAAATTTCCAAACTACCATCACTATTCCGATAGCACATATCTATCGTTCCTGCAATTTTATTATTTTCATCAAAAATTTTCCATTCCGTGCGAAATGGTTCCAAATAATAATGGTCTTTTACAAAATTACGAAAATAATTAAATTCGATAGATGTATTTTCAAAATTTTCATCATTTATACACAATTCTATATCTTGATGAAGTTTTACACCTTCACGTAAAGCAATTTCACGTTGTTCATCCCAATCTTTTTTTATATCCTCCGCTGATTTATTATTTTTTAAACTTAATCTTTCTAAAATTTCCTTTTCATTAAAGTCATTGAATAATGATTTTATAATGGTTGTTACGGATTTAAATTCCTCATTTTGATAATAATATATATGATTTCTCTCATCAAATTTTATAAATTTATCTCTTTTATGTTGATTTTTTTTCTCCAATTTCATTATTTTTTTTTTCTATATTTTTATTCATTTTTTCAATTTTTACCATTATTCATCATCTTCAAAATCAAATTGATCATCTTCATCTATAATCTGTTCGTCTTCTAATTCTATTTCTTCAAACGTTGTTCTATTTTCCTCTCCTTCATCATCTTCATCCATAAAATCTATAAAATTATTATAATTATCTTTTTTTTCTTCTTCGTCTTCAGCTTTTATTTCATATGTTTGCTTTTCTTCGTCTGTCATTCCTTTCCATTTTTGAGAAACTAATTTACTAATTTCTCCAAATTTCAGTTGAGGATTTTCGGATGCAATTTCAGCTCGTATAATTCCAAAAAAATTCTGATATGATGATTTTTTTTTCTTCTTATCTAATTTGACTGGTGCAGTTGGATTTTGAATATTTAAATTCATCCAGATATTCTTCAATGTTTCCATATTTACATTCTTATATTTTTTAGAAATCTCCTCTTGATATCGTTGAATATATTTATCAGTAAGTGTATTAATTTCTAGATTCATTTTTTATTTTGATAAATAAAAAATCTTTAATTTCATTTTTTAAAAAAATATTAAATAAAAATTTTTGATAATTTTTTCATCTTAAAAAAAAATATTATAATTAATAAATGATAAAATTATTTTGTATAATTGTATTAATTTTAATTTTGGTTATTTCATTTATATTTATTTTTTCGTATGACATGAAAGATTTTTTTTCTTATGTATCAACTTCAACAAAAAAATTTGCAGTATATACTCAATTTAAAAATGAAGGACATGTTATAAATGAGTGGATAGAACATTATCTTAAAGAGGGTGCTGACCATATTTTTTTAGTGGACAATGGTTCAACTGATAATTATAAAATTGAACCAAAATTTAATAATAATGTTACACTTATCTATAATGATAAAAAACATGCACAAGTTGAATTAGGTGAAAAATATTTAAAAGAACATATTAGAGGAAAATTTAAATGGGTTTTGGTTGTTGATTTAGATGAATTTTTATTTACAAAAAATTATCCAACTATACGAGATTATATAAATAAAATGGAAATAGAGAATCCGCATATTACTTGTATTACTGTTCCATGGACAATGTTTGGTTCAAGTGGTCATGAAAAACAACCAAAATCAGTAGTGGATAATTTTCTTTATCGAGATGCGATTGATACTACATTTCAAGAAGGAAGATATGCGAAATCATTATTTCAATCATATTACAATTTTAATGTTCATATTCCATCGAATGTAAATAAAAAAAAATCTACATTAAATTTTATTCCGAACCAAAAGAGTATGATGATTATTCCAAAAAATATTAAAATACAGGAAAATGAATTACAATTAAATCATTATGCCATACAATCTAAAGATTTTTTTAGAAATGTAAAAATGACACGAGGTGATATTTATTCAGAGAAAAATGAAAATGCTCGAACTTTGGATTATTTTAAAAAATATGATAAAAATGAACATTTTGATAACTTATTAAGTACAAAAAGAAAGAAAAAATCAAAAATATATCTGGTCATGTGTCGGTATAAAGAAAATCTGGATTATATTACACAAAATCCAATTATATTTGATAATTTTGATAAAATTATAATCTATAATAAAGGATATAATGATATCAATATTAAGGATAAAAAAATAGAAATAATCCCATCAGAAAATTTAGGAAACGCCGAAGAATCCTATTTTAGATTTATTATTGACAATTATAATTTAGAAAATGTAGTGGTCTTATTTTCAAGTGCATCCTTTTATAAATATAAACATGATTATAAAAAAATGCAATTTCAATTTATTCTAGATCGTTTATTATTAAGTCAAAATTCTATTGTTCCTGTTCATTTAGAAAAAAATAAAATGAAAAATTTCGTAATCCCTACTTATAAAATTTTCGCTCTAAATAGATATGTATCATTAACAAAATCAGATTTCCGTCCTTATTCAAATTGGGTTGAGAATGTCTTGAACACATCTTATAAAGATGTTCATTATTATTCTTTATTTGGTATATTTGCAATTCATAGTTCCCATTGGAAAAATCGTTCAATAGATTTTTACAAAAAAATTCATAATTCGTTGTATGTAGAACATCCAGAAGTTGGACATTATATAGAAAGAGGAATTCCCTATATATTTAAATTACCAAATGAAAATTTAATATATCTAAAACATAATAATATTTTTAAAATTCATAAAAATTTAGAATTTTTTGAAATATCAGGAAAAACAAAAAAAAAAATTAAAGAAATAGTCAAACAATTTACAGGCGATGAAAATTTTTCATTTTCATCTTTACCTTCAAGAACATCCAATATAATTAAAAAGGGTAATATATTTATTAAAGAAATTAAAAACCGTAAATATAATGTTTATAAACGAGAAAAATATATAGCAACACTTTTAAAAGATTACAAATGGTTTCCAAGTTTATTGTATTTTGACGATAAAAATCAAATATTAGTATTTAAAAATGTTGGTAATCCTGTTGATAAAAATAACCTTCCTGATGATTTTTTTTATCAGTTTAATAATATTTTGAGTGATTTAAAAAAATTAAATATTCAACACAATGATATTAAAATGGAAGAAATTCTCATAGATAATGAAAAAAACATATATTTATCCGATTTTGGATGGGCGTCAGTAAATGGAAATTTGAATTGTGGATTAAATATATGGGGTTGTTCAAATACAAAAAAACCTGGTGGGTATCATGATGATGAAACCTTTTTATCTCGCAATTTTCCAAATAATCCTAAAAACTTTTACCGTGATAAAAATAGAAAAGTAGGTTCTCAGTCAGAGATTCCTACAATCAAAAAAGAGAGTAATAATATAATTCGTGTTGATGGTTATCAAACCTTTATCATCAATTCAATTAATAAAAATTTAATCGTTAAAAAAAAACCTTTTAAATTTCAATATATAAATGAATGTTTGTATAAATTAAGAAAAAATGAAAATTGTAAATCAATAATAGATATTGGTTGTTCAGCAGGATTAGTAAGTATTTTAGCTTATAAAAATGGATTTGAAAAAATCTATAGTTTAGACCACGATCCAGAATATATTAATGTAATATCTCAATTAAAAAAATTACTAAATATTTCAAATATCCATGAAAAAATCTTTTCATTTGGAGATGAAATCAAAGAAAAAGTAGATATAATTTTTTGCGGAGCTTTAATTCATTGGATATTTTCTTTAACTGCTAATTTTAGAAATTTTGATAAAATTATAAGATATCTATTACAATATACAGAAAAATTTCTTATGATAGAATGGGTTGATAAAAATGATAATGCAATAAAAACATTAAAACATATTGATATTAGAAAAGAAAAAACAGATGAAGAATATAATACATTTAATTTTGAAAAATCTATTAAAAAATATACTAATATTTTATCTAAAAAATCCATTGATGGAGATACAAGAATCTTATACATATTATCTAAAAAGTAAAGTACCAAAAAATGTAATACAACATATAGGTGGTCGTTTCAATGAAGTCATTGAATCACATATATCATCCAGAAAATATATGAAATTTATTGTTGGTAAGTATAATATTCCCATTAAAAATATAAATTTTAAAGCTAAACGAGTTCGTTCAAATGGTAATGTTGTAAATGAGAAGTTTTAATTAAAAAACTTGTTCTTGACTATTTTTTTTACAAATAAATTATTGAATTAAAAATTATTCTTTAATTTTTAATCATTCTTGAAAAATTGAAATATTTGAAATTAATATTATTAATAATAAATGTCAATTACACTTTATAATAATGATTGTTTAATTCAAATGCAATCTATTAAAGATAAATCCATTGATATGATATTGTGCGATTTACCATATGGTATGACCAAAAATAAATGGGATAGTGTCATACCATTTGAAAAGTTATGGAAAGAATATCATCGTATCATAAAAGAAAATGGTGCAATTGTATTATTTGGTTCTCAACCATTTACATCATTGTTGGTGACCAGTAATTTGAAATATTTTCGTTATTCATTGGTTTGGGAAAAAAATAAATTCTCTGATTTTTTAAATGCAAAGAGAAAACCAATGAAAGTTAATGAAGATATTTTAATTTTTTATAAAAAACAGCCAACATATAATCCACAATATTGGTTCAGCACTCCTTATACTCGTTGGAACACACAACAAGCTGTTGATAAACAAACTAATTATGGTAGTCATAAAGAAAATATTGCTGAATCAAAAGATGGAAAAAGATTACCAACTACTATTCTGAAATTCAATCGTGTAGAAAGACCTGAACATCCAACTCAAAAACCGGTAGATTTATTGGAGTGGTTAATAAAAACCTATTCAAATGAAAATGAAACAATATTAGATAATTGTATGGGTGTTGGTTCTACAGGCACTGCCTGTAAAAACTTGAAAAGAAATTTTATTGGTATTGAAATTGAAAAAAAATATTACGATATCGCCCTTGACAAATTAACCAAATCGTAAATTGACCGAACAAAACATTCTAATTTTTTCTTATTAACTTTTTTCTTAAATTGATACAAAGGTTTTGTAGAACTTCGTTTCCCATCCACAATGTAAAAAATATCATTACATATGTTTTCCTTGACAATGTCAATAAATAATTTAGATTCACTTTTAATAGAATCCTCTATTGAAAACACATAATTTTTTAACGAATATCCAAACCTTTTGAAAAGTAGAAAATCATCACAAGCTCTCGTATAATAACAACTATCTAAATAGTTTTTACATTCAATGACAGCAATAAATTCATTATCCAAATAAATATGAATATCAACTTGATGTTCTTTTGTAATACCATTGATTTCTAACTTTTTTTTATCAAATTTTCCCTTTTTTGCTTCTAAATTTATTTTTTCCCTTTTCCCAATTAAGTTGATGGTTTCTAATACAAAATTCTCAATATCCTCTCCACGAAGATTTCTCATTTGACCTGGAGTTATCTTTTGCTTTATCCAATTTTCCATAATATCTTCTAATTTTCTCTTTTGTTCTTCTAATAAATTTTCCAGATTTTTACAATTCTCTTGAAAAAAAACTAATTTTCATTTTTTTAGACCAACATTTCGTATCATCAATTCTATATCATTTTTATATAATGTCTTTTTTTTCAATAATTTTTTGGAACAAAATTGTAAAATATTTTGATGTTCTTTGAGTGAATCAAAAACCTCTTGATTAATTGAGAAAATAATATTATTAATTGTTTCATCCACAAGCTCTTTTGATTTTTCACTTTTTACTGAAAAAATTCCATTTGGTATCATATGATATCGTGTAACCATATCCTCTACAATTGACTTTACCCTATTTAAGTCGTCATATGCACCAGAAGATACTTCATCAAATATTAATTTTTCAGCATTCATTCCTCCTAACAAAACTTTAACTTTATCTTCTATGTAAGTTTGATTGTATAGAATTCTCTCATTATCTGAAACGTCAAATGATGTATATCCCAAACTATCATAATTAAAACTATTGATACTAACTTTATTGGGAAATTCATGAGCAGAACATAAAACTGCCATTAGTAAATGCCCACATTCATGAACTGAAACTCGCTTTAACAATAAATTAGTCATTGGTTTCACTTTCGATGTATATCCATAAATAATTTTCTCCTTCATATCTTCAATCATTGTAATATTGATTGGTAAATTATTATTACGAATTCCATCTAAAACAACTTCATTTAGCAAATTTTCAATATCTGCACCATTCATTCCTCCTGTTAATAATACTAAATCTTCCATATTATCAATCAATATTGGCTTTCGTAATAAATGTATTGATAATATCTCTCTGCGTGTTTCAGCATCTGGATTTGGAATATGAATAATTTTATCAAATCTTCCAGAACGGATTAATGCCTTATCTAAAATGTCCTTTCGGTTTGTTGCTCCAATAACAAAAATTTTATCGTTTCCAGTATTAAAACCATCTAATAAAACTAATAATTGATTTAATGTTTGGAATTTTTCTGGACTTGATTCTGTAACATCATTTCTTTTTCCTCCAATTGCATCTAATTCATCAATAAAAATTATACAGGGTTCATTTCTCTTTGCCTTATCAAATAATTCTCGTAATCGTGCTGCCCCAACACCAACATATTTTTCATTAAACTCTGAACCTGAAACACTAATAAAAGAAACACCACACTCTCCTGCAAAACATTTTGCCATTAATGTTTTTCCATTTCCAGGTGGTCCTTCCAACAAAACACCTTTCGGCATTCTTACATTATATCTTTTATATTTTCTATTATTTAAAAATATATCCTTCATTTGTAATAATTCCTTTTTTACAGAATTGTATCCTCCAATATTCGTAAAATTAAAATTCAAATCTCGCTCAATTTGAAATCGTCCATTATCTTTTTCTGTATAAGAAAGTATTGGTAAATAAAATGGAGGATCCATTCTTTCAAATTCAAAGGAAGAATTTGACTCAATTTTTTTATTATTTGAAAACATTTCATTATTATTCCCAGGAATAAAACTATCTATTTTAATATTTTGTATAAAAATAGTAGAACATATAAACCAAAAAGTAATTTTTCTACTAAACCACATCTTTTTATATAGAAAACTTTTCCTCTTTAAATTTTATTTTTTATCCCCAGATAAAGAAAAGTAAAATTTACTCCCAAAAGGATAAATTTTATTTTTTATCCCCAGATAAAGAAAAGTAAAATTTACTCCCAAAAGGATAAATTTTATTTTTTTATTCCCAATTTTTATAAAAATGATTGTATTTGTTCTAATAATTCATCATTCGTATGGAATTGTTCTAAATGCTCTTTTAAAGATTTAAAAGATCCAATATCTTTCCAATAATCATTATATTTTATAACATTTAAATTTTTTTGATAATTCATAATGGCAAAATCAATGGAAATATTTTCTAATTTAAAATATTCTAATTCATTCAAAAATACTTCATTATCAATAATAGATGACTTTCTCAAAATAAGTTGCATTTGTGAATATAATTCAATTGCAAAAATTTTAAACTGTTCAATTAAAAATGATTTTGAAAATAAAAAATTTCCTGAATTCCATAAAAAATTTCCATTCTTTAAAAACTTTTTTGCATTTATTTCGTTTGGTTTTTCAGTAAAACTAATTAATTTATCATCTTTACATTCCAAATATCCATATCCCGTTTCAGGATATGTTGGTTTAATTCCAAATACTACAATTTTATGATTTAAAATTTCTTGTGCCTTTTCAACACATGATTTAAATTTGACATCATTCCAACAATGGTCCGTAGATAAAACTAAAAAACTGGAACTAGAAGAGAGATGACAAATTGATGCAATTGAAGGAGCAGTGTTTCTTCCAAGAGGTTCATAAATAATTGTAATATTTTCAGAGGAAATAATTTGAATTTGTTCTTGTATTATATTTCTGTGAATAACATTACTTACAATGTATAAGCGCTGATAACCAATATTTTGTGCTCTTAACAATGTTAATTGAAACATTGTCATATCTTTGTCTGTAAGATGAAGAAATTGCTTCGGCTTCTCCTTTGTAGATAACGGAAATAAACGAGTTCCACTACCACCACATAAAATAACAATATCCATTTATTGTATGAAATATTTTAATATATTTAATAAATGTATATTGAAAAAGATTGTCATGGAATGACCACAAAAGAAGTTTATGATTTTCTTACCAATTTAAATACAAAAGAAATTTCAGAAATAAAATTGATAACTGGAGTTGGAAAACACTCACAAAATAGACCGCAAATGGATTATTTTTGCGAAAAAGAATGGAAATGTCCAATTAAGCAGGTTATCATAGATTATATTGTTTATGAGAAAAAACAAGGAGCATTAATGACAGAATTTCCTTCTTTTATTATTTGGAAAATATCTAAAAACTGAAAAATAAATATTTTGGAAGAAAAGAAAAAATGAAGTTTATTCTACCATTTTTTTTACTCTCTACCGTTGTGGCAAAGAACTCAAGATCACTACAAGAAAGTTCCGCTACAAACAAAATAATTGATGATACATGCAATGTTCACAATGATAACTTTGAAATATTTGTAAAATGTTTAAAAGATAATAATAACGAATATACCACTTGTAAAAAACTATTTGAAGAAATAGATTGGGAAGAATGGTTATATAATGATTGCTATTATGTTTTAAAATTACCACGATATTAAATATTTTTATTTTTTGATACTCAAAATAAAAATTTTTTATGGATTACTCGACATGTAATTTTCTTCTTCAATTTGTGTTTTACTTTTTAAATATAAACTAATATCTCCTAAACTTCCTATTTTAGAATGAATTAAAAATGGCATTTCTTTCTCATAATATAAATTAATATTTTGATGTAATCCAGATATCTTTAAAATTCTTGAAATATGTTCTGTTTCAAAAACATCTTCAAAAATAAATTCTACATCTTCTTTAATTCCATTGTTCGTATTTCCTAAAAATACTTCACGAGAAAAAATAGAATGAACATCAGAATAAAAACCTATTGTATATTTTTTTGCTCTTACACGAATCGTAGAAGAAATGGAAATCATATCTTTACACATTTTTGAAAATTCATTGGAAGGAACAAGAATATTATTTGAATAACGATGTGGTAATTCAATTTCCAAATTTTCAATGCTTTGAATTTTAATTAAAGAAACAGTTTTTCTTGAATGATCCTTTGGTAATATTTCAATACCTAAATCATTAATGTTATTTTCCTCAATATATAAGGATAATGAATCTCTTTTTTTTATAGATTTTAACATTCGGTAAAAATGATTTAAATTTATTCCAATATTTATACATTGATTTTCGACTTTCGTACTGAAATGATACATGAAGAAATTTTCAGATTTCAAAGAACAATCTATTAATAATTGTTGATTCCTATCCATCATTCTTAAAGAAATTCCAACTGGAGTTATTTGAAAACAAGCAATTTTAATAGTATGATGTAATAATTCTATTAAAGTTTTTATAACATAAGCATCGTTCGTAGTGCATTTGAACAAATAATCTACAGACATTTTATTTAAAAATTGTTATTTTTAAATAGATAATTTTAAAAAAGTGAAAAAAAAATGAAAAATATATACAAAAATAAAAATGTTACAAACTAAAATTATTAAAAATTTTATTCAACCAGAACTGAAAAACAGGTCAAATAGTATTGCTCTCATAACAGGTGGAACCAGAGGTGTGGGATATGAGATTGTAGAGAAAATGATGGAATTAAATATACCAACTTTATTTACTGGACGAAATGAAAAAGAAATCAAAGAAATTGAAAACCGTTGGCATAACAGTCGTGGACAAAACCTCAAAGGTTTACAATTAGATTTTTTATGTTCGGATTCTGTTTCTAATTTCAAACAGTATATTGATTATTATAAGCCAAATATATTAGTTCATAATGCTGGTATGTTGTCTTTGAAGAAAACAGAAACAAATAAAAATTTAGAAAAAATGTTTCGTGTTAATACAATTGGACCTATCATGTTATCCGAGTATGCCCTACCACATATTTTAAAACAAGATTTTGGACATGTAATGTTTAATTCTCCGCCAATTAATATTGATAAAAAAATGATTTATATTCGTCCCTATATACAAACTAAAATTGCACAGACATTTTATATGAAAACAATGGCTTCAGTTCTTAAAGATGAAAATATTTCAGTAAATAGTTTCTGGACAAATTATCCTTTATGGACAGATGCAGTAAAAAAAAGAAATATAGGAAAAATTGAAAATTGTGTTCATCCATCAATATTAGCTGAAGTTGTGGAGCATATACTAAATGAAAATCCATTGTTTTTTAAAGGAAATGAAATTATTGATGAAGATTTTTTACTAAATAGAAATGTAGATTTAAGAGCTTTTACATTGGGAAACGAAACACGATATCTTGATAAATTATTTTTAGAACATCTCCGTTAAAATTTTACTTCTTAATTTGTCGGCTGTTTCAATAACAAGTTTTTTATTTT
>Ga0163109_10003172_pt1 | contig 12596 bp, 9 predicted proteins | sample CRUFie1St13metaG_FD_108704 | JGI IMG/M metagenome (GOLD analysis project Ga0163109, IMG submission 108704) | Marine microbial communities from the Costa Rica Dome - CRUD Field 142mm St13 metaG | ecosystem: Environmental > Aquatic > Marine > Oceanic > Photic zone | place: Costa Rica: the Eastern... | reverse complement strand
CGGTATCAATGTAGTCTGCAGATTTGGTAATTTTTGATTGAACCCATGCCTTGAGTTCACCCTCACCTTTTTTGCCCATCTTCTTTTCAAGACGAGAAGCAGCATTTTTAATAGTTTTGAGTTGAGAACGAGCCATAGAATATTCGTGATCTTTGTGAGATTTACCCTCACTCATTCCTCCTCCGTTACCACCACCGTTGGATCCAGAAGAACCACTCCCATTCCCATTACCACCATTGCCATTACCATTACCATTAGAAACATTTCCGTTACCACCATTTTTATCAGATTTGGAATCTTCATCCTCGTCTTTGGACAAGTAACCACCTCGTCCTACATGCCAACCTAGAGGAATCTTTTTACACTTCTTGTCGGTATAGCACCAGTAGTATCCTGGTTTGCAGGACTTAGCCATGTTATCTAGATCTTAATGAAATTATTTAGCGCAGTTGTCTCTTAAGTTCATCAATCTGTTGTTGCTGATCTTTAACAGCTTCAATTAGAAGTGCAACAATATTTTGATATGCAATCGATTTTACACCATGAACATCTTCATATACAACTTGAGGAATAACCTTTTCAACTTCTTGTGCTATCAATCCTAAACAATGATCACCTGTTTTTTTATGATCATACTCAACACCACGGAGACTTCTTACTTTATGAAGTGCATCAGTGATAGTTTCTACATTCTTCTTGAGTTTTTCATCGGAGTTTGCAGTAACTGTTCCAGCACAAGTTAGGTTAGTTCCATTAAACTGTAAGTTGGCAGATGTAGTTGCTACATTATTGTTGTCCTTAAAGAGAACTTGGTTTGCAGAACCAACTTCATCAATATCTCTACCACCTTCAATAGTAACAGTACCTAAACCAGAAGCAACATCAACTGTTACAACACCTAAACCTGGACCTCTAAAGTCTAGGGTAGTTGCACCACTACCAACATATCCACCTTCAGTTGCAAGACCAACACCAGTTAGAATATTGTTAAGACCTGATCCATCACCAACAAATTGAGTTGCACTACAGACTCCAGTAAAGTCTGCATGTCTCATTTGAATTATGTCACCATTAGAATCAATGTTGACACCTTTCAGCATTCTTGCAGTGATGACACCAGTTGATGCACCACCATTTAAAGGTAGATTTATATTTGCTACATTAAAGTAGTTTGCAGCAGTTACAACACCAACGGAATTGGCAACTAATGCTAGTTCATCAACTCGCATAACACCTGCATGATCTGCGGATGCAAATCGATGCTTATCACTCGTAATACCTGTTACTCTACCATAACCATCAGTTGTGACCGTTGTAACAAAGTGTTTCTCGGTATTACTGTCTGTAAATGTATCTGAAGTATTTACTACAGCAAGATCGATATCATCTTCATTGACTCTAATACGATTAGAATTTGCAGTACCAACATTAATTGTAGAATCAACTTTGAATAGACCGTCACCTGCGTCTACCTGACCAGCAGCAGAGAACTGGGTAAATTCCAGTGTGGAGAAACCAACAAAACCACTTCCATTTGGTGGGAATTTAGGATTGATATTAATAAGCACGAAACCGTTTGCCTGGTTTACCTCACCATTCGTAACGAAGGTAAACGCACCAGCAACGATCTCATCTGGTTGGTCAAAGTCTGCTGTTCTTTCTAAAATCCAAGGAGTAGACGCACTACCAAGATCTTTTACTTTATAGAATCCATTTTGGAATTGTGTAGTCTGATTTTTAATTAAGATTCTGTCTTCTACTTCGGGTGTAAACCCGTCAACAGTAAATACTCCATTTCCATTAGCATGGAAAGATGCACCAATACCTAATTCACTATTACCAATACCTGCTGTTGAACCATCAACATATGTTCCCACAATATTTTCCGTAGAACCTGCAGAAACTGCCTGCTGAATGACCAATGCCGCAGTTGCAAAGAGGTCAACATATTCTTTACTGGCAAGTTCGTTTGCTGCGGTGGGTGACTTATCTGTAACAAATACTTTTTCTACATTAACTTCCTGAGATACTCCAAGAGTTCCCGTAACGTATAGTGTTTCAGATCCAAAATCAGTAGAACCAACACCAACTTTGTTTAGTGTTTTGTTGAATACTAATCCTTCTGCACCACCAAAGTTTCCATTATCATTATACTGAACATAAGTATTTTCACCCGAAGGATCAAATGGATCTACGGTAATTGTAGCAATACCTTGGAATGCGGTTGCTTCAACACTCGCACCAACAAAATTTAGTGTATCAACACTACCCGCACTACCAACAACAACACCTTCATCTTCGACAGTAATGCCACCAAACTGAATTTCTGGAATAGCCCATTTTACAGAAGAACCTGTAGAAACAAGTGACAATCCTTCTACACCTGGATATCCAGTATAGTCATATAATTCATTCTGAATTTGCATATCACCATTAACAGTAAGTTGATGATATGCTGTTGTTGTACCAAAACCAACTCTGCCTTCAGTTACTTCAAGAGCAACTTTATTGCCAGTAAATCCTGCTATACCAACTTTAAGTTCTGTTTCTCTTCCAGATAAGTATCTTCTGCGTGACATATTTTATATACTCCGAATTAGAAGTTGGATGTTTCGAGTACAGAGGCAACTAATTTCAATACTCCATTAGTGCTGCCAGAAACAGCTAATTTATCACCAGTTTGTAGAACAAGTTTACCTGGAAGTAAATCCAAACTGTCTCCTGCCACAATTGGATAATCTTTTAGAAGTTCTGTACTTGTACTACCTCTTTTATGATTGACAACAATCGTTTTAGTTTGAGTATCAATATTTGTTACTTGAAGAAGTAGGAATACTGAGGTATAACCTGTAGGTGCTGTATAAATTTCAGTTGGTGTGCCTGTAGTTACACTATGCGTGATAGTTTTAAAATTATTGACTGCAACTGCTGCCATGATTTAACCTCCTAGTGCTAGAATAAATGGTGTGACGCTATTGAACAGTGATTTGATGTAAACCCGACCTGAGATAGTTCCAGTTGCCTGGTCAATTTGAATACCATCACCAATCCTGAAGTTACCTGCTTGGTCCGTACTTGTATAAACTACAAGACCACCATCTTCTTGAACAACTTCATTGTCTTGGATAATGATACCTCCAACAGAAGGTCTTGCGGTGAGGATAGTATTGCCAGCACCAACATATTCAAATGAGTGGGATGAAGTAATCTGCAAACTCTGACGAGTAATGTAGGTAACTTCACCACCTTCTAATTCATTATTTAGTCCAGTACTCATTGTAATAGTTGAAATACCGTTATGAGGTAGTGTTGCAGAGGCAACCTTGAAATATAGTGGTTGCATTCTTTCAACTTCAACTCTTGCTTGAGTTCCACCAGCTGGTGGTGGATCAATTGTAATTGTTGGGAATGAATCTTTTTGATACTGAGTACCAGAGTTAGCTACTAGGAATCCAGTAACTTTACCATCTTCAATAATTGGAATACCTTGTGCAGTAATTCCTTGAGGACCTGTTGGATCTGTAAATGTAACTCCAGGAACAGCACCTTCATAACCAGAACCCTCATCAACAATTTTGACTTTTTCTACAGAATAGTAGAGTTCATCAAAGAATAGAGTCTGACCATCATAAGGTCTTTGTGTTCCAATACCTTGAAGAGTTACTTTCTTCTTACCTACTTCATAAGGACCTTGAGCAGTGGTTCTGCCAGGATCACCTGCCTTGACAACTTCAGCAGTTTGTCTGTAATTAGAACTGGAGTTTTCATCACCAACACCCTTAGAAACTAGACCAAACTCACCGAAGGAAGAGTTGGAGTTTGTAAGGTCGCACTGACCACCAGTTAGAGTTACGATTGCTTCGTTACAGCAGATGGTGAAGATAGACACCAACTGAGCATATGCACCGTTTGTGATCGATACACCGAAGCCACCTTGGTTATATTGAGTGTATGAGTCAACACTCATTGAACCTTGTACACCCAGTTCATCCTTCTCACCTGGATCAGCATCAAATCCATTGATTCTCATGCCGATGCTATTCTCAACAAAGTTAGTGCAGTTTCTAATGTAAGGACCTTTTAGAACTGGACCATCAGTACCAGGAGAGAATGATGGGTCATCTATGAAGTCTGAACCAGCACCATTATTACCTGGGAATCTGGTAGAAATGCCAGCACCACCATAATTGATAGCATTGGATGTAGATACACCTAGGAAGGTGTGAGTTAGAGTTGAAGCAGATCCTGCATTACCCGCATCAATTGTAAAAGTATCTACAGTTGTCTCGGTAATGTTTACAAACTTGTCAAAGATTGGACTTACTTTATCTGGATAACCGATTGAAGTAATACCACCATCAGAATCACATTTAAAGATAATTGAATGTGCAGTAACCTTAACTTTATCTGCTGTTGTTAGACCATGACTTGCTTTGGTAAATGTTAGAGCACCACCGACAGGATCATATTCAGCATCAGTTGGTTCGATGTATAGAGGTTCTTGTAAAGTTCTCAGACCATCTCCAATAATTGCAGTAGCAACACCGATGGCAGTATTAACTGCAGAAATTACATTCTTACAGTTACCAACACCATAGTTATTTCCAGTTGTAGAATCTTGCTGAATACTTACGTCTCTAATCTGACCAATATCGGGTCTAAATTGTCTGGTTTTCTGAATAGTACCACCCTTATCATATGCATGTACGAAAGTTGATAAACCAACATGAATAGCTACTTTCGTGTCAGAAATATAATTTTTGACTTCAAACTGATCACCAAAAGTTCCGTCAGGGAATAGTGTTGTTGTGACACCAACTCTGACCTCACCAGTTCCAGAATCATAAGTATGCTCAATTGAAGAGATACCTACATTAGTAAAGATAACAGTTCCTGCAGTTCCAACATAAGCATCAAATACAAAATCATTACTCTGGATATCAGGGAAGATTGTTGTAGTAACACCTGCTCTTACAGTACCACCAGATACGTAAGTTGTTGTAATTGTAGATGTACCAACATTAACTTCAAATTCAGTGGAACTATTTACTTCAGAAACTGTAAATACATCTCTACCATATCCTTCAATGAAATCACTTGTTCCATCTGGGAAGATAGTCGTTGTAATACCTGCTTGTGCAGTACCACCAGAAACATAAGTATGTGGAATAGTTGAAGGACCAACGTTAACTGTAAATTGAGTAGAACTATTTACTTCAGTAACTTCAAATACGTCAATTCCGTAACCTTCGATATAGTTGCTCGTTCCATCTGGGAAGATGGTTGTTGTAATACCAGAACCTCCAGGGCAACTAAATTCTAAGTTCTTAAGTTGAACTGTTTTTCCAGTATGAACACCAGATGCTGCATCAACGGTAACGATAAGATTGCCATTCTCCTCATTATAAACAGCAGTTGATACGTTTACAACTGGACCTGTTCCAGAATCTCCACAACTAAAAGCAAGATCCTTAAGTTGAACTGTTTTTCCAGTATGAACACCAGATGCTGCAGAAGTTGTTACTGTAATAATGCCAACATTTTCATCATATGTTGCACCAGTTACATTGACAAGTGGTCCAAGACCAGAATCTCCACAGGTGAATGATAAATCACATAGTTCAAATTCATCACCAGAACTTAGTCCATGATCACTGTCTAGAATAACTGTACTGAAACCAGACTGTCTATCGTATTGGAAGTCATAAACACCAATACTATTATTGTGAGTTGCACAACTGAATGCAAGACCAGAAAGTTTGACAGTATCATTTGTTGTTAAACCATGTCCAACATTAGTTGTTACTGTAATAAGACCTGCTTGAGCAGAATAATCTGCATCTACAATACTGAAAGCAGTTCCAATAGTGTAACCACCGTCTCTTACATTATTAATAATTCTCCTTGCAATATCCTTAGAATATTCTAGAGCAATAACTGACTGCTCAAATTCATCTGGATCTACTAGTGAATCAAGTCTACTTCCGTCTTCTGCATAGTATGACTTAGCAGCACCAATAACTTTAGTGTTACCACCTCTAGTAATATCATAGCAGACAGATTTTAAAATTTTAGCAACATCTCTGCGGCATTTATCCATTTCAAGTCTAATGCCAGTAGTAATACCAGGAAGACTATCAGTATTACCTACACCAATTGCATCGGTGACAATACCAACTAGATTCTTGATATCTTTAATAACATTAAGGCAAAGTCCACCACCAACAATAATCCTCTTTTCTGCACGAACAAATGTATGTTCATATTGATCGGATGGACCAGAAGCACCAGTATTAACTGTTATAGTAGTACCAGTTGTTGAAAGGATTTGAAGATCGTTTCCAGCAGCAGGGTCTGTCGCACGGGGATACTTATGTTCAGAACCATTATTATCTTGGGAACAAGTAAACACCAATGCTTCTAAAGGAATTCTGATACTGTTTCCAACTTTAAACTGGTGTGAACCTATAGTTAGTTTCGTCACACCAGTTGCAGGATCATAAGTTGCTGCTGTAACTTCTACCTTCTCACCACCAACTACGTTTTCACCACGTAGAGGTGTTCCTGCAGCTGCTCCCGTATCAAATTGTTGTAAGAATGGACTGTATTGTTTGACAGTTGTTGCTGTTCCAGAACTTGCTGTATAGAATGTTTGAATGGTAGAAATGCCAGCATTAATAACAAACTGATTACTATTAAATAATCCATCAGGATCAATTTTGAAAATATGTCCAGAAGGAGCAAAACCATCTGGGAAAATTGTTGTAGTAACACCAGCATGTTCTGTTGCACATGTAAATGCTAATCCAGCAAATTCAACATGGTCTGTTGAGGTTAGTCCATGACCAGCTAAAGTTGTAACTGTGGCAACACCAGTATTTGGAGTGTAATTAAACGCAGTTATAACAGAACCAGAACCAATAGTTTCAAATCCATATGGTTTGTTGTTAATAACAAAGGTCGCAATACCAGCAGCACGATCCATTGCAGCAATCGTTGCTTCAGAAACTCCAGCACCTAAAATGTGAGATAGTGCTCCACCAACAAAATATGATTGAGCAGCACCTACCGTTTTACTATTTGCCTGAACTCCTTCCCTATATCCTGCTCTTAAATCATGTGCTACTACTTCTAAAATATCATGAATGTCATCTTTACAGTCTCTTACTGTTCCAATTGACATTGTGAATGCACCACCAGCATAGTTAACACTGGTGATAAAACCTACTGCTTCTGCTGCAATATATTCTGCATTTAAATCAATAAGTCTTGCAGCATCTTGTGCTCTGTGAGATCCAGCAACACCACTAAAACCACTAGTCAAGAATCCAACTGCTTCTCCAGCAATATAGTCGGCATTCTGACGGATCATTCTAGCACCGTCAAAAAATCTATCTCCAGCAACACCTTTTAATGGGACAAATGCGATAACTGCTGCACCATTTGACATTGGTTCACCAAGGAATCCTGGTGCAGAACCACCTGAAGGAACACCTTTAGAACCACCACCAATATCAGCACCCTTACCAATGAATGCTAAGTCAGTTAGGTGACATGCATTATTGATCTGGAATAAATCTTGTTCTGGATTATTGGGTGCAATATAGCAGTTTCTTAATTCAAAACCTTCAACAGATACATTATCTTTAAGAATTACTGGATTATTTTCAGTATAGAGACCAGCAGCAACTTTAATAGTATCACCTGGTTGTGCATACTCAGAAGCTTTTTTAATAGATGCTAAAGCATCTGCTTGAGTTAAACCACTATTAATATCATCTCCTTCTGTGGTGACGAAGAAAGTACGACCAATACTTTTACCTGCACCAACTTGCACTACTCGGGTATTGATACCAACACCCTGAGTGTCTTGTCGTACAAAAACTGTACCATCATAATGATTAACTGCCAACTCACCAAAAGTAAGTTGATCTAGTGTGGGTTGAGCACCCGACACTAAAGATCTTTTTAGTCTAATTTTTGGACTAGTATTCATTGCGACTCCCTGTGACGTTAGTCAAAAAACCTTCTTGTCTTATTTATTCAACGTTTCATTTTGTATATTGTCAAATTGTTTGGTATTTAGTAATTTGCTCAATTCTGCGGTAGATCCGACAAAAAGTGCATTATTTACAGTAGTAGGATTTTGTTTTTTGGATCCTTGCTCAAGATCATCCATTTTCTTCTGGAGATCTAGCAACTTATCAGTTGCATCTGAAACATTCTTAATCAAATGACCTACAACTTCATACGCTCTAGGTGTTTCAGTTTCTTGTGCTAACTCTAAAATACCGTTAATTGCTTCTTGCCCCTTTTCAATGATAGAGTAGAGATTTCCTCTAGTATATTCATAATCATTAGTTACATCATCTTTCTTTTCTGGGTTTTCTTTTTTAGGTTGCTCAACAATTTCGGATTTTGCCTCAACCTCTACGATTGGTGCTTCATCATCAATATTAAAAGTCTGATTTAAATCATCGAATTTTGCCATCAGATAAATCCTCCATCAAATCCAAAGTCATCACCAAGATCAACTTCTTGGTTATCAGATTCATTTACTTCCAACACATTTGTTCCAGAAACATGTGATGCGGCAATAGTATTGTTTTGTGCTCTTCTGACCAAGAGTTTGTTCTCTGTATCAGACTTCTGCTTGACATACATAACTTCTTTGTTGATCTGGATGTATGTACCTTCTTCGATAGGAGTAATGGACTGAAGAGTGATGGTCTCGTCAGTTTTATCAATATCTGCCGCAGTTGTTTCTATGACACCCTCATCAAAATCTTTGAGTGCCTTAGGTTCTGTAGTATAAGTAACGTCTCTTTGTTTTTTGTCTCCACCAGGACCAGCAAAATATCCAATATCTGCCTTTTTGATAATCTTTGCACTGACATCCTTGGTAATAGGACCAAATAGGTATGTCTTAGCACTAAATCTTAATGTGTAAATAAGTGCTCTTCTAGTATCAAAATTACCTTCATATTGATCATCCATTGTAATACCTTCGAGAACAATGGGAATATCACGTTTTTCGTTAATATCTGAAACTAAATTAATTGTAAGATTATATGATGGTTGAAAATATGGTAAAATCTGCTCTACAATTTGGAGCATATCATCATTTAGTTTTGTATAAATGTTCAACTCAAAGTCCATATTATATGGAACTGGCATATATGCCTTCTTGATAGTTCCATCACCATTTGCTGCTGGTGCAATGAACTTTTGAGTAGTTGTTACTTTTCTTGATGAGTCATACTGCATTCCAGTAAACTCAAAAGACATTCTTGGCAATGTAATTTGAGTTGTCTTATTTAAATCTTCAGACTGCTCCAGTCTTGCTAGAAATTTTTGCTGAGGTGCATAAGCGAGTGGAACTTTTGTCGTTCCAACAACATCTCCACTGGAGTTTGTTGTCTTAATGACAATATCATTGAAGAGTGTGCCAAAACTAATGACAGTTTTCTTCAGTATTTCGTTATAAAAATATTCAAACATAATTGAACTCTCTTAGGATTTATACCCTTCCAAATGGATTTATTTCTGTGAAATCAATAAGGTCATCAGCCTCAGACTGAATATCAACGTTCTGATCATAAGAACTTGAAGGATTCTCTTCTTCAACTGGTGTTGACTCTTCTGGAACGTCGTAGGTATTATCTGAAATTAGTGGATTATCGGTAATAGTATTTAGGATTACAATTTTGTGTTGTGCTCCAGAAATATCTCCAGTAATAGTTTCTCCATTAATGAAGTCACCTGTGAGATTAGATACTTTGAGTTCTTTTGTACCAACATTCCAAGATTTAACGATACCAGTATTTCCTGAGGATCCAGTTACGGTTTCATTAAATTGAAAGTTACCAGTTCCAACTTGATTTGGTAAACTAAAAGTAATATCAGGTGCAACTGTATAACCAGCACCTGGATTTATAATTCTTACAGAAGTAACTGCATTATTTGATAGAATTGCTCTACCAATTGCAGTAGTTCCACCAGAAACTGGAGAACTAAATGTAACCGTTGGCTCTTCACTATAATTAGAACCTACACTGGTCACAGTAACGAACCCAACAGCACCTTCCGTAGCAATACCTATTGTTGCTGCAGCACCAGTTCCAGTTGTTCTTCCAGTAAATGTAACGAGTGGAGAAACTGTATAACCAGCACCAGGATTGGTTAGTTCTACACCTTGAATAGTTAGGAATTGTTCTCCACCAGATCCATATGTAGTCCTTCCAGTTACAATACCTGCAGCATCTACACCACCAGAAGGTGCTGTTGATAAACCTAAGGTTACTGGTGCAGTATACCCATAACCCTTATCGGAGAACGTAAAGAAGTTCAGAGCACCGTCTACGACCCTTGTGTATGCTGCTGCGGTCTCTCCTATACCCAATACCTTATATGTTTGAATATAACCCTGATCTTGGAAATTATCGTCGATCTGAGATACACCAGTATTAACAACCTCTGTAGAATATCTGTAAAGTTCACATCTCAGTTCATAAACATAATTTTTCTGTAATTGATAGAATGGTTGCTCATGCTCAACAAACTTAATTTCAAATAATCTATCTCCGTATGGGAAGTATATTAAATCTCCTTCTTTTGGTCTAGTTGCTAATTCAATATTTGGGAGATCTTTAATTAGTGGTGTGATATAATTTTCGTATCTATCTTTTGAAATGATCAAAGTAAGATCATCTAAATCTTGAATACCAAACTTGGATAGTAAGGTTCCCTGACCATCATATCCGTCGTAGTTATTGACATATGCTTCAATTGGATATGCGTTATTAAATTCTGATTGAATAACCTCTTCGATAACAGTTGTTTTGGTCAGATACTGTCGAGGAATGTAGTAAACCTCAACACCATACATCTTCAACTGCTCGTTGATTAACTCTTGCACCAAGTTTTGTTCACTTGGTGATCCTTGCTGAAAAAATGGATTTAGCATGGTATCAACCGATCATGTCTAGAGGTGGAAGTTCATAAGTAGAGGACATTTTCTCTCTAATTCTTTCCAGTTCTCTTTCCGCATCGTCATACATCTGACGACCATTAAGTTCTACTCCACCTGGAAGTTTTACACCTTGGAACTTCATTAGATTCTGTCCCCACTGCCTCTTAACGAGAGCAGTCAAATACATCTTGAGGAAAGAGTCATTCCAGACTTGACCATAATCATTTGGATCTAGCAGTCTCCAGCAATCAATTACTAGATAATCATCCTCACTCAAAGTTCCCCAATCCATATCAATATAAAGACGATCTTGCCTTTGATTGAATCTAAAATTCTTTAGTGGATTTAGTAGATGATCAATATCAGCAAGTTTTGACTGAACCATAGAATATTGAAGAAGATCAATCGAATCCCAATAATATAAGTCGTTTAAGAATAGTTGATATTTAACACTAAACATCGATCCACTAGTTGCGGATGATGATTGAACACGGAAAATTTTATTTACACCAGTAACTGCAGAAGGTACTGGTAAATAGTTTGAATTTTCTTCAAAAGTAAACTGAGTGGAAACACCTACAGTTTTGGTTACAGTATCTGTGGTAATACCCGATACTGTTGAACCACCTCTAGATCTTCCCCTATCAATATCGTCTTGTGTTATCTTATATTTTAAATATGTTCTTATTACACCATCAAAATGCCTTTCATGAAAGAATTGCAAAGCATCATCGACTAGATCATCGATTTGCTCATCGGCAACGTTGATTTCTAAGACAGGAGCACCTAACTGCCTTTTAGTATAATCAATTAAGTCTTGTCTAGATGCTGGTTGTGCCATTTTATTACAGCTTTAAAATTATTTATGGAGCAGAAGAAATACCTGGTTGAACTAGAATACTTCCATCTACAATCTTATAAGTTGTTGTTCCAGAACTTACTAGAACATCATAATAATATCTTCCTGCTTTAATACTTCTAGTATCAGTTGCTCCCATTGCAATTTTAAATTGACCGTTAGAAGCACTAACAAAACTAAAATCAAATGTTCCATGTGCATACATTGAAGAACCAATGGATACACTCTTGGTCATCTGTGATGATCCAGACCAGGAAGTGAAATCAAACTTACCACTATTAATGTCGTAAGTATTGAAGTTAACTTTAAAATCTGACCCAGGAAATAGGGTCAGATTTACACCATAAGGAACGTTTACTTCTGGGTTAAATGTTATTCTTTGATTAGACATTTGAGTAGATCCTTAATTTCCTTTAGATCATCTTTTACAGTTTGAACATCATCTTCAATTTGTTTTATTTTGTCCAACTCCCTCTTTTTATATTTGAGGGAGTTCATATAATTCTTATATTCAGTCATGTTAGTGTTGACTATTGCATTTGTTTCAGAATCTCTATAGAGATTTGCCCGATTTTCTACTTTAATTTTCATGTTATGAGAATGCAATTGCTCTGAGATCACGTACCCTTGGTGGGTAACACTGATTCGTAGATGTTGCTACGAGTTTGACACTAAAGTACTTGAATGATGGTAGATTTTCAATAGTAAACTCATAATCTTTGAATGTTAGGGCAGTAGAATCGAAACCTTTGGTATCGGTTGGTG
>Ga0163109_10003171_pt1 | contig 12597 bp, 9 predicted proteins | sample CRUFie1St13metaG_FD_108704 | JGI IMG/M metagenome (GOLD analysis project Ga0163109, IMG submission 108704) | Marine microbial communities from the Costa Rica Dome - CRUD Field 142mm St13 metaG | ecosystem: Environmental > Aquatic > Marine > Oceanic > Photic zone | place: Costa Rica: the Eastern... | reverse complement strand
TGTTGGTATTTTGACTGATTGTTTCAAGAATTTTTTGCGCTTCCAGAGCGACTTCTCGCCCTGTTCCGTCGCCGGGTAGTATCGCAATGCTGAAGTCGCTCATGATTGCGCCACTAGCAACTGGTAAATGAACGAACCTGTCTGTTCTTAATGGACAAATTCGCCGATTTATAAAGCACCAGAAAATCTAGATGCAGGAGGTTCTAAGAATCTCGACAACGTGTTCAATAGAAGGGATTGTGTGATTTTCTAGTGGTGGGGAAAATGGCACTGGTGTGTCGAGTGCTCCTATCACGCACGGGGCTGATTCTAGGACGTAGAAGCAAGATTCGAGAATACGACTTTGAATTGTATGACCTAAACCGCCAGTCCACTGTCCTTCTTGTAGAACAACTAGTCTGCCTGTTCGCATAACTGAATCGATACAGGTTTGAGCATCGAATGGAATAATTGTTCTTACATCAATAATTTCTACTTCTACGTTTTCATTTGCCAACAATTCAGCAGCCTGCTTTGCAACATGTAGCATTGCCCCCCAAGTAACAAGTGTAACATCCCTGCCGCCTCTAACAACTTCTGCCTTACCTATTTTGTAAGATTGGTTTTCTGAAACAGCTTCATTTACGCTTTTAGTGTCAACTTTCTGGTTTATGTTTTGGCCCCAACCTGTAAGACCACCCCTTAATCCATACAACCCTATGTGCTCTAGCATAATCACCGGGTCGTTGATTTCTGCTGCTTCTACAAGTAAGTCGTAAGCATCCTGAGGAGTTCCTGGTGCTAACACAATAATACCTGGGTCATTGGCGAACCATGATTCAATCATGTTTGCATGGAATGGCCCAGACCTTGTTTTAGCACCTAGAGGAATTCTAATTGTCATTGGGCAATCGGCACCCCAACGCCATCTAAGCATTGCAGCATTATTGATTAGCGCGTTAAATCCAAGGGCAGCAAAACCGCCAAATTGTATCTCAACCATTGGGCGCATTCCAGATAATGCTGCGCCCGTCCCTGTATGAACAATTATAGCCTCACACAAGGGCATGTCTACCAATTTATCACTGTGCCCAGCGTTTTTCAAGGCGATATTCATGCCGAAAGCACCAGCAACCTCCATGTCCTCGCCAATAAATACGCAATCATCACCATAACGATTGGCGATATCTACCATGGCTTGCTGTATTGCTCTGGCATATGTCCAACCACCTTTTTCTGCATACTCCAAAGTGGATTCTCCAACCCCTAATCGGGGTGGTGGATATTCTGTTGATGCAGTTTGCAGCCTAGAGAGATGATCACTGTGCGTATCTGCATCTGTTATGCTTGTCACACCCTTAGTGACTGTCTCGGGCTTTGGCCAATCCATTTCCAAGAGTATCGAGCGATCTTTTTCAACCAATATTTTCTCCTCTTCTTCGATTAACTCAATAGATTCTGGCGACACTCCTAAATCCAACATTAGTTGTTTATGGGTAGAAATTGGGTCTTTTGCAAACCAATAATCTAAAAGTCCTCTATCAACATATCCAGGAGGAGTGCCTGACTCACTTCCCAAATACAGATCGTCGTGATGGTGGGCGTGTCCGCAACCACGCATAGTTTCAACGTGGATTAAGGTTGGACCTCCACCCTCGAGTGCGAATTCTCTAGCGCATGCGACACTTGCATACCATGAAGCGGGATCTGACCCATCGATTGTCCAACTTGGGAAACCCATCGCTTTTGCTTTGTCCGCCCAAATTTCAACACCTGACTGATTAATTGTAGCGGTGTCTAAAGCAATTTGATTATTTTGAAGAATGTAAGTTATCGGCAGGCCACGAGTTCCTGCCAAGTTTAGTGCCTCCCAAAATTCACCAGAAGAGGATGCCCCCTCACCAATGCAAGCAACGTGGAACCGTTCTATTTTCTTCTGCCAAGCGGCGAATGCTAGTCCTGTCATGGTTGCACTGGCAATCGGTAGTGGAGCAGTAGGCGGTAGAACTCCTACATGCCAAGCACCAATGTGTAAATCTCTACCCCCTGCATCATCCCATCCTCCGTTTTGATTGGAGCCAACCTTACCCAAATTTGCCGCCATCACTGCTAGTGGAGTGTCTCCCATTGCTAGCGACAAACCCACGTCCCTAATCATTGGAGCAACTAAATCACCGTCATAGCCCTGTCCGGGTTTGGAATCTAAACCAGCATCCTCATTCCTCCTGAGCGCGGTTGCAGCTGCGACCACCGCTTCCTGCCAAGTGGAACGGAAACCCTTACCTCCAAACCGACTCCCATCAGGAGTGGTAATTCCATCGGTGAATATCTCTTTTAGTGCCTCGTCCATGAAACGCGTACGAGACATATTACGCTGCCATTCTAATCTCTGTTCAATAGTAACCGACATGTAGTGGGCGAGTCTCCTCAGCATCAACTTCATATCTAGAAGGAAATGGGTGTTCCTCCTACCGACAAATGTGTCTAGAGTTCTTCGTGGAATTACTTCAGAATCTTTCTCATCGGCCATTTTTGCTTCAACCTGCGCAACAAGAGCAGTTTCTAATGAAATAAGAAATCGTTGACAAAATCTTTCCCAAGATGGTGCTTCAAATTGTTTGACTTCTGACCCAATAACATGATCCCAAATATCCGAAACCAACGCGATTCGACCATCATGTTGCTGAGCAACAAATAGCATAATCTCTCGCTTTGCTGCATCGACAAGTAATGGTTGAGTGAATTCCAACTTTGCCTTTGGCGACCAATCTGAGCCAAAAATTTCCGGAAGGTCCCCCTGCGCCATATGCTTAGCCACAGGAAACTACCATACAAATTGAACGATTTAAATTAAACCGACTCTACCCTGTTATTTACCGCATTCTTAGTAATTCTAGCAATCACTATGGTAACTAAGATAGATGCTACAACGCCAACAATCAAGAGGATTGTACCCACTGGTGATTTTGCAAAACCGTCCATACCATCTCCGCTGAATACCAATTTACCTGCTGCGAGCCCAAAATAAGCATAAGCTAGTGAGTATACAATACTGGAAAGATTAGATATAAAGAAGACACGAACAGAAACTGGACTGCTAGACAATACATAATTCAATAGTTCATCGGGGAGGATAGGAGAAAGTCTAACCAATACTGAAATCTGCATCGCCTCCTCATTTATTGCCGATTCTAATCTTACTAATCTCTCATCTTTAGCAACTATCTCTGCAATATAGTCTCTAAACAACCACCTGCCAAGTAAAAACGCGATAAGGCCTCCAATTAAAGAAGCAATAAAATTGACCAGTACCGCTAACCAATATGGAAATAGTGCACCTGCTCCAACTTTTAGTATAGGTGTTGGAAGAATCAACACTACTGCCAAGGTGACCATCAAACAGTATACTACCGAAGATAACGGCCCAAGTTCTTCGAACCATTCAATAAATCCGCCAACGTCTTGGAAAAAGAAAAATCCAACAATTAGCCATACTGAAATGATGCCTAGACATAAATATAATCTTAAACGGCTGGCCTTTTCCTCTTTTATTTTGATTTTCGAATCGGAGATCAATATTACTCCTCCTCTTCAGATACACCATTGATTGTATTTATTGTCGGAAATGAGGATAGAACATCTCCAACCATTTCAGTAACATCCTCAATTTGAGTAATAAGAGTGAGATCTTCAACGGTTCCTGGTCGGCCCAAACTCCACATTAATTCGTAGACTAATTCATTCGTTAGCCTAGTTAATTTCAACACCTCTGGGTCTACTCCAAACAAATCGTCTTCTGGCCTTAAAGCGACTAGGTCAGGCTTTTCATTTAAGACATCATCCATCATAGACTCTACCTCGGTTTGAATGGAGGATGCTTGCTGCTCAAGAATTTCTTCCATGGTAGTCATGCCACCTCTAAGCTTTGTAGACCCCGCCTTTCCAGAGCCTAATTTTTGTCCCTTACCGATTTTATCATACGATGGCGCATCTGATGATTCTTCATCATCCCCACTGACATTTTGATCATCTTGAAGTTGTTCAGGATCGACATCTTGAACTAAATTATTCAACGCAATTCTTAGCATTGCTGCCATCGTTGAGGAATCGAACATTTCGCTAACCTCAAGCCCTTCTTCATCCATCTGAACTAGAATCTCATCAATAAATCCTGGATTGATTTTTTCTGGTCCAACCAAACCTTTCAGCATTGGCAGGGCCCATGTTGAGTCGCCCATCAGCATCGATACATTGAAACTACCACCACCAGAATTAGGGCCTTCAACGTCTGCTGGGGGAGGAACAAATTGTTTCCTAGCATGCTTGTTCAGTTGATCAATTAAAACCTTCATGTCAATAGGTTTGCCAATCACTTCTGAGATTCCTGCTTTTGCTGCGGAAACAAGATATTCCTGACTGGTATTCCTTGAAAGAACTACAATTCTACACTTGAAGGCAAATTCAGGATCGCCCATCAATCTTTGAGCGGCATCGATGGCATCACCATTTTTCCAATCACCCTCCAAGAGAACTATTTCTGGCATCGTAACTAAGGCAGTACCTTCCGCTTGCCTCAAAGTTCCAGCCCTTGTTATATCAAAGCCTTCTCTTTCAAGGGTATTAGCGAGCAGAGTTCTTCGACCTTCGTTTTCATCTGCAACGATTACCTTTGCCACAAGAAACCCTCCCCTAAATCATCAAAACTAAGTCAAACATTTGAATCTCATCCTGTAATTAATCCAAATATGTTTAAAATTAGGCAATAATTAATCTGCCGAAATTGTACAAACCCTTAGTATAATTGCTGAAAATTGCGTCTGATCATATCTGTTGAGTTTGCATCTCCACAAATAGCCTTTTCCAATATCGGTTTAGGAGCCATCCAACCTCCACCAACCATTTTCACTTGTGGCACTTCTAACCATTCTTTTGCAGAATTAAAATCCAATCCCCCAGTGGCACAAATGCTGATATTTTCAAGGGGTCCACACCATGATTTGACGGTTTTCAGCCCTATTTGTGAGGCAGGAAATAACTTGACATAATCACAACCATGCTCCATTGCCTCCATTGCTTCAGAGATTGTTGAAACACCCGGAATTATCGGCAATGTTGACCTGTTCATGGCTGCATAAAGTGCTGAATTCATACCGGGAGTCACCCCAAAGTGGGCCCCTGATTTCTCAACAGAATACATATCGTCAGATTTGGTTATGGTACCAACCCCTACCATCAATTTAGGATAACTGGACAAGATATGCGAAAGAACAGTCATTGCATTCTCGTTACGCAATGTTATTTCCAAGTAAGTCAAATCTGATTCTTCCATCAATTGGGCTATTAAGTCGGCTTGTTCTAAACTTGAGAGATTGAGCACTGGTAACATTTTTTGAGATATTTTTGAGAAATCCATTTTATCACCTTAATGAGTTTCCACCAAATTCCGATGATGAAACATTCTGCCTAAAGACTGAAAATAATTCTCGTCCTAATCCAGGTTCGATCTTTGGCGCAATTGCTGGTTCACGACCTGTTAAGTCTGCTTGGAGTGATAATAATCCCTGATTTGAATCAATGGTGATAATATCGCCATCTTGGATGAATGATATTGGACCATTGGATGCCGCTTCTGGAGAGAGATGAATTGCCGAAAGTATACTGCCGCTAGCACCTGAAAGTCGACCATCAGTCAACAAGGCAATTCTATTGCCAAATGATCTGAGTGCTTCAAAAATTGGCGCCAGGCCATGTAATTCTGGCATACCATTTGCTGCTGGGCCTTGGAATCTTAAAACAACAACACAATCATGGTTTAATTGACCCGCAGCAAAAGCGGCCTTGACTTCAGATTGACAGTGAAAGACCTTCGCTGGTGCTTTGATATACCTTTCTGACAGCTTAACACTAGAAATTTTGACTACCGCTTTACCAAGATTTCCTTGTAACAATTTCATTCCACCCTGAGATTCAAAAGGTTCGCTGAATCTACGTATTACCGAATCATCATAATCTAATTCTAGTTTTTGATATGTTAAACATCCATCCTCATCTAAATTAGGCTTCAAACGGTAAGCGGACATACCATCCGGGTGAATTGTCGGAATGTCACCGTGCAAAAATCCGTTATCTAATAACTCAGAAATAAGGTAGGCAGTTCCCCCTAAGGAGTGAAATTTATTGACATCAGCACTACCATTTGGATATAGTTTAACCAATAGAGGAGTGATAGAGGAGATATCCGAAATATCATCTAAGGTCAACTTGATTCCTGCAGCTTCTGCTATAGCAATTAGATGAATTACCAGGTTAGTTGAACCACCAGTTGCCATTAATCCCACTAATGCATTTACTATCGAGCGCTCATCTACCAATTTTGCCAAACTCCTCTCGAAGTTATGTTGCTTGGACCACTCCAAAACTTGCTTAACTGCTTCTTTTGTCAGTTCATTCCTTAGTTCGCAGTTTGGCGGTACGAAAGACGCTCCAGGAATATGCAGACCCATTAATTCCATTAGCATTTGATTGGTATTAGCAGTTCCGTAAAAAGTACACGTGCCGGGGCTGTGATATGCTTTCGACTCCATTTGGAGTAGTGCTTCATCGTCAATTTCTCCTCTTGCATTCAGCTCCCTTACCTTTTTCTTCTCTTCATTAGAAATTCCAGTTGGCATCGGGCCTGCCGGTATTAGTGCTGTTGGTAGATGACCCGAGGTTAATGCACCAATCAGTAGACCAGGAACTATTTTGTCACAAACTCCAAGCAATAATTGACCATCAAACATTTCGTGAGACAAGGCAATTGCAGTTGATAAGGCAATTACATCCCTAGAGAACAGGCTCATTTCCATACCTGGCCTACCTTGAGTTATTCCGTCACACATTGCAGGTACGCCGCCAGCAACCTGGGCTGTACCACCAAATTCTAATGCAGATTGCTTGATAAATGCTGGATATGATTCAAACGGCTGATGTGCTGAAAGCATGTCATTGTATGCTGTTACAATGCCGAGATTTGCAGTTATTCCACCTAAAATATCGCTCTTATCACTGCCACAGGCTGCTGCTCCGTGAGCAAGGTTTCCACATGACAACTTTTTCCGCTGTGGAGATTCAGTAAGTTGTTTTCGCATGTGAGCCAAATATTTCTCCCTTGTTTCATGCGAGCGTTGCCTGATTCGCTCAGTAATTTTGCTGATTTCGGGATTCATTGCTCTGACCACCATACCTGCGGAGTTACCTTTTCATGGTTAAACAATATTCTCATTGGTTTAGCATATATGTCATCGCTTTCTAAACATGAAAGGAGTACATCCATTTTTTCTTTCCCTTTACCAAGTAAATGGATATATGAGGCAGATGAAAGAGCACCCCATGTGATAGTCATTCTATGTTCAGATTGGCTTGGTGGAGATACTTTCTGCTGTAGAGAATCTGTAGTAAATAATCTGTCAATTTCTTCTCTCCCTAAATCAGGAAACCATGAGGCAGTATGGCCATCAAGACCCCAACCAAATATGGCGATGTCAGGCTCAAGTATGGATTCTGCTCGAATGTCTGACCATTTAGCGTCAATTCCTTGAAACGCCTTTTTTGCCATCGTCAAATTACATCTATCATTTCCAAATGGTACACATCTATCATCTCCCATAAACAATTTACATTTATCCCAATCAATATCCATAGAAGCTAACCTTTGATAAACTGGACTAGGTGTTGTCCCTCCAGACAATGCAATAACAGGAGATTTTCCTTTGGCTATCAAATCGTCTATTTGACTACATAACTCATTGGACATTGAATTTGCTAGGTCATCAAAGTTTGAGAACGTGTTCAATTTTCTCCCCCCTGACCATAACCCCAGAAACTATTTTTGTGCTTTGCAATGAGTTGATCTGCTTCCTCTGGACCCCATGATCCTGCAGGATAGTTGAACATTGGCATACTATCATCCTGCCAAGCATCAAGAACCCCATCGCACCATTTCCAAGCCAATTCTACCTCTTCTCGGTGCATAAACAAGGTTGAGTTCCCCTCAATAACATCGAGCAGTAAACGCTCATATGCATCTGGTAATCTTGCATCAATACTATCTGCATAATACAAATCAAGAGGTACTTGCTTTAACTCAAAAGATTTAGGCCCGGGTTGTTTAATTTGCATTAGCAATTGAATAGATTCATCCGGTTGAAGTCTGATAACTATACGGTTTGCCTTACGGTTTTTTTTCGGAACATTTAGCGTCCAATGTGGAACTTCCTTGAATTGTATTACGACTTCAGAGAGCCTTCTTTCCATGCATTTACCCGTTCGGATGTAAAATGGCACTCCTGCCCACCGCCAGTTTTCTATTTGCATTTTCATTGCAACAAAAGTCTCAGTTTGAGACCCTTTGGCAACACCAATTTCATCGGTGTAGCCTCTAGATTTTGACTCACTAGAAGCATATTGTGCTCTCACCGTATCTCTCCTGGCAGTTGCACCTTTGAGAGGTTTAAGACTCCTTAACACCTGAACCTTTTCGGCCAGAATAGATTCTGGTTTGTCATCTGCTGGCGGCTCCATGGCAATCAGGCAAAATAACTGTAACATGTGATTTTGAATTATATCTCTTAATGCCCCGTACCTATCGTAGTAACCTGCTCGGTCCTCAACACCGACGGTTTCTGCCACAGTGATTTGAACATGATCGATGTAGTTTCTATTCCACAAGGGCTCGATTACTGCATTAGCAAATCTCAAAACCATTAGATTTTGTACTGATTCTTTTCCAAGATAATGGTCGATCCGATATATTTTTGATGGCTCAATGTGCTTTTCTATTGAATCGCTAAGTAAAACACTAGAATCGTAACTATCGCCCAAAGGTTTCTCCAATACTACCCTTGTATTCTCGTCAACAAGCCCACACTGTGCAATTCCTTTTGCGATTATATGAAACAAATCGGGAGCTGTTGAAAAATAAAATATCGTTGTTTTAGCATTAGGTAATTCACCACTTAATTTTGCATAATCTTGATTATTCATTGCGTCAAATTGATGATACTTTAATCGCTGGAAAAAGTCACTGCTACGATTCATGTGCTCATTACGCTCACAAATCAAATCACAAAAATCTGTATCTGTGAAGGACTTTCTTCCTAGAGCATGAATCGTTCCATCACCAAGATGGCCCTCAAGATTGCACGCGTACAACGAAGGGATTAATTTCCTCAATGACAAATCGCCGGAACCCCCGATGATGACTAGCCTGAACTGACCCATCGTTCATAGGTCTCTAATGGACATATATTCCATTTTTGGCTTTACAATCGCATATTTCGATGTTTAAATCGATAAATAATTATTCAATATCAGAAGGTAATAAGTTACTCCAAGCGATTATTCCACCATCAAGATTGTACAATTTCTGGCTGTCATATCCGTCTTGTGCAAGATACATTGCAGCTATTTGGGAGCGCATGCCACTTCTACACAGCAATACTATATCCCGGTCAATGGGTATTTCATTCACTCTGGTCAAAATTTCTTCATGTGGCACTTGCAAATCAGTAAATGATATGCGTTTTTGTTGATATTCAGCATCAGACCTTACATCTATCAAAAAAGGCTGCCATCCGTTAGATCTTTTTTCTTGATATTGTGTGACTGATAGATTGTTAAACATATCATTTCCAGTACTCGCCGGTTCTTCAATTTCACCGTCGTTATTGGGTATTTTTTCACACCACCCGTTATCCTCAAACATCTTCCTTACTTGTTCAAGGTCTGGGTTTGATTTCCCATTTTTCGAAAAAGTCAACGATTTGAAATCCATTGACTCAGCGTCGTATATCAACAATTTACCAGAAAGTGATTGACCTTTGTCAAGAATCATCTTGATCGCTTCTGTAGCTTGTATCGATCCAATTACTCCAGGGAGGACTCCAAACACACCGCCCTCAGCACAAGATGGAATCGCATTGCTTGGAGGTGGTTCGGGGAATAAATCCCGGTAGCAGGGACCACCTCGATAATTGAACACACTTGCTTGGCCTTCGAATCTATAGATTGAGCCATATATCCATGGAATTTGGTTTATTTTACATATATCATCGACGAGATATCTAGTTGGAATATTATCAGTCCCATCAACAACAACATCCCACCCTCTGAGTATCTCTTGGGCATTGTCAGGAGATAATCTTGTATTCCATGTGGTAACTTTAATACTTGAATTGAGTGACAAAATTTTGGCTTTTGCTGATTCAACTTTTGATGAACCGACATCGGATTCTGCGTGGATGATTTGTCTTTGTAAATTAGACAAATCGACTAAATCATCATCGATGATACCAATTTCCCCAACACCTGCTGCAGCAAGGTAAAATAAAACTGGACTGCCAAGACCTCCTACACCAACAACTAATATCCTCGAATTGTTGATTAATTCTTGCCCTTCGCAGCCAACATCCGGTAAAGATACATGTCTTGCATACCTATTCATGTCGACCATGGGCTGGCGAGAGTATGCTAATTGATGAATTAACAGGTTGTCAATGGAGGTTTTCTTCTAACCACTTCTCAGCATCAATTGCAGCTTGGCACCCCATTCCAGCAGCCGTAATTGCTTGTTTATACCTAGTATCTACCACATCTCCAGCAGCAAATACGCCTTCAACTGAGGTCATCGTGTGTTGTTTGTGAATTATGTAGCCGTTATCATCTGTTTCAACTTGCCCCCCTAGGAACCCTGTGATTGGCTTGTGACCTATAGCAATGAATGCACCTGTTGCAGAAATCTCTTCTGTTGAACCATCTCTGGGATCCTCTAAAATTGCTCCAGTCAAACCATTATCATCAGATAACCATTCTTTCACTTGTCTAAAAGTCTTAATCTCGATTTTGTCATTATTTGCCGCACGCTCATACATTATCGTACTCGCCTTGAAAACATCTCTACGATGTATCAAGGTCACCTTAGAGGCAAATCTTGTCAGGAAAGTTGCCTCTTCACAGGCAGAGTCCCCTCCGCCGATAACTAACACTTCTTCTTCTTTAAAGAAGGCTCCATCACATGTTGCACAGGTGGAAATACCGCGACCCTTTTGTTCTGCCTCTCCTGGAGCATTTAACCAGATTGATTCAGCACCAGTTGAAATGATTATGGCGTTTGCCAGGAACTCTTCTCCTTCCACTGATATTTTGTATGGGCGTTGGGATAAGTCCACTGATTCGACATTTCTGTCCTGTACCTGTAGTCCAAATCTCTCTGCTTGTTCGCGTAATTGCATCATCATCTCAGGTCCACCGATTCCTTTTGGGTAACCTGGGAAGTTCTCCACATCAGATGTAAGCATCAATTGACCGCCAGACATGTATCCAGCAAACATTAGTGGATTCAACATTGCTCTTGCGGTATACAATCCAGCTGTATACCCTGCTGGTCCTGAACCAATAATCACTACGTCTCTAACATCACCCATCCAATCGCCTGCAAAACAAATAGGGCGAACTCACCTATTGAATCTTTACATTGAATTATCTAATAATTGTCTAACAAATCTGTCAAACAATCAATGATTCTTTGGTTTTCGGTCTTGTCTCTCACGGCAAATCTAACATATCTCGAATCCAGAGTCACACCCATATTTTCTGCATCCCGGACGAATATATCTTTTTCACGGCATAGCGCAATAAACTGGCTCGATGAATAAGCCACTGACTCTGGCAACTTTGTTAAAATGTAATTTGCCACGCTGGGATAAGTTAGGAAACCAAGTTTAACCAGTTGTTCATTTAATTCAGCTCTGTTTTGATGTACAATTGAATATTGCTCAGCATAGTATTCTTCGTTTGAGAGCGCAGCAATAGCACCTATTTGGGCCGGCAAACTCACTGCCCATGGTGGAATAAATCTCCGCAAGAAAAGGGCATTAGAAGTAACTGCATAAGCAACTCTAAGACCTGATAGTGCGTAACATTTGCTCATGCTTTTACAAACAACTAATTCTTCATACTGAGAGGTTAGAGACTCAAGTGAGACTGCATCCTGGACATATTCGATGTATGTCTCGTCAACCCAAATCATTTTGCAACTGGAGTCATTTTTTTCTCGGGACAGAATATGTTTTATCATTTCACCCATATTAGAGTCATAGACTCCAGTCGGACTGTTGGGATTGACTATAATCACCGCATCGTGTTCTCTAGCAACGTCAACAAAACTTGCAAACTCAATAACAAAACCTTCCTCTGGATGGAGTGGGAAATGGGTGACGTGGCATCCAATCAAATGGGTAAGAATATGTAAATATTCACCATACATAGGAGATAAAATCAATACTCTCGAGTCCTTATCCAGTAAGTTTGGCATTAATGAGAACATCAGAGACGATGAACCGGACGATACTAAAACATTGCTTCCGGGTACGCCACGGACTTGTGAAATCTTTTCAATTAGTGGTTCACATTGAGTCGGAGGAGATTCCTGGCAAGTGGCAATTATATTTTCAGTGATTAATTCCATTGCTTCGGGACATGGTGGAAATGGACTGTCTAAAACATCTGCCACAACTAATTCTTTTCTGCGAGTGAAATCGAATCCACTCTCATCCCATGATGCTCCGCCATGGTAACAAG
>Ga0163109_10003170_pt1 | contig 12599 bp, 20 predicted proteins | sample CRUFie1St13metaG_FD_108704 | JGI IMG/M metagenome (GOLD analysis project Ga0163109, IMG submission 108704) | Marine microbial communities from the Costa Rica Dome - CRUD Field 142mm St13 metaG | ecosystem: Environmental > Aquatic > Marine > Oceanic > Photic zone | place: Costa Rica: the Eastern... | reverse complement strand
TGCTAGTAAGGATGAAAGTAGAGCTATCTTACAGTATATAAACTGCTATAAGATAGCTAGTAAGGAACCATCTTTAAAAGATACCTTAGTTATAGAATCAACTAATGGGCATTATCTTTTTAGATGGATAGGTAAGGTAAATGATTATTATGAATATCCTTATGATAATTCTATTTTAATTCATAGGGATCACTTCAATAAATCAGATATAAAAGCTACTAACGTAGATTTTTATAGTGATAACAGTTACCAGGTATGGCATGCTACTAATAAGTCATTCTCTACGTATGAGAAGGCATATGGTACTTATCCAAATACAAGTCAATTAATACCTGACAAATTAGATTGTTTACCTGGTGATGGTATTAGTTTTAATAGTCAGTACTTAGGTTTATATTTTAATGCTATTCATAAGTATCAAAGAAATAATAAAGTTAGCACTTTATTTTCTAATAAACCAACATCACCTGTTATTTTTAAATCTGAATTAGATTTTAATAGGTTAGAAGGTACTGAAGTTACGTTTTTAATTATGCCTGTACAGGTACGTAAATAATATGTCTTTATTTAATACACCTATAAGAGATTCTAGGATGATTCCTATCCTATTAGCTAATGAATGGATGATTAAAGAGACTAGCTACTGTAGGTTAGCTAGTTGTAGTCAGTCAACTTACGATAAATTAAAACGTAAGTACTTAGATTAAATTTATATGCCTGGTAGAAATACCAGGTATTTTTTATAAATATATAATAATCTATTGTTTTTTATATGATTATAGATTATTGTATATAACATCCTGGCAAGTCAGGTTCTGTTTTTTTGTCATCCTGGCAAAATTAAAAAGTTAGTCACTTAAACATTATGGAAAACAATTTATTTATTTATAAAAATAATCCTAAGTATATAGAGGATGACAAAACTGGTCATACTTACTATATAAAAAATGGTGAATTTTATTCAGCACCTACATACAGTAATCATTCAATATTATTAGATGAAAGTATGTTGGTAAGTGAATGGGAAAATATGGAAGATTTTTGGAATTGTAGTTCAAATTTTACTCATGTTATAAGAATACTAGAAAAACTTATGATGTTAGAGGTTAATTAAATGGACACATATCCTTACGATTTAAATAGTATAGCTAGTCATACTAAGGATCTAGCTATACAATTATCTAAATTACTAGGCATAACTGAATATGATGCCTATGAATTTATAGTAGATAAACTTAGAGATAAAAATAGCTTTGAGGTAAAATTATGAAATTTAATATATTTGAACATAAGGAATTGCATGATTTATTAAAAGAAAAAATTATTACGTTGAAACAACAAATAAAAGAAGAAGAAGAATTAATACAAATTTATAAACGATATGATACTGGATCCATACAACAAAAATCTAGTAGAAAAAAGGCATATCATACTCACGTAAATAAAAAAGATAATTATCAACAAAAATATTTTACATTACAAAAACTATTTAATAGGTTTAAAGATGATTAAATGCCCTAGTTGTGAAAGTACATCTAACCAGGTAACTATTACACGTACTGGTAGAGGTGCTAATGAAATAAGAACTGATTTAAACTATACCTATAGACGTAGGAAGTGTTTAAGCTGCGGTTTCATGTTCTCTACCAGGGAACTAACAGAAGATGAATATAAAAAAGATCTATATTTTTATCACTTAAATGAACTTGTAAAGCTATCAGTAGAGGAAAATGAAAGATCTAAATAAAGAATTTGAAAAAGCTAGACTTGCAAAAATTAAAGAATTAAAAGGTAAGTTATCTGAACTAACTAGGTTATGGGAAGATGAAGCTAATAACATAACTGTTAAAGAATATATTGTTGAATTTGATAAAACTAAAAAACAAATAAAAAGGTTACAAAATGGCAAAAACTAAAATTCCTACATTGCAAGATGCAATGATGACGCACTATAAACGTTATAAAAACGGCCAAGAAAGTGCTGAACAGTACCTAAGATTACTAAAACAATGTATAGCTATCTTAGGTAATAAAAAGATTAGTCAAATTACATCTAAGGATGTAACTAAACTAATAGATTATGGTAAGAACGTAGAAAAAAACATAAACGATACTATAAATATGCGAACAAGTTATTTAAAATCTACGCTAAAAACTATGGCGGAGGAGGGTTTTGCTGTAAGTGTTAGTTTTCCTAGAAATTTACCAAAAACAAAAAGAGTAATACCACACTTAAATGATGATGATGTTATACAACTATGGAATAAATGTAAGGATTTAGGTTATGTAGAGCATTTAGATATATTCCAGGTACTTTTAGAACTAGGATGTAGATCAGGTGAACTGTTAGGTGTAAAAAAAAGAGATATAGACTTTAAACGTAATCAAATATTGTTTGAAAAACGTAAATGCAATAATCCTATTGCTGTACCTATGACTGATAAGTGCATGAATATTATTAGTTTGTATGCTGAGTGGAAAGAAGATGAAGAATATATATTTCCTTATAACTGGTTTTGGTTAGATAAAGCCTGGACAAAGGTTAGAACTGATCTTAATAGAGCTAGTGATAGCACTTACACAATACATATATTGCGTCATACTGCTATTAAAAGGATGATTATGAAAGGCATACCGATACCTATTGTAAGTAAATGGGTAGGTCATAATAAATTAGAACAAACTATGGCATATGCTCACTTTGCACCTGACGATTTACATAAATACGTAGAGGTGATGAACAAATGAAATTTACTGATAGTCAAAAAGATTTTATTCTTAGTTCACTTACAACTGAAATAACTAATAAAGAAATATATATAAAATATCTGACTGATAAAGCTGAAAAAGAAAATAATATTGAAATTAAAAATGGTTACAGAAAAACAGTTGAATATGCTGTACAAAAATTAGATGAATTAGAACAAATGATGAGAATGATAAATGAACTATAAAAAACAAATAGAATTAGAGAATGGTATGGTCGATTTAGGTATAAGTCGATTAAATAAAATAAGGGAAACTAACAAAAAAAAAGGAAAGGAAAGTGAGAATGATTACAGTAGAGGAATAATTTTTTGTGGAATAGAAAAAGTAACAAAAAAATTAAAAACCTTTATACATTATGCAACGTCAGGTAAAGCTGGTCGTAAATCTAAAGTAGCTTACTTACTTAGTGAGTTTGATGATTTGTATGTAGTTAGTTTTATAGCTATGAAAGTTATATTAGATGGTGCAACAAATTGGAATCATAGAACATTTAATGCAGTAGCTATGCAAATAGGCACTAGATTAGAAGATGAATTAAGGTTTCGTTTTTATGAAAAGTGTGATAAAAAATATTTTCATGCAATAAAACATCATTTAAAAGATACCAGGCATTTGCGTTATAGACGTAGAGTTTTAATACACCATATGAATAAATCTAATCATTTTTTTGATGCCTGGAAACAGGAAGATAAAGTACGCATTGGTGCAAAATTAATTGAGATTATAGAATCATCAATTAAACTTACAACTACAGTTGTTAAAAAAAATGGATCTACAAAAAACAGCAATAAGTATATTACCTTAACTGATAATGCTATTAAATGGATAAACAACCAAAAATTAAATAAAAATATTGCTGTACCTTATTACCAACCTTGCATTATAAAACCTGTAAAATGGACTAACCCTTATGATGGTGGTTATCATACACCACGTTTATCTAAGTTAGATATTGTAAAAACAAAAAACAAAAACTATTTAGATCAGTTAGATAAAGCAAATCCAGTAGATTTTTATAATGCTGTAAATGCTTTGCAAGATGTTGGATGGATTATAAATAAAGACATACTAGATATAGCAATGCAGTTGTTTAATAACGATAGTGATATTTTTAATTGTGAGTTATTACCATTACCACCTAAACCAGAAGATATAGATACAAATAAAGTAGCAAGAGATAAGTGGAGATATGAAGCTGCAAAGGTGCATGATTACAATGCGAGCATAAAATCTAAACGACTTCTTATATTATCAATAATAAATACTGCTGAAAAATATAAAGAATATACTTTTTATCATTGTTACCAAGCAGATTTTCGGGGAAGGTTATATTGCGTTACACCACATTTAAATCCGCAAGGCCATGATTTAGCAAGATCTCTACATTTGTTTGCTGATGCAGTACCACTAAGTTATACAGACTACAGCATGAAGTGGTTTCAAGTAGCAGGTTATAACTTATGGACAAATGAAGGTGCATCTTTCATGGAAAGAAGTGCATGGGTAAGAAATACTGGTAGTAGATATGCAAAACAAATAGCAGAAGATCCTGTAGGTAATGTAAGTCTATGGAGCAAAGCAAATAAACCATTTCAGTTTCTTGCTTGGTGTTTGGAATATAAAAAGTATATGGATGATAGTAATTATAAAACTGGTTTACCTATACATTTAGATGGTACTAATAATGCCTATCAACATATTGCTTGCCTTACAAAAGATGAGAAGTTAGCTACTGCTACTAACCTTACAAAAAATGATAGGCAAGATTTATACACTATGGTCTTAGAAAAATTAAGAATTAACCTACATCAAATGTCTATGTATAGGTACGAAGATACACGTAAATGCAAAGACCTTTTAAAAGATAAGAACCTTGATAGAGATAGAATAAAAAAACCAATACTAATGATTCCTTACGGTGGTACAGATTTTGGAATAATAAACTACTTAGAAAAACAAAAATGGAATAACAATATAACTAATAATCACCTGAATTTTTTAGTTAAACAGATAAGAACTGCCTTAAATCAAATATTTCCTAGTTGTAAATATGTAATGGATTATCTAAAAGAAAGTCAGGCCACTACATGGACTACACCATCTGGATTTATAGTAGAGCAAAATTATTATATAAAGGAATCTAAACAAGTAAGAACTAAATTTAATGAGTCTAGTTTATGGTTATGTTATACGTATGACACAAGGAAATTAGATAAGAAAAAAATAAAAAACAGTATTACTGCAAACTTTGTACATAGTTATGATGCAGCAAATGTACATCTAGCTTTATCTCATGTATATAAACAGCAGGGTTTTAAAAGTCTTGTAACAATACATGATAGTTTTGCAGCTAACGTACAAGAGATAGAACCTTTTATAAAACAAGTAAAGAAAAATTTAGCGTCTATATATACCTTGTCAAATAAATGCGAATTGTATAACAACTTAGTGCCTATAGGAAACTTTGATATAAATCATATTATTGAAGCACCATATGTATTTAGTTAAAGACATTACTAGACACTAAATATATTGACGGTAATATACTAGAACGTCTATAAGACGTTTTTCAAAATAAATTCAAAGACATTCAATGGCAAGCAAATCACCAACTTTAATGTTGACAACTCCTTATGCAAACTTAACTTACGCATGGCTACATAAACCAGAACCTAAGTATGGTTACTATCAACTAACACTTGTATTTAAACCTGATGATGTATTTACACCATCTGACTTAGGATTACCAGGAACAGAACCTATAAATTCAATTGAGTTTATGTTAGATAAATTAGAAGGATATAAAACAAAATGGAAACAGCAGTTACAAGATGAAAATCCAAATAAAAAATTTACTTGGTCAAGAGATAAAGAAGGTAATCCAAAAGAATATTGGAGAACAACTGAACAGGGTTTAGAGGTTTATTGCAAGATGCCTAGTGGCAAGCGAACAAATAAACAAGGTGCTGAGTTTGAATTACCACCACCAAAATTTGCTGAACAAGTAGGTGATACTGTTGTATTTTTAAACAAAGAAGAATCAGCTAAGTACGATAAGCTATCACCAGAATCTAGAGGTCAGGCATATTTACGCATACAAGGTTTTGATCTTGATGAAGTAGGCATGAGAATACAACCTGTATCAGTAATTGTAAGAAGCTATGTACCTTATGATGGCATGGCATCACCACAAGATATGGGTTTCTTACCGACAAAACAACCTGCACCACCTAGCAGTTTTGAAGAGCCAACAAAACAAACAGCTAGTGCAAGTGATTGGTAACAGATACAAAAGCAAGTTTGAAAAAGAATTTGCAGCTACATTAACAAAAAAGAAAATTGTATTTACTTATGAATCACTTAGCATTGACTATAAAATTTCTTGTTGCTACAAGCCTGACTTTATCATCAACAATATTATTGTTGAAACGAAAGGATATTTCTCAAAAGCCGATAGGAGAAAACACCTTGTCATTAAGGAGACTAGACCCGACCTAGACATTAGATTTTGTTTTCAAAATAGTAAAACAAAATTATCAAAAGCAAAAAACTCTATCTCGTATGCCGATTGGTGTACGAGACATGGGTTTCTTTATTGCGATAAATTTATTCCTGACGATTGGTATGACTAAGCAAGAAAAAATTATGTATGCTAAAAAACGCATTTATGAATTAGAAGAACTTATTAAACATTGGGAAAATGACAAGCAAGTATGTAAAAAAAACTGAATGTCCGCAATGTAAATCTAAGGATAATTTAGCTTGGTTTGATGATGGTCATGCTCATTGTTTTTCTATTGACTGTGACTATAGATATTATCCAAATAAAAAAACTGAAAAAAAATTTTCTCCAAGAATAGAACCGCAACCTGTATTTAAAAAAGAAGTGAAACTATTACCTGTTACATACACTGATTTACCTGCAAGAGGAATCACAAAAGAGACTTGCGAACTATTTAAGTATGGAGTTAGTGTGTATAAAGGTCAGCAATGTCAGGTAGCTACATATCAAAATAGTCAAGGTGTAGATGTTGCTCAACATATAAGGTTTGCAAATAAAAAATTTGTATGGATAGGTGATATAAAACAAGTGCAGTTATATGGTCAGATAAATTGCAGAATACAAAATACAGGTGATATGTTTTTGTCTATTTTTGAAGGCGAGATTGATTGTATGGCAGCAAGTCAAATTTTTAATCACCGTTTTCCCTGCGTGTCTGTTCCTTCTGGTGTACAGTCAGCAGCAAAATACCTGGCAAAAGAATATGATTTTATAAATAAATTTTGCAGGTCAGTTATTTGTTTCGATAATGATAAGGCAGGTGAACTAGGTAGCGAAAAAGCATTACAAGTATTGCCTAAAGGAAAAGCTGCAATAGCAAGATTACCTGATGATATAAATGACGTTAATGATTTGTTAGTTGCAAAACGTGGTAATGAACTTAAAGATATATTATGGAAAGCTCAACCATGTAGAACAGATCATATAATAAACGCTGCTGATGCTTGGGATTTATTTAGTAAAGAAACAAGTAAACCTATTTGTGACTACCCATATCCAGAACTAAATAAATTTACAGGTGGTTTGTTTCCTACGCAAATGGTATCTATAGCAGCAGGTAGCGGTGCAGGTAAATCTACATTATGCGGTGAGTTTGCAAGTCATTTTTTGAAAAGTGGTTTGAAGGTAGGTTATATAGCGTTAGAAGAATCAGTACAAAGATCTCTTATGAGACTTGTATCTATAGATCTAAATACACCATTGCATTTAAATCAACACGCTATAGATAAGAGTGCTATAAAAGCTGCATTTGATAAGCTAACAGGTACAAGAAATTTATTTTTGTATAATCATTTTGGCAGTATAGAACCTGACATATTACTATCGCAGATAAGAAACCTAGCCACTACAGATGGTGTAGATGTAGTAATACTAGACCATATATCTATAGTTGTTTCTGGTATAGAAAACAATGACGAACGCAAAGCACTAGATATATTATCTACTAAACTACGTAGTCTTATAGAAGAAACTAATATCTGTTTGCTTGTAGTAACTCACTTACGTAGACCTGATGGTAAAGGCCATGAAGAAGGTGCAGAAGTAAGCCTGCGTGATTTTCGTGGATCTCATGGTCTTGTACAAATGTCAGATCTTTGCATATCGTTAGTTAGAAATCAGTTATCAAACTCTGCTGATGAAAGGTCACAATTACAAATGAAGATACTGAAGTCTAGACATACAGGCATGACAGGAGAAGTTGATAAACTTCTTTATGATGCTGAGACTTCCAGACTAAGAGCATACCCTAACTATTTTTAATTATGACCTTACTTATAGATGCAGACTATTTAATTTATTCTTCTTGTTGTGCTTGTGAACACGACATAAGGTTTGATAAGCATAACCATAATTTAATTATGGATGAACGAGAAGCTATGAGCATGATAGATTTTAAACTTAAACACTATCAAAATATATTAGATACAGAAGGTTATAAAGGTAGTAGTGATATAGTTATGTGTTTTACAGATTATCCTACGTTTAGACATGAAATATTTACAGAATACAAATTAAATAGAATATCTAAAAGAAAACCACTAGGTCTAGGTGCTGTTATTAAAGAAGTTAAAAATAATTATGAGTCTATAAGTTACCCTAATTTAGAGGGTGATGACGTTCTAGGGCTACTTAGTACAAACAATAAATATGATAATCCTGTCATAGTATCTGTTGATAAAGATATGAAAACAATACCTGGTTTGTTGTTAGCAGGTGACACGTTAGAACTAATAACAAGAACGCAAGCTGATAAACACTTTATGGCAATGACAATAGCAGGTGACGCTACAGATGGTGTACCTGGTATAAAAGGTTTAGGTATGGTATCAGCAACAAAAATATTAGACTCTGCAAAAGATTTAGCATCTATGTGGGATCTTGTTGTGAAAACTTATAATAAAAAAGGTAATGGAATATCTGATGCTATATTAAATGCCAGGTTAGTACGCATATTAAGAGAAGGAGATTATGACTACAATACAGGAGAAGTTAGATTATGGAATCCTACGTTTTAATTACCAAGAGTGTGATATTTTGCTGTTGCACGTTATATTAAAGTAAAGTAATACAGTTTTTTTATGTCAGCAAGCGATTTGCCATTTTTAAATGATGAATTGCTAGATGCTCTAGATTCTATTTATCCAAGTAGACCACCAGATTTAGGCTGGACTGATAGAGAAGTTTGGTACAAAGCTGGTCAAAGATCGGTTGTAGAATTTTTAAAAAAACATCAAGAAAGACAAAAAGAAACTATGTTAAATTCAACTGTATTAGAAGGTCAAATCTAATGTGTATTTTCGGCAGCACACCTAAACCACCTGAGTTACCAGAACCAAGACCTACTCCACCTATGCCAGAAGAAACTGCGGATGCTCCTGTAACAGGTAGAAAACGTACAGTACAACAAACTTCTACTAAAACTGCAACTAAGAAAAAAACTGATGGAACAGATATTGGTACAAGAACTACAGGTGCAGCAGTAACAAGAAGAAGGTTAGGTACAAGTTCATTACGCATACCTTTACTAGCTAATGCTAGTCGCGATCTAAATTATTAAAATGGAAACACAACAAACAGCAGAAAGTTTATATAACACTCTGTCTATAGATAGATCTGCATATGAACGTGACGGTGATGACTGTGCAAAGTTAACAATACCTAGTTTATTTAATAATAATTCTGCAAAGAAACAAAAAATAAAAACACCAATGCAAGCGTTAGGTGCTGCTGGTACAAATAGTCTTGCAGCAAAAATGTTAATGGCATTGATACCACCTAACACACCATTTTTTAAATTAATAATTGATGAGTTAGAACTACAAAAAAGTGGTCAAAGTGAAATAATGGCTGAGATAGATAAAGGGTTACGTGGTTTAGAAAATGCAGTTATGGCAGATATAGAAACCAGCAACGATAGAGTAGCTATGTTTGAAGCACTAAAACATTTGATAGTTGTAGGTAACGTGTTGCTATACATAACAGAAGATGGATTAAAAGTTTATTACTTAGATCGTTATGTAGTACAAAGGGATGAAGTAGGTAATGTATTGACTGTAGTAACAAAAGAATCTGTATCTACAAAAGCATTAGATCCAGAATTTTATGAACAAATAAAACAAAAAGAAAATTACACAGAATCTATGGATGAAACAGAAATAGATATTTACACAAAATTAGAACGTCAAGGTGATAATCATGTATGGTTTCAAGAATGTAAAGGAGAAAAAATACCTGGTACTGATGGCATTTCACCTGTTGATGTATCACCATTTATAGTTTTACGTTGGACTCAAACAGATACAAATTATGGTACGTCATACGTTAATGAATACAAAGGTGATCTAATTACCTTAGAAGCATTAACACAAGCAATAGTAGAAGGTGCTGCTGCATCTGCACGTACAATATATTTTATAAATCCTAATGGTGTAACTTCGCCTAAAGCAGTAAGTCAAGCACCTAATGGTGCAGTACGTGAAGGACTTGCTACTGATGTATCTACATTGCAAACTAACAAAGCTAATGACTTTGCTGTAGCTGAGAGAGTAAAAGCAACTTTAGAAAAAAGATTAGAAGATGCTTTTCTTATGACTAAAAGCATACAAAGGGATGCAGAACGTGTAACAAGTACTGAGATACAAATAATGAGTAATGCTTTAGAAGCTACTTTAGGTGGTATTTACTCTGTACTAAGTTCTGAATTTCAAATTAAATATTTACGTAGAAAATTACACCTACTTATAAGAGCAGGTAAAGCACCTAAACTTCCTGATAAATTAGTAAGACCTAAAATAGTTACAGGTATAAACGGTCTTGGAAGGGATGCTGATAAAGCAAAACTTATAGAGTTTATTGGTACAATAGCCCAGGCATTAGGTGTAGATGTTATGAGAAGATATATGAATATAGATGAAGCGATTATTAGGTTGGCTAACAGCGTTGGTATAGAAACTTTAAATTTGATAAAATCAAAAGAGGAGATAGCTCAAGAGTTGCAAGCTGAACAACAGCAACAACTATTAAAAGATTTAGCTCCTTCTGCATTACAGGGTCATAAATTATTAGATCCTAAAAACCAAGCAGAAGCCCAACTATTACAAAACGAGGTAAGACCAAATGCCAACTAACAAGTCACCTAAGAGCAATAAAACAGAAGATACTACAACAGAAGCTAAGGCTGTTGTTAGTTCTTTAGGTGTGAACGATACACCCGAACCAACTAAACCAGTTGAAAAAGTTACTGCTCATGGTAATACTATTACAAGTCACTAATTAATTATGAAAGCATCCTTACAGTCAAATGAAACTCCTCCTATGTCACAAGAGGATCTAGAAAAATTTGCTGACGAAAACAAATCTGATAACGGTAAAATTTTAGGCAAGTTTGATAGTGTAGAAGCTCTTGCAGCAAGCTACAAAGAGTTAGAAGGTAAGTTAGGTGATGTTGCAAAAACAAAAGAAGAGCCAGTTGCAGATGATGTTGTTGAATATCAAGAAGATGGATCTGTTAATTACGAACTAGCAAAACAACAATACGGTGAAAAATTAGGAGAATTATTTGAACAAAGCAACATAGATCCTTTTGCTATAAATAAGTATTACCAGGAAAACAACGGTACTATTTCAGAAGAACATTACAAAGAATTAGAATCTACTGGTCTTACAAGAAATGTAATAGATAGTTATCTAGCAGGTTTAAAACCACAAGAAGGTACACAACAAGCTGCTGATCCTAGCTTTCCTGAGTATGAAGATATAGTAGGTATTGCAGGTGGTGAAGATAAGTATATGGAAATGTTGCAATGGATGGATGGCAACATATCTAAAGAAGAACTACAAGAGTTTGATAAAGTTGTAGATGCTGAAAAAAGAAACATTCCTAAAGTTACTCTTGCAGTACAAGAAATGTTTACCAGGTATAAAAATGCTATGGGTGTAGAACCTAGATTAATAAGTGGTAGAACATCTGCTTCTCCAAATACAAAAGTATTTAGATCTAATGCAGAAGTTGTAGCTGCTATGAGAGATCCTAGATATAAAACAGATATAGCTTTTCAACATGAAGTACAAAGAAGATTAGCTGAGAGTAACGTTTTTGGTATCTCTGAATAATGGCTAAATCAGTAAGGCTACGTAAAGAACACAAGAGTAAAACTGGTGGTCTTACTAAAAAAGGTAGAGATAAAATAAATAGAGAAACAGGTAGCAACCTAAAAGCACCAGTAACAGGCAAAGTTAAACCTGGTAGTAAAGCTGCTAAAAGACGTAAATCTTTTTGTGCCAGAATGAAAGGTGTTAAAGGTGCTACCAGTAAAAACGGTAAGCTAACAAGAAAAGGACTAGCTCTTAAAAAATGGAAGTGTAATTAAGGTGTTGCAGATTTATCTGCTATTAGTTTAGCCTTCCACGCAGCTTTGACATCATCAGTCCACGCAGCAGTACAAATAGCGGATACCTCTGCTGGTTGTGCTGATAAATCTGTATCTACTAAATTATCAGAATCATCTAACGTACCAGCTTGCAGTACATATCTTTCAAAAGATCTTGTTAGTTCTTTATCATCTTTTGTGATGACTGTTGCCTTGCGGACTTGCACCGCTTTATATTTACCGACAATTTCTATCTTGTCGTATTCTATTGATTCGCTTAATGCCATTAGGATTAATCTCCGATTAAAACAGGTTTAGGCTTAGTTTATAGACTTAGCTCGGTCTAATGAGTTGAGTAAGTTATAGAGAAAAGTACAAATTTACCACTCATTTGGGTA
>Ga0163109_10003169_pt1 | contig 12601 bp, 10 predicted proteins | sample CRUFie1St13metaG_FD_108704 | JGI IMG/M metagenome (GOLD analysis project Ga0163109, IMG submission 108704) | Marine microbial communities from the Costa Rica Dome - CRUD Field 142mm St13 metaG | ecosystem: Environmental > Aquatic > Marine > Oceanic > Photic zone | place: Costa Rica: the Eastern... | reverse complement strand
TAAATGTAATTTTTTTCATTTAGTTATTCCAGTTTATTTTTCAATAAGATTTGTTTTTATTTAATTTAAATTTATAATTGTAATCTAATTTATGTATTTTGAGATATATTGAACCTAATAGAAATTATTTTTAAATTTTCTTGAATTAATTATCTAAATAAATCTGGATAAATTATAAAATTTAATTTTTCTTTTTCTAAAAATAACCAATTCTTTGTTTCAAAACTAATTGATACTGTAGTACAAGTTGGAAATATATTAATACTTTGTTTATTAAAATATTTTGTTAAGTCAAATAATGAAGGGTTGTGACCAAATATCATTAATGTGTTTATAGAATTATCAATATTTTTTATAGTTTCTAACAAATTATTGTAATCAGTATTGTAAATATTATCATCTATTTTGATATTTTTTGAATATTTAATTATCTTAGAAATTATTTTACAGGTATGTAAAGCTCTTTTGGCTCCACTAGATATTATTAAATCCGGATTTAATTTTTTAATCAAGATTTGATTTGCTATGATTTTTGATTCTTCAATTCCTTTATCAGTTAAGTCCCTCTTGAAATCGTCATTGAAGTAACCATATTCAGCTTTTGCATGTCTTATTAATATTAAATTCTTCATAACTTATTTAAATTTTGAAAAAAAACTATTAAGTTTTAATTTTAAAGAAGCTGTAATAATTTTAATTTTTTTTGATATAAATTTAAAAATCTCAAATTCAACCACAGCAGAAAAAAAATAAAACAAAAATTTAGAAAAGTTTTCTTCCATAATCATCATAACAAATTGAAGAGAAAGTAAAAAAATGAAACCTTTCTGACAAAATAAATTTTTAATATATGATCTGAGGTAATTGATTTAGTTATCTTTTACAACTCTAAATCCAGAAGACCAAGAGGGTTCGCCATTAGTATATTTAATATGCCATTTTAATTTTGAATTTCTGTAAGCACAGTCCCATCCACCACCAGTAGTAAATCTAATGTCACCATTGAATGGTACCTGATCATTTATCCATTCGTTAGCATTTCCTATTAAATCATATACACCAAATTGACTTGAATTGTCTATTAAGTTGTTATCAACATTATAAAACCCTACTGGTGTTGTACCATCATCCCATGGATAATTAAAATCTTCTGGAACATTAAAATGACTATTGAGTAAATTGAATGCAAGATACATTGTATTATAAGGTACACCTGTAATTGGCCATCCTAAATTAGAATCAGCCCTAGATGATCTAATAATTTCAGAATAGTATGGTAACCTTAAATTATAGAATTTTGCAAAGTCATTGGCTCCATACCAACTTATATTAACAACTGGGTGATCTAGATATAATTCATTTTCTATAAAAAATTCTGATTGATTATATGTTATAATTCCAAAATTATAACTTCTTAACATATAGTCATATGGGTTTCCTAATATGAAAAAAGATTTTTCAATGTATTGACCTTGAAAATAGTAATATCCATTTACACACATATCTCCTATATTATCTATACAATCATCTATCCAGATATTGTTAACAGTTATTGCTTCGTTTAAATAAATTAAGTATTGTTGATTAGTAATTTCATATTTTCCAATTTCAAAATCATAATCAATTGTTTCAATGTTATTTGTTAAAGGATTACTGATTTGTCCATTAGGTATATTAATAAATTCAATATTCATTCCATAGAGTATTAATTGTATTAATTGTACTACATCAATTATATTTATTAAATCATCTCCATTTAAATCACAACTAGTTTCTTGTTCATTCAAAATTGAATTTACCACTATTACAATATCAATAATATCTTGAGATTCATCATTATTAATATCACACTGATTTGAAAATGAAAATGAAAAAAATAAAAATAGATAAAGAAAATATTTCATTTTAAAATAATCCTAAAGGTTCAAAACTTCCATTAAAGGTAGTATTAGCAATATTTTGTGAGTGACCAAACCATTCAGTAATTAAACTTGTAAAAATTTGTCTGTAATCTATGGTATGATGCAAATTTTGATTATTATCAAAAGACGATAGATTTGGATTTCCACCTATTATAGAACTATTTATATTATTGCCAACTAAGAAATGAGGAGCGGATGTTCCATGGTCAGTACCAAATGCTCCATTTTCAAATGGTCTTCTACCAAATTCTGAAGTGGTCATAACTACAATATTTTCGTGTAATCCCTGATTATGTAAATCGCTTATGAAAGAAGATATTGATGATGATAGGTTATTCATTAAAATATCATGTCTATATAACTGATTATCATGCGTATCATATCCACCTTGATGAACTAAATAAAAGGGTGAATAAAGTCCGCCTGAGATAAGCTTTGCAATAATTTTAAGATCTCTTGCAGGTGATGTGTTAGTATAGTTTACTGTATTTTGTCCATTTAAAGAAGCTGATTGAATGACATCAGCATAATTGAAAGATAAAGTACTAATCTGTCTTATAAATTCGACTTCTTGTTTACCATAAGTATTTAAATCATTTTCACCATTTGAGGGATCATCATATGTTTCATTAACAAGTTGATAAAAAGTTTCAGGATCATCTACAAGAACTCCTGTCATTCCATTATTACCGGTTAATTGCAGCGTATTTGAGTTCCCTATTTGAAATGCAGAAGGATACTGTGGCGGATTGGTATGTATATCTTGAACAACTTGTTCTATATATCTTGCTACCCAACCAGTAGTAACTACTTCGTTACTATTTGAACCACTTCTCCAAATGTCAGTGGATCTGAAATGAGATAAATTTTGTGAATTATAACCAACATTTTCTATTATTGCTAATTTGTTCAGTTGCCAGAAATCATATAATTCAGATAGCTCAGGATGAAGGCCTAAATCATTATTTATAGCTAAAACTGAACTTGGATCAATTCCAATGGATGGTCTTAGGTTGTAGTAATTATCATTTGAATAAGGAATTACAGTATTTAGCCCATCATTTCCTCCGCTTAGATTGATTAAAACAACCGTTTTATTATTAAAAAGATCTTGTAAATTCCTAATTGTTCTTTGACCTAATAAAGGATGTATTATTCTAGGTAAAAACATTAGACTTCCAAAAGCCATTAAAGATTTTTTAATAAATTCTTTTCTTGTCATCTAACTTGAAACTCCTCGAGCCTCATAATATGTTTTATTACTGTTTTGATACGACTTTCGCTTCCTGGATCATATAAATACCAATCATATACTTCTGAACCATCAAGTAATTCTTCTAATAAAAGATCTTTAGTTTGCTGTGATGGTTGGATAGCTAAAAAGTATTCTAGCATTTCATTAAGTAATAAAACAGGATTATGTGGATCAGAAAATTTTTCTACAAAATTAATTACATAATTCCATTCTGGTATAATATTATCATAGCCATCAACGATTTGATTAGAATACGCCTTTCTGTATGGTAAAGTATAAGTATTTATCCAGCTTCTGTATCCATCCCAACCACTAACATCGGGAGGGTAAAATAGAGATTGACCTAATAGATAATTATACCATAAAATGTAATCCATATTATTATTTATATCTATGTATAGATTGTGTTTAGTGTTTAATGTGAACCAAACTGGGTTTTTGTATTTTGATCCTCTAAAATTGATATCATAAAAATGTTCACTAGCAAATAATGCTCTCAAAACTGGTTCAATTTCATAGTTATGAATAACCATAATATTTGCCATTTGTTCAACAATAATTTCATCTGGAATTTCATAAACGAACCATTGATATAATTTTCTACTTAAAAATAAAGCAGGCTCTTGTCTTTCAAAAATTAAATCAATCAAGTTATCTACACCAATATCATCTGTAAGATCTAAAATAGTTTTATTTCCAAAATCGTGTCTTATGGGTGAAAATATAGAATGCATAAGACCATCGGAAGATATACCTGTCAAAGAACGCGTTGCCTCTTCAATATCAAATTGTGAGTAATTGCCTTCTCCCATTGTAAATAATTCTAGTAACTCTCTAGCATAATTTTCATTGAATGTAAATGTGCCATCATTAATATAATAATTTTGATTATTATCTAACCATTCAAGCATTGCAGGATCATAATTCATTGTTTTAACTAAATTTTTAAAATTACCAGTTGCAAATTGTCTTAATAGTTGATTTTGTACATACATTGATGGGGTAAATTTTACTGTTTCTGAAGATGTTGCAAAATGATCGTGCCAAAATAAAACCATCATTTCTGTAATATTTATTCCTGAATTTTTCATTAATTCCAACCACCAAAACTTCAAGTCTATAAAATTGAGCTCATATTGATCTCTAATAGAATCCTTTTCTGCTGAACTTAACTGGCTAAAATCAGGATGATGATAATGATAAATCCAATTAAACTCAGGAATTGGTTTTTCATTTTTTGTAAATAACAAATTTAGAGTTGAATTAAGTCCTAATTCATAAGCCTGTTGGATATCCTCAATTCTAGCACCAAAAGTTGTTCTTCTTAATAGATGAGCAATATCATCTTTAGATAATTCATTTCTCGTTTGATTAATATCTCTACAGTTTGAGATAATAAAATTATCAGATCTATTTAAATCGTTATTTTTAAAGTAATTTACTAGGTCTAAATTTTTCACATTTGAATATGTTGGAGATAATTGAAAAGGTGGGAAATCACTATTAGCTAGCAATAAAGGAAAACATATAATTAATGCAACAATATTAAATATAAAAAACATTACGTAAACTACATAATAAGTCATTATATAACAATAATTATAGTAATAAATGCAATTATCTATTTAAATTAATTTTTTAAAAATATAAATTGAAGGGCTTATTGATGTATGTAATTTGCTCCGAAAAAAACAAATTAGTTTAGAATTAAAGGAAACATATTATGAAAAATCAAACGTCGTCAAGTTCAAATGCCACATTGTCAGCTTATGAAGAAGCTGTAAATAAATTAGGTTTAAAGAAAAATTTAGCTAATGCATTAAATATACCAGATAGAGAATTGACAGTTGAAGTTCCGTTTAGAAGAGATAACGGTGAAATTGATAGTTTAATTGGGTATCGAGTTCAACATAATAATTCCCGAGGTCCATTCAAAGGTGGAATAAGGTATCATCACCATGTTGATATCAATGAAGTTAGATCCTTGGCATCATTGATGACTTGGAAAACATCATTATTAGATATTCCTTATGGCGGAGGTAAGGGAGGTGTTTGTTTTGACCCTACAAATTATTCTAAAACAGAAATTGAAAGAATTTCACGTAAATTTTTTAGAGCAATTGATCCAATAATTGGATCGAACCAAGATATCCCAGCACCAGATGTTAATACAAATTCTCAGGTTATGAGCTGGTTCATGGATGAATATAGTGAAATAAATGGTTATACACCATCAATAGTAACAGGTAAACCTTTGGAATTAGGTGGATCAGAAGGAAGAGAGGCAGCTACTGGAAGGGGTACTGCTATAATAACTAGAGAAGCAGCTAAAAGTTGGGACATTGATATAACAAAATCTAATGTAATTATACAAGGTTTTGGCAATGTTGGATCTTATGCAGCAAAGTTTTTAAATGAATATGGTTGCAAAATAATTGGCGTAAGTGATGTTAATGGTGCAATATTTGATAATGGTGGTATTGATATAGTATCATTATTAGCATACCAGGAAAACAGTAAAACTATTAAAGGCTTCGGTAATTATGATCTTATAACTAATGATGAACTGCTAACGAAAAAATGTGATTTTTTAATTCCTGCTGCATTGGGAAGTGCTATAAATAGTGGCAATGTTGATAAAGTTAATTGTAAAGTAATAATTGAAGCAGCAAACGGACCTGTTACAGGAAATGCGGCTATTAATTTATGGAAACGTAAAATTCCTATCATTCCTGATATTCTTACTAATGCTGGTGGTGTTACAGTATCTTATTTTGAATGGGTACAAAATTTGCAACAGTTTAAATGGACTGAATCTGAGGTTAATATGAAGCTTGAATCTAAAATGGTAGAAGCGTATAAGTGCGTTTATAATATGAAAGTTTCAAAAAATACTCCTATGAGAATTGCAGCATTTATGGTCGCTATTGATAGGGTAAGTAATGCTTATAAACTTAGAGTTGGCTAGAACTAACTAATTACTTTTTGTCCTATTAATAGCTTTTTTCCAGCCGATCATTAATTTGTTTCGTTCATTGGATTCTAAATTTGGTTTATATAAATATTCTTGTCTTCTAAAACGTAATATTTTATCGGAACTTGACCATATGTTTAGCTTTTTTCCGGCAAGCATAGCAGCCCCTAGAGCAGTTGATTCAATATTTTCTGGCTTAGAAATTGATATGTTCGAAATATTTGACTGAAATTGCATCAAAAAATTATTTTTTGATGCACCACCATCTACATTCATTATTTTTAGTTCTGATTGTAAATCATTTTCTAAAGAATTTAATAAATCTTCAACCTGATAGGCTATACTCTCTAAAGCAGCTCTGACAATGTGATTTTTATTTGTGCCGCGTGTTAATCCACATATTAAACCTTTAGCTTCCATATTCCAGTGCGGTGCACCTAATCCTGCGAATGCAGGTACAATGTAAACTCCTTTTGTAGAATCAACTGATTTAGCAATTTTTTCAGTTATTTCAGCATTTTTTATTAGTTCCATTTCATCCCTTAACCATTGTATTACAGCTCCACCAATAAATACTGATCCTTCCAATGCATAAACTGGATTTCCATTAAAATCGCAAGCTAAAGTTGTTAAAATACCATTTTTTGAAATTACTTTTTTATCACCCGTGTTTACTAAAGTAAAACAACCAGTTCCATATGTAGTTTTAATATCACCATTATTAAAACCGAATTGTCCATATAAAGCAGATTGTTGGTCACCAGCAATACCAGATATTGGTATACGATCATTAATTATATTTTTGTCTGTATATCCAAATACATGACAAGATGGACATACTTGTGGCAATAAAGATTTTGGAATATTAAATAAATCCAATAAATCATTATCCCAATTTTTAGAATCTATATTAAAAATTAGAGTTCTTGAAGCGTTCGTAAAATCAGTTTTATGTATTTTGTTGCCAGTTAATTTCCAAAGTAGCCAAGTATCAATAGTGCCAAATAATATTTTTTTATTTTTTATAGCCTCCTTTACATTATCAACATTGTCAATTATCCATTTTATTTTTGTAGCTGAAAAATAGCTATCAATTACTAAACCTGTTTTTTTATTAACTATATTATTATGACCGTCTTTGATTAGATCATTACACATATCATTTGTTCTTTTGTCTTGCCAAACAATAGCATTGCAAACAGGTTTACCGTTATACTTGTTCCACAAAACTGTTGTTTCTCTTTGGTTTGTAATTCCTATACAGTTTATGGTTTTATCATTATTTCGATTTAAAAGAATATTTATGAGTTTTAATGTAACTTCCCAGATTTCAATTGGATCGTGCTCAACCCAACCTGGTTTTGGATAAATTTGATTAAATTCAGAGTACTCTTTATCAATGATTTTCAGTTCACTATCAATTAGTAAAATGGTTATTCCAGTTGTACCTGCATCAATGGATAATATATATTTCATTTACATTAAAATATTATTGGTTTAACTTTTGAATTTAGCATTAATATAATATATGTTTATTATTTATTTAATTTTATTCTCAAATTTAATTTTTAATCAATCGTATGAATCGTATTCAATCCTTGATTCAATAGTAAACAAATTATCTCCTCCAACCAGCAAAGGTATCATTACCCAAGTAAATACATCTCCAATCAAAAAAGATAGATTATTTAAATTTGAGTACTTTGCTGACAATATAAATGGGGTGCAGCTAATAAGGTACATTTTCCCTCAAAAAGTAAAAAATAATTCTTTTTTGATAAAAAATAATGGTAAGGATGTATGGGCATATTTTGATAGAACTCGAAGAATAAGAAAATTAAGTTCCCATATTTCAAAACAAGGTTTGCAAAATAGTGACTTTGCTTTTGAAGATTTAGTTAAAAATAATGATTGGTTAACCGATTACAAAATAGATTTAAAAAAAGAAAAAAATGATTTTATTATTAATTTGAATGTTATTGATAAAAAAAAATCAAATTACGATAAAATTATAATTTGTGCGAATATTGAAACTTTATATCCTTCCAAAATTAGTTATTTCAAAAAGAACATAAATGAAAAGACATTATTTCTTGATGATATATTATTCAATAATAATTTTTTATATGCACAAACTATGATAATGAAAAACAATTTAACTAAAACAGAAACAAAAATGATAATTGATGAAGTTGAATTTGATGTTTTATTTGATGATGATATTTTTAATGAAAATAAGCTTCAAAAATGATTAATGGTTTAATGATTTTGATTTTATGTATTGATTTTTAATTTTGAATATAAGAAATAAAATATTAAATATTATAGCCAATCTTGTTGTCAAAAAAACCTGGTTATGTAGCATGTTGTTGATAATGCTAACTATTTACTTTAGCTTTCTTGCCTCTAAATTAGAAATTTCCACAAGTGTTGTTGAAATGTTCCCTAAGGGTGATAAAAAAGCTAATGCATTTGAACTAATTATAAAAGAGTTTAATAATTTATCAAATATTATCGTTGTACTTGAAGGAGAAGAAAATAATCTAAAGCAGTTTAGTGAATATATAAAGCCAAGATTGCTTGAATATGAATACATTATTGATAGAGTAGATGATAAAATTCCAACTGATTTTATTTTAAATAATTCCTTGAAATTATTTTCTAAAACTGAACTCAAAAATTTTAGTGAACTATACATAAATCCAAATTTAATACCATTTTTAATAAACTTAAATGATTCATTTGAAAAAGAATTCATTAATGAAGATGGTCTAGAAACAAAAGATGATGAGGAGTCAGCGATTAAGTTTTTAGATGGTATCGAAAAGTTTATTTTTTTTAAAAATGAAGCTTTAATCAAAGGATATTCAGCTGGTTTAGCTAAATCAGCTGTAGATGCAATCACTATTGGAGAAGAATATTTTTTAAATATAGAAAAAAATATGATGCTAATAATGATAGAACCAAAATTTAATATGTTTGATGATATTTCACTAGTAGTCGATGCTGTCAATACTATTGATAATGTCATTCAGAAAAGTTCAAAAAATTTTAATATTAATGCTGGTTTAACTGGAAAAATGGTCTTGCAAAGAGATGAACTTGAAGCAATAAAAAACGATTCATTTATGATAACATTAATAGCATTTATATTTATTTTTTTGTTATTTGCAATTTCATTCAGAATGTGGTTTGGTCCATTACTATCAATTACAACTGTTATAGTTGGTATTGTTTGGTCCCTAGGAATTTCTTCTTTTTTAGTTGATAACTTGAACTTGTTAACTTCAATGATTTCACTTGTCTTGGTTGGCTTGGCAATTGATTATAGTATTCATATAATCTCAACATTTACTGAGTTCAAGAATCAAGGCTTATCTGACCAAGAAGCAATGAATTTAGCTCTATTTAAAAGTGGACCTGGTATATCAACAGGCGCATTTTCAATTGGTATAGCTTTTTTTACAATGTTTTTTTCAAAAAATGAAGGTATGTCAGACTTAGGTTTAGTTGCAAGCATTGGTATTATAATTACAATGATAGCAACAATGCTTATACTTCCAAATCTTTTAATAATTAGAGAAAAAATATTAAGAAAGTATAATATAAAGCACAAACCTATTCATAATTCATATAAAATACTGGGATTTGTTGCAAATAAGGTAAATAAAAATAAAATATTTTTCTCTCCATTTATTATCATTTTTACAGTTATACTATTTTATAATGCAATGAATATTCAATTTGATTATAATATTTTGAATTTAGAACCAATAGGATTAGAAGCAATTAATTACCAAGAGAAAATGCATAAATCCTTTAATATTTCTTCTGATTATATGTTATTTGCATCCTCTTCAATTGATAGTATAAGGTCATTAACAAAAAAAATTAAAAGGATGAATAAAGCTGGTAGAGTTGAAAGTATAATTGATTATCTTCCTAATGAAGAAAGCCAATCTGATATATTTCATTTTATTAGAAAAATTAGGAGGTCAATAAACTCCATTGAAATGAAGAAAAATATTTCAGATTATGAATTTGAAACTTATATTGAAGAGATAAATAGATTAGAATTCAATTTAATAGAACTTCAAGATTTAGCTTATATTGGATTACAGGATAAGGTTTATAACAAATGCAAAAGATTGGTTGGCGAGGCTGGTGATTCAATTTCTGTTGGTATACTTTCAAAATATTCCCAGCTACTAAACAAAGACCAAAACATTCAATATCAATTATCAATTTTTCAACAAAATTTTTCTAAAATCTTTAAAGATAGAATAGAAAAAATGTCAAATTTTAAACCCTTAAATATAAAATTATTACCTGATCAAATTAAAAATAGATTCATAAGTAAAAATGAAGATATCTACTTGGTTACAGTTTATCCAAATCAAATTGTTTGGGAAGATATGAATTATTTATTCGAGTTTAATGAAGAGTCAGAATCAATTTCTGAAACCTCAACAGGGATACCAGCAATTATGGTGAACTATATGAACATGATGATTCATGATTGGAAAAATTCAATATTTTATGCATTATTTGCAATATTGTTACTTCTTTTAGTTGATATGAAAAATATCAAATTATCTTTTATTTCAATGATTCCATTAGTATTTGGTTTGATTTGGATGTTAGGACTAATGAGCCTATTAAATTTTAAATTAAATATGATGAATGTTGTAGCTATTCCTTTGATTATTGGTATTGGCATTGATTATGGAATAAATATCATTCATAGATATATAATTGAAAAGAATATAAAAGTTGTATATTCATCTACTGGAAGGGCAGTTTTATTAACGACAATCACAACTATGTTAGCATTTGGTTCTTTGTGGTTTTCAACCTATAGAGGCCTTGCCAGTCTTGGTATAGTATTATTTATTGGCTCTTTTACTTGTTTTTTAGCTACGATATTTGTTATTCCAACTTTATTAAAAAAATAATTTTTTTATAGAAAATTTATTATTTGTTTATTAAATTATACCGACCAGTCGGTATGTTATGAGTAAAGAAAACAGCAAAAGTCAAATATTAAAAGCAGCATTGAAAATATTTGTAGTAAATGGATATTCCAATACAAAGATGGATGATATTGCAGAAGAAGCCGGATTTAGTAAGGGTGCAGTTTATCATCATTTTTCAAGTAAGCACGATCTATTTTTTTCTTTGATAGATTATTGGGAAGCTTCATTTTTGCCAAAGTTTTACAGTAATGATTATTCTAATGTTTCTCTAGTTAAGGTACTAAAAGAGCTTGCATCAGAGGTTGCGAGTAATTTTAAAAATAAAAAGTACCTTTTTTTGGCTGAGTTGGAAATATGGGCTTTATCAAATAGAGATTCCAAAGTTAGAGAAAGAACAAAAAAATTATACAATAAAATGTTAAGCCACCTTGAAAATATTTTTACAAATGCTATAAATGTTGGTGAATATAAAAATATTGATCCTGGTATGGCTGCTATGGCTGTTATGACATCAATGCAAGGAGTCATATGGTTCAGTATTTTTGACCATAAAAATTTTACAGCTGAAGAATATGTTAATGAAGTAATGAATTTTATTATTAATGGTTTAAAAAAGACTTCAATTGAAATGACTAATTAAAGGATAAAAAAATGAAAAATAGATCAAATGAAATTTTAGAAAAATACAATATTATTAAAGAAGATAAATTAAATTATGATGATTATGTAGGAAAAGGCGCTGCTTTTATTGTAACACCTGCTAATGAAGGTCAGATTTTCAGTAGAGAAAATTTAACTGAAGATCACGAGTTGATTGAAAGTAGTGCAAAAGAATTTGGTGTTAAAAGAATTTTACCTGTAAGTGAAGAATTAAATAAATTGAATAAGGATTTGACATTTGATATTTTCAGGGAAGTTGGTGAATTAGGTTTTTTAGGTATTGATATCCCTGAAGAATATGGTGGGTCAATGTTAGATAAAGTCACTGCTTGTTTAGCCATAGAAGGTCTTTGTTCAGGTAAAAATGCGTCTATAAACGTTACCATCTCTGCGCACAGTGGGATTGCAACTTTACCAATAGTTTGGTACGGAAATGAGGATCAAAAAAAGAAATATTTGCCAAAAATGGCATCTGGAGAATGGATGGGTTGTTATGCTTTGACTGAGCCTAATGCAGGATCTGATGCTATGGCAGGAGAAATGTCAGCAAGACTAAATGATGAAAAAACACATTATCTTTTGAATGGACAAAAAATATACATTACAAATGGAAGTTGGTCTGATATTTGTGTAACATTTGCAAAAGTAGATGGAGCCAAATATACAGCCTTTATAGTTGATAAAAATTGTCCTGGATGGAGTACTGGAGAGGAGGAGCATAAGCTGGGTATCAAAGGTTCTTCAACTACAACGTTATATTTTGAAGATTGTAAGGTACCTGTAGAAAATGTTTTAGGTAAAGTTGGACAAGGAG
>Ga0163109_10003167_pt1 | contig 12609 bp, 11 predicted proteins | sample CRUFie1St13metaG_FD_108704 | JGI IMG/M metagenome (GOLD analysis project Ga0163109, IMG submission 108704) | Marine microbial communities from the Costa Rica Dome - CRUD Field 142mm St13 metaG | ecosystem: Environmental > Aquatic > Marine > Oceanic > Photic zone | place: Costa Rica: the Eastern... | reverse complement strand
TTTTTGGGGAGGAAATGAATATTTATATTTCGAAAATAAATTTGTTCGCAATACCAATATTAAAATTAGAGGGTTTGATCTAAATGAAATATATAACAACTACTTATACACTGATATCCCAAGAAAAAATAAAAAATATACCCACAACCCTGATATAAATGGAGGAGTTTTATTTGATGTAAATAATCCTAAAAATCCTGAATTTGAAGCAGATTATGTTAATGTTCATTTTTCTTTAAAAAAACCTGAAATTATTGTTAGTGAAACCAAGATTTATGTGCTTGGTGATTTTAATAACCATGAAATATCAGAAAATTATGTTATGAGCTACAATCCTATTAATGAATTGTACGAATCTGTTGTTAAATTAAAACAAGGCTTCTATAATTATAAATATGTAGCAGTTGACAGTAACAACAAAATAATTCATGGCAAAATTGACGGAAACTTTGACGAAACTGAAAACGAGTACAATGTAATAGTTTATTACCGGAACTATGGGGAACGGTATGATAGAGTTGTGGGTGTTGGAAAAGGGCTATCTCAATACATTACAAACTAAAAAAAATTCGTTATTTTTAATGTAAATTATGGTGACACAAATTACTAAAGGCATTAAAATTTCAGTGAACACTTTTTTTCAAGGCACCTACTACAAAGAAAGTAAGCTTCACTATGCATTTGAGTACTCAATTTCTATTGAAAACCAAAGTTCAGAGGTTGTACAGCTCAATTCAAGACACTGGGTAATCTTAGACTCATTAAATAATGAAGAAGTTGTTAACGGGGAAGGTGTTATTGGCAAAAAACCTGTAATAAAACCTGGAAAGACCTATAAATACAAGTCTGGGTGTTTATTGGCTTCACCCTTTGGTGCAATGTATGGTTACTACAAAATGATTAATCTCAGTAATACAAAAAAATTTAATGTGATTATTCCATCATTTAAATTAAGCGCGCCATTTGCTAATAATTAGAAATAAGTTAAAAATTAGTTGTATTTTCACGGACCAAATCAACACTTATGAGTACAGGTTTTTTTAAAGTTCCAAAAGCAAAAAATGAAATAGTAAAATCTTATCGATTAGGTTCACCTGAAAGAAAAGAAGTGATTGAAACCTATCAAAAAATGATAAGTTCTATCACTGAAGTTCCAATGTATATCAATGGTAAAGATGTAAAATCTAAATCCAAGAAAAACATTAGCCCTCCACATGATCATCAAACGATAGTAGGTGAATATTATCTCGCTGAACCAGAACATATTGATGCTGCAATTGACTCTGCCCTTGCAGCAAAAGAAAATTGGGAAAATATGTCATGGGAAAATCGATCTGCAATTTTTCTTAAGGCAGCCGAATTAATTGCAGGCCCATACAGATCAAAAATCAATGCTGCGACAATGATAGGTCAATCTAAAACAGTACATCAAGCAGAAATTGATTCAGCATGTGAGTTAATTGATTTTTTAAGATTTAACGTTGAATATGTTACTCAAATCTACAGCAATCAACCATCAAGTGATAGTGATGCATGGAATAGAGTTGAATACAGACCTCTTGAAGGGTTTGTTTATGCCGTAACTCCATTTAATTTTACCGCAATCGCTGGTAATCTACCAACTTGTATGGCTATGCTTGGAAATGTTGTTCTATGGAAGCCCAGTAGTACTCAAATTTATTCAGCAAAAATTATTATCGATGTATTGAAAGAGGCGGGTTTGCCTGATGGAGTTATAAACGCAGTATATGGAAATGCAGCTCTAATCACTGAAAAAGCTCTTTCAAGAAAAGAATTTAGTGGACTCCATTTTACAGGCTCAACTTCAGTTTTTAATAGTTTTTGGAAAACTATTGGTGAAAATATTTCTAATTACAACACATATCCAAAAATTGTTGGTGAAACTGGTGGGAAAGATTTTATTTTAGCTCATAAATCAGCTAATCCAAAACATGTATCTACCGCTATCACCAGAGGTGCCTTTGAATTTCAAGGACAAAAATGTAGTGCTGCATCAAGGGGTTATATTTCTGAGTCAATTTGGAATGAAGTGAAAAAGAATCTTGAAGATGATTTACAATCTATTTCAATTGGATCACCTGAAAATTTTCAAAATTTCGTTACATCTGTAATTGACGAGAAGTCATTTGATAAGATATCAAAATACATCGACGATGCTAATTCTAGTAATGACGCTGAGGTAATCATCGGAGGTAATTATGATAAATCCAAGGGTTATTTTATTGAACCAACTGTAATTCTTACTAATGATCCTAACTACGTGACCATGTTTGAGGAAATTTTTGGACCTGTCATGACGATATATGTTTATTCTGATGATAAATTTGAAGAAACAGTTAAGCTAGTAGATAAAACTAGTGAATACGCTCTTACTGGTGCAATTTTAGCATCAGATAGATATGTAGTTGAGGAGGTAACTAAAGCACTAAAAAATTCAGCTGGTAATTTTTATATAAATGATAAACCAACCGGAGCAGTAGTTGGAAAACAACCATTCGGTGGTGCAAGAGGATCTGGAACTAATGACAAAGCTGGAAGTATGCTTAACCTTTTAAGATGGGTTTCACCAAGATTAATAAAAGAGACTTTTGTTACTCCAACAGACTACAGATATCCGTTTTTAGAAAAATAGATTAGTTAAAATCCTGAAATTCGGCTATAGCTGCTGATTGTGAGTTTATCGTTGTATTATCTGTACTTACAATAAAGGCAACTATATTAGAATTATCCATTTGAATTTCTGAGTTTGAAATATCAAAAGAAAAGGTTTTTGTAATATCATCAAATGGCTGCGTATCATCAAAATTATCACCTAAGATGTTGGTAAAGCTGTGAACTAAAACATCATTGTGAATATAATCTACTATTGGATTTCCCATTTCATAAAAATGGCTAGAATCATCATAGTTTAAATAATTTGCTTGATCTGCAATCAATCCATTTTCTGTTATGTATACAACTAATTTGTGATTAGTCATTGCATCTGAAGAAACAAAACGAACAATAACATTCAAACTATTGCTTTCAATTTGACTGTCGATAGATATTGCCAAGCTATTTTGGATATTAATGTAATCATCAACTAAATTTAAGTCATAAGGGTCATTCCACTCTGAGGTTCTATTTATTCTGGATTCTGGTAATCCAAAAGGCCCTAATGCACTTGTTAATTGCTGTTCTTGAGGTAATGCAAATTGATCATTTTGATGGGTTGCAACAACCGATACATTATCGGGGTATAGTTGTCTAACTTGCTCTATTGCTAGTTTAACGGGTGGGCAATATCCACACCAAGTACCTGTAAAATCCTCCATCAACACTTTGTTAATGGGATTAACAATGCTATAATTAATTTCTTCAGTTATAAATAATTGTCCATTTATTGTGTATTTAGCATAAACGCTGTGATTACCAATTTCATCATGGATAATTTGGTTATCTGAAATTTCTAATCCGTCTACATAAAAAATTGATATATCAGAAATGTCATTTTGATTTTGATCAAAAACATAAAAGTCTATGTTTTGACCAGTAATGTAAGAACTTTTTACATTGATGCCAGAAACTAATTCAGGTTCTGATATTAAATCAGAAAAATCCTCTCGATCACTACAAGAAAATAGTATAAATACAATAGTAAAAAATTTTAAAAAATTTGTTTTCATAATTAAAGGAAATCAAATTTACATATTTTGAAAATTAAATTAACAATAATAAAAAAGAAAGTATATTTACAAGTGTTTATGAAAAGAATCTTGTTTTTTTTAATCTTATCGATTTCGTTATCCGCATATTCGCAAAAAAGCATCCCAAACATAAGCTTGAGTGATTTTGAGGGCGAAAAAACTAAAATTTTTGAAGTTATTGGAGATGATAAAATTTCTGTAATCTCGCTATGGGCAACTTGGTGTGTTCCTTGCATTAAAGAACTTGACGCAATTAATGAAGTCTATGACGAATGGAGAGATGAATTAGATTTTAATCTTATAGCAGTAAGTGTTGATGATAGTAGATCCGTCAGAAGAGCAAAAGCACTTGTAAATGGAAAGGCTTGGCCTTATGAAATATATCTTGACACAAATCAAGATTTTAAAAGAGCACTTGGAACATCATTTATACCCCAAACTCTTATAGTAAAAAACGGAAAGATATTATACCAACACACAGGTTACCAGCCTGGTGATGAGAATTATCTTTTTGAAAAACTAAATACTTATGCAGATTCAAATTAAATTATTAATATTATTTATTTGTTTATCCTTTACATCTAACTCACAGGAAAACACTTTTATTTATGGAAGTTTTGAAAGTAATTCTCAATTCTTACAAGATGATGAGGGTTTAAATTTTTATTCTCCCACTGATAATTTTCGTTCTAACAATTATTTAAGACTGGATTTTCAAAACGGAAATTTTTCATACGGAATTCAATATGAAAGCTATTTACCCAGTGCCCTATTAGGTTATTCTGAAATATTTAATAATAATGATGGAATAGCTCAATATTACGTGAAATATGAAAATAAAAACAGCGAAGTCACCGCAGGTTCATTTTATGAGCAATTTGGAAATGGACTTGTTTTTAGAGCATGGGAGGATAGGCAACTTGGCATTAATAATTCTCTTAGGGGAGTCAGATATAAATTTCATCCATCAAAAGAAGTGGAAATTTCAGTCATTCATGGAAAGCAAAGGTTTGGTTTTGAATATTCAAAATCTATAATTTCAGGACTCAACTCTAATATTGACATTTCTGAATTTTTAAAACTCAATAATTTGGGTTTTACGTTGGGTCTGAGCCATTTAAACAGATATCAAAAATTAGATGCCGGATTTGGTGAACCTGAAAATGTTAATATAAGAGCTGCGAGGTTTGGCTTATTCTATAAGGATTTTTATGTTAATGCCGAATTAGCAAAAAAAGGTAAGGATGTTATTGCAAACGAAGGGGAAATATTATCACAGAGAATGTATGACGGTACTGCATTACAAATTGATTTTGGGTATTCAAAAAAGGGACTTGGAATAAACACATCAATGAGAAGGATTGAAAATTTTAATATCTATAGCGATAAGCTAGCTGAGGGAAATATTTATAACCAAAAAACATTAAGCTTTGTTCCTGCTCTGACAAAACAGCAAGATTATTTGTTAACAAACATATATGTATACAATTCACAACCCAGATTAGTTATTAATAATATTGAAAAAAGAGTTGGAGAAGTTGGATTTCAAAATGATATATTTTACTCTTTTAAAAAGGATGGTTTTCTAGGAAAATATAGAACTAAGCTAGCTGTAAATTTTTCATATTGGGGAGCAATTGGTGCTCGATTTTTAGATGATGAATCTTACGATGTTGATTTTGTGGGAAAAGGAAAGAAATACTACCAAGACTTTAACATTGAAATAAAAAACAGATGGAACAAAAGGCTTAGTAGTACAATAACTTTTCTTGATCTTTCAATCGATAAGGGTGTAACCCTTGGAGGTCCATTAGGAGTTGATGGTAATATTAATGCTCAAATCGGTGTTTTTGAACTTAATGCTAAAGATGGTAAAAACAGAAATAACAGATTTGTTTTACAACATTTATGGACAAAGCAAGATAGAAAAGAATGGTTGGGTTTTGTTTATGAAATAGGTGTAAATAATAATCTTAACTTTTTTATTTCTGATATTTGGAATTATGGTGAGACTGAAAAACTTCACTATTATAATCTTGGTGGAAGCTACTCAATGGGTAGCGCAAGATTAAACGCAACTTACGGTAGACAAAGAGGAGGACTTGTCTGTGTAGGCGGGGTATGTAGATTTGCTCCTGAAAGCAATGGTTTTAACCTTAATTTTAGTTACTCCTTTTAATTAAAAATAAATTTCTTATAGAAATAATCCCCGTTTGAAAAATTAAATCTAAAAATTAATATTTTTTTATCAGGACTAATTTCTTCAAATAAATTCACACCCGAATTTAGATTGAGATTATTAATTAATTTACCTTCTAAATCAAAAATTTTAAGATTACAAGCTCTTGGAGAAAATATGTTTAACTGATTATTATTGTAATTTATTTTAATTTCTGATGAATCATTATCAATTAATGAAAGAGTTGACGAGTAATAATAATTTACATTATACTCTGTTAGAAGCTCAGGAATACTCATAAGCTCATCTCCGTTTTCATCAACCATAAAAAAACGAAAAGAGTATTCCATTGGGTTCACTCCATCACCACCCTCAAAATTATAAAAGTGATCGCCAGTTGAAATTTGAGTTTCTCCAGGTTCAATAGAAACAAATCCAAATAAGGGATATATCTGATTTATTTCTACCCCGTAGTAGCATTCACCAAAGCAAAATTCCATGGCGCTACCATCGGTTCCAGAAATTGCAGTAACCTCTGCTTTAACATTAATTTGTTCAGATGTAAGATTTCTAACATAGAAGTTATAAGAGGCGTCTGGATAATCATAGGTTGAAAACTGTAAAGTAGATTCATTTTCAATTTGATTTCCACTGTCGTCTTCCAACACAAAAGCATGACTGATCTGTGAAAAAAAATTATTAGAATAAAGAAGTATAAATAAAAAAATGATTTTTCTCATAAAAAAAATAATTTGAAACAATTAACTACATTTGCAAATATAGCTTAATTAATAAGACATGAGAAATATATACTTTTTGATTTTATTTTTTTGTAGTTCATTTATTAATTCACAAACAATAGTTTCAACAGAGGTTGAAAATAAGAATGCTATTGTTGAGGAATCAACAGGTATACATTGTCCCTATTGTCCAGATGGACATCGAATATTAAACGAGGTTATTGATCAAAATCCAAATGATGTTTTTGTAATAAAATTTCATGAAGGTGGCTATGCATGGGATTGTTCATCAACAGGCGGGCATAATTTTAACAATAATTTTGCTAATCAATTGGGTGTAATGGGTCAAGCAAATGGACAACCATCTGCATCAGTAAATAGAAGGGTTTTTAGTGCTTATTCTATGACTGGTGGTACAGCCATGAGCAGAGGTGCTTGGCCGCTAGCAATTTCACAAATTCTTCAAGAAGAATCTTATGTAAATCTAGCAGTTGAAGCGGAAATAGTTGATAATGAATTGACTGTCCATGTAGAAGCTTATTATACGGGTACAAGCCCTCAATCTTCAAATTTTATAAATATTGCTGTATTGCAAAATGAGACAATCGGACCTCAAAGTGGATTCAATTTTAACCCTGATTATATAGCTTCGGCTGCTCCAAACCCGGATTATGCACATGGAGAATATGATTATAGACATATGAATAGACTTGTTCACATGATAAATGGAATACAAGGAGATCTGATAAGCGATACTACACAAGGAAGCTTTGTTGATAGATATTATAGTTATACAATGCCTAATTTGTTTAATGATGTTCCTGTTGATCTGAGTGAAATTGAAATTGTTGCATTTATAACTGATGGAAATGAAATCCAAACAGGACACAGAGCATATGCATCATTTGAATTACTTCCATATGATATCTCCGTGGATTCAATCGATAGTCCCTCGACTGATGGTATTTATGATGACGATGAAAATATAACCATAACTTTAACAAATGAAGGTGAAAATGAAATTTCAAATTTTGATATTATATTTCAAATAAATGGAGGAAATACAATTACAGAAAGCTTTAGTGGAACAATTAGCAGCTCTGAAAGTGTGCAATACACATCTCAATACGCTTTTGATTTAAGTGAGGTTGGCGATTATACTATAGAGGTTACAGTTTCATCATCTACAGACGAAAACGAAGAAAATAATAGTACAAGTATTAACATCACAAATGTTGGTAGTGGAGATTGTCCAGATGAATATGACCTGCCAATAGTTTGGAGAGATAATTTTGAATGTTATGAACCTTTTTCAATAAGTGATATTAACGGTTGGTATATTTACGATTTGGACGGAGAAGCAAGCTGGGGATCTAATGCTGTTAATTTTACAAACGAAAGTTATACAGGCTCAGGAATTATATTTAATTATCCTCTTTCATCAGGAGCAGGAGATACTTCAATATGGAATACCTACGAAGGAAACCAGGGTTTATACTTTTTTGATGCGGTTTCGACCGCTGTTCAGAATAATGATTGGATGATTAGTCCTGAATTTTCAATTCAAGGAATTATAAATCCTGTTTTATCATTTTGGGCAAAATCAGTAACCGATGAATTTGGACTAGAAAAGATAAAAGTTTCTGTTGGCAACTCTACAAACTATAATGACTTTAGTGTTATCTCATCTGGAAATTATGTGGAGATACCTACTCAATGGACAGAGTTTCAATATGATTTAAGTGATTATGTGGGACAAACAATAAGAATTGGAATTAACTACATCGGAGATCCTTCTGATAATGATTCATTTGTATTACAAATGGATAATTTTAAAGTTGAGGGTACTTTAGGGTATCAAGAAAATAATATTTCAAATTTTGAATATTACTATGATTCAATCGAAAAATATTTAAAATTAGAGTCTGACGATATATTAAAACAAATAGAGGTTTATAATATTCTTGGTCAAATGGTTATAAATGAAGATATAAATAATTCAAACTACAATCTTAATCTAAATTCACTTAGTCCTTCAATTTATATTTTTAAGGTTCAAGGTGAGAATGGTATAAGAATATTTAAACTATCAACAAGTTAAGTTAGCAGGAACATATATAAGCTTCTTGTCCTTGAAATAGTTGAAATCAAAAATTTTTTTGATTTCAACTATTTTTTTTGATTTTAAGCAAGATAATTCCTGGTGAATATCACCACCTTTTAAAGCAATTATTCCATTTGGTATGTCATTAATTGAATTATGATTAAAGTTACCTTTTGACCATTTTATGATTTTATCCATTTTTGCAACTGCCCTAGTTACCAAAAAATCATATTTAATATCCATATCTTCTGCGCGAGAACAGATTAACATAACATTTTCTAATTTTAAATCCTTTATTAGCTCGTCAACAACCTTAATTTTCTTTTTAATACTATCTACTAGAATAAATTTTGAATTTGGAAAAAGTATAGCCAATGGTATTCCAGGAAATCCACCACCAGTACCCAAATCTAATACCTTTGTTCCATTTCTAAAGTTTATGAATTTTGCAATAACTAGAGAATGTAGAACATGTCTTAAATAAATGTATTGAATATCTTTTCTTGAGATAACATTTATTTTATTATTCCAAAATTCATAAAACTTTTTTAATCTAGAAAACTGCTTTATTTGTTTTTCAGATAAGTTTTCAAACTCGTCTAGTATTATTTTCATTTTAAAAAGTTATTAAACAAAAGTATAATATTGTAAACAAAAATTTTAATAATTGACCTTATGTATTATTTTTGTGGTCAATTTTAAAAAATGGGGAATTACCTTTCTGATAGAGTAAAAAAACTAGCTACATCTCAAACTTTAGCAATGGCCGCAAAAGCCAGAGAATTAAGATCATCTGGAAAAGATGTCATTGGTTTGAGCTTAGGAGAACCTGATTTTAATGTCCCTGAATTTATAAAGGATGCAGCTAAAAATGCTATTGATGATAATTACAATTCATACACACCAGTTGATGGTTATTCAGATCTCAAAGATGTTATAATTAAAAAATTTAAAAGAGATAATAACTTAATATATTCATCTTCTCAAATTGTTGTTTCTACTGGAGCTAAACAAGCATTGTATAATATTGCATCTGTTTTATTAAATCCAGGAGATGAAGTAATATTACCCTGTCCATACTGGGTAAGCTATGCTGATATAGTTAAATTAAAAGGTGGTGTACCGGTTGAAGTTAAAACTGATATAAAAAACAATTTTAAGATGACTGGTGATCAGCTCAGATCTGCAATAACTAATAAAACCAAAATGGTTTGGTTTAGTTCTCCTTGTAATCCTAGTGGTTCCGTTTACTCTAGAACAGAACTTGAAGAAATATCTAATGTTCTTGAAGCTCATAAAAACATTTTTATTGTTTCTGATGAGATTTATGAACACATAAATTACAAAGGTATTCATAACAGTATAGGCAGCTTCGAGAATGTTAAAGAAAGAACAATAACCGTAAATGGTGTATCCAAAGCTTTTGCGATGACAGGATGGAGAATTGGTTACATTGGTGCTCCTGATTGGATTGCAAGAGCTTGTAATAAAGTTCAAGGTCAAGTAACTAGTGGCGCTAATTGCATTGCGCAAAGAGCCGTAATAACAGCATTGAATGAGAACCCAAAAAAAATTAGGTTTATGGTTGATGAATTTAAGTCGAGGAGAGACTTGATTCTTGATTTATTAAATGATGTAAAAGGATTTGAATGTAATATTCCGGATGGAGCTTTCTATGTATTTCCCAACATCTCATATTATTTTGGAAAAACTATCGATGGGTTTAAGATAAATAATGCCTCTGAAATGTCAATGTTTTTGTTAGAAAAAGCATTAGTTGCAACGGTAACAGGGGATGCATTTGGAAACCCTAATTGTATTAGAATTTCTTATGCTGCCTCAAAGGAAAAAATAATAGAGGCTATTAGTAGAATTAAGTCTATATTAGAAAAGTAATTTTTATCTGTTATTCCAAAAATATGTAGTGAATACAATAAGTACTGTAAATAGCTCTAATCTACCAAGTAACATTAAAAATGAAGACCACCACTTAGCTAGTAATGGTAATTCAATGAATGTATTCATTGGACCATATGAACCGATTGACGGACCAACATTACCAAGACTTGATGCAGAAACACCTAGTGCTGATTGAAAATCTAGACCTAACAAAGCGAAAACAATTGTCCCAATCATAAATGAAAGCATATAAACAATAAAGAAGCCTAAAATATTATGGATTATTTCAGGAGGAACAGATTTTTTATTATATCTAAGAGGTATTATAGCGTGTGGGTGTAATATTTTTTTAAATTGTAATATGCCATTTCTAATGATTAATAGGTGACGCATAATCTTAAACCCACCCGATGTACTTCCGGCTGATCCACCTAAAAACATCATACCAAAAAATATTAGTAATAGTAAAGGAGACCATGCAGTGTAATCAGCAGTTACAAAACCAGTAGTAGTAATAACTGATGTAACTTGGAATAGTGAATGTCTAAATATACCTTCTATTCTGTTAAATTGACTTTCGTTTCCGATTAAAAAGTCTGTATTGAAATAAAGGATTAAAGCAACAGAAGCAGTAAAGCCAAAAATAAATAAGGTATAAATTTTAAACTCCTCATCCCTAAAGATTTTTTTAAAATTGAACTTGAATCCAAAATAGCTTAAAACAAAATTAGTCCCTGCTAAAAACATAAATATTATTACAATATATTGAATTGATGGGTTAGAATTCCAATGACCCAAACTTGCATTTTTTGTTGAAAAACCTCCTGATGCGATATTACTCATTGAATGGTTTACAGCATCAAAAAAAGACATACCAGCAAGCTGTAATAAAATTGTTTCAATAAATGTATAAGACACATAAATTAACCATAATCTTTTAGCAGTGTCAGTAATTCTAGGATGTAATTTATCAGTACTTGGACCAGGAGACTCAGCACTAAATAATTGCATACCTCCAATTCCCAAAAGAGGTAGAATAGCTATTGCAAATACAATCATACCCATACCTCCTAACCAATGAGTAATACTTCTCCAAAATAATATTCCCTCTGGAAGTATTTCAACATCATTAATTATGGTAGCACCAGTTGCTGTATATCCAGATGTTGTTTCAAAAAATATATTCGAAAATCCGTCTATTGTCCCTGTTAGTATATATGGAATAGTACCAGAAAAAATCATACAAATCCATCCAAGAACTACTACTAAATAACCTTCTCTTTTATTAATATGTTTATCATGATTTCTGTTTAGAATTAACATAAATAAGCCAATTAACGAAACTAATATTCCTGAAATAATTAAATTATTTGTTATACCATCTTTATATACATAACTTAATAATGCACTTATAAACATAAAGCCACCGTTGATAATCAAAAGAAAACCAAGAAAATATGTAATTATTTTTATATTAATTTTCATTTAGAAAAGCTTTTCAACTTTTTGGATTGAATCATTCAAACAACAAACTACAATCCTATCTCCACTCAATATTTTAAAGTCTCCAAGAACTATGTACCCTTTTCCGTTTCGGATTACCCCTGCAATAATTGCACATCTAGGAAAATCTAGATTTTTAACAGTTTTATCACAAACTTCAGATTCCTCATTCACGACATACTCAAGCAGTTCAGCATCCATATTTGCAAGTTGAGATATTGCTACAACCTCTGCATTATGAACATGCTTTGAAATTGCATCGGCTGCAAGCAATTTTTTATTTATTAGGGTATCAATACCACTTATTTGGGTGAGTTTGTAATAATCCAAGTTGTCAACAAGAGCAATAGTCTTATTTATTCCTTTTGATTTGGCAATAAGACTTGACATTATATTTGTCTCAGAATCTCCGGTTACGGCTATAAATGAATCCATCTAGATGGTTTATAATTATTATAACTATTACTTCTGCTACTA
>Ga0163109_10003166_pt1 | contig 12610 bp, 14 predicted proteins | sample CRUFie1St13metaG_FD_108704 | JGI IMG/M metagenome (GOLD analysis project Ga0163109, IMG submission 108704) | Marine microbial communities from the Costa Rica Dome - CRUD Field 142mm St13 metaG | ecosystem: Environmental > Aquatic > Marine > Oceanic > Photic zone | place: Costa Rica: the Eastern... | reverse complement strand
CAGTTATTGTAATAATCCAGCCCTCGCACCAGCTTAGGATTGATCGCATATTCGATGCCGAGTGACTGAAGAAGCTGCAGGAGCGCCTCAAAATGCTCACGGCTTTCCTTACTTACAAAATCTGCCAGAGCCGGCGCATCCGTGAGCACCGACTGCACCGCCGCATTCTTGCTGTCCAGCACGCGCATCGGGTTGCTGTGCATGCGTCGTCGCGCGTCGTCGTCAAGCTCACTGGTATGGGCTTCTAAAAACGCAGTCAGCGCCTGTCCGTAGGCACTGCGATCACCAGCGCTGCCAATGTTGTTTAACTCCAGGTTGACGAATTCGGCAAGACCCAGTTTTTGCCAGAGCGTTGCCGAGACCTGGATGAGTTCAGCGTCAATGTCCGGACCAGGCATACCAAATGCTTCTACGCCGAACTGATGGAACTGCCGATATCTGCCTTTTTGCGGCCGCTCATGCCGGAACATCGGGCCCTGATACCAGAGCCGCTGCTGCTGGTTGTACAACAAACCATGTTGATCCGCGGCACGGACGCAACCCGCTGTGCCTTCCGGTCTGAGGCTGAGATTATCTCCATTGCGATCGTCAAAGCTGTACATCTCTTTTTCGACGATATCGGTGACTTCACCAATTGAGCGCTTGAACAATTGGGTCTGTTCAAGAATCGGAAAGCGGATCTCGCGGTATCCAAAGCGTTTGACCACCGCATGGAATTTCGCTTCCAGAAACTGCCATGCTGGTGACTCCTCTGGCAGGACGTCATTCATGCCTCTGATGGCTTGTATTTTTGTCTTAGACACGTACTGTAGGCCTTAATCGGTGGCGATGACGTCAGCTTGCGCTTTTTGTTTGGCAGCGACTCTTTCACGCACCATACTTTCAAGCTCGTCGAGCAACTGATCGTTCTGGATTTTATGATGCGGTTTTCCTTCCACATAAGCGAGGTTGTTGGGCGTCGCCCCGGTCAATCCGATTTCTGCCACTTTCGCTTCGCCCGGCCCGTTGACAATGCAACCGATTACCGCTACATCGATGGGCGTAATAATATCCTCCAATCTGCGTTCCAACTCGTTGACCACCCCGATTACGTCGAAATTCTGTCGCGAACAACTCGGGCAGGCCACCAGATTGACCCCTTTGTGTCGAAGTCCAAGACTCTTGAGAATATCGAAACCCACTTTAACTTCTTCAACAGGATCTGCGGCGAGCGAAACCCGAATTGTGTCGCCGATGCCTTCCATTAGCAGCGCGCCCAGACCAATAGCGGACTTCACTGTGCCCGACCTCTGTCCGCCTGCTTCTGTAATGCCTAGATGAAAGGGATTATCAATCTGGCGGGCTAGAGCACGGTAGGCGGCCAGGGTCATGAAGACCTCAGAAGCTTTTAGACTGATTTTGAAATTCTGGAAATTCAGCTTGTCGAGAATGTCTATCTGGGTCAGTGCCGACTCGACCATGGCTTCAGCGGTCGGCTCTTTGTATTTGCGCAGCAGAGACTTGCCGAGCGAACCAGCATTGACCCCGATGCGCAGCGGTATGCTCTTATCTTTCGCGCTGTCAATGACTGCTCTGATGCGCTCTTCGCCACCGATATTACCCGGATTAATCCGCAAGCAATCCACCCCGTTTTCCAAGACGCTCAGGGCAATCCGGTAATCAAAGTGGATATCTGCCACCAACGGCACGTCGACTTGCGAGCGGATTTGCTTTAATGCCACTGCCGCATCCTGACTGGGGACTGAGACCCGGACGATATCGACACCCGCTGCCTGCATCCGCCTGATCTGCGCCAGCGTGGCGTCGACGTCGGTGGTCTCCGTATTCGTCATCGTCTGCACCGAAATAGGTGCATTACCGCCAACCGGGACCTTGCCGACCATGATCTGTCTGGATTGCCGGCGAGCAGGCGCTTGTGTGTGTGTCATAATATTCAGAGGCCTACAGTCAGTTGCACAGAATTGTCGATACGAGTTTCGTGCGAGAGATCAATGCCATCACCGTTCAAGAAAAGCCGGATCCGGGGCGCATCTCCGAGGAATACATCGAACGGCGCCAGGCCTTTGATTTCCGACACGTCGCCAGCCACCCTCAGACCGCGATATCTGTCGCCGTCACCACTGTCTCTGACTTCGATCCAGCTAGTTCCGCTGAAACTCAGCTTCAACGTATCCTTTCCCTCACCCTCCACCATAATCGCCGACTCGGAGGAGTCGGCTCCGCTGGCGTTTCCCTCATCGGTCTCCGTTCGGTTAACCGATCCGGCAATCGTCCGGCCATCGACCGTTGCCTGCTGCGGGCTTGCTAATGGTGAAGACTGGTTTTCTCTAACCGCGGACGTTGCACGCTCAGACGCGGATCCGGTATCTGCCGGAGCGGCCGGCATAGGAGTTACCGGTTGCTCTCGGCTGGCAGACTCTGGCAACTCGCTGAGAACAGATTCAACTGAACCTTGCGGTGTGTCGACATCCGCTCCCTTCCAAGCCCACAACCCTAGGAAGAGACTTATAAAAACCGTAGCGGATGCAGCAACCACCCATAGCGATTTGCCAACGTGCCGTGCTTTTTTTGGATTTCTGGCGATGCTCGCAATCGCGACCGGACTGGCATGGCTGAGACCTTCATAGGCTGCCATCATCGTCCTTTTGTCAAGCGCCATAATCTCGGCATAACGCTTTATGTAGCCCTTAGCGAAAACGGCTCCCGGCAGTTTGTGATGCTCATCATGTTCTATCGCATTCACATAATGCATGGTGATGAACAGCATTTCCGCAACTTCCCGCTGCGTTAGGTTTTGCTGCACTCGGGCAGCTCTGAGCATCTGGCCAGGCGAAAGCGGGCTAATTTCTTCAGCTGCGCTGCTGATAAGCGACTCTTCGGGCGCGGTTTCTGATGACGCTTCAGCTGACATCGATCATTCTCTGCTGTAGCTCCGCGTATGCTGGAGAATTCTGGTAGGGAGTTGTGGGTATACGAGAAAAGTCATCAACCAGTTTCTGAGTGTTGAATCGGCTTTCAATAGTAATATCTGCAAGCAAAGCCCTTGGGGTATGAGGCAGGCTGGAGAGCTCAGTGGTCGCCAGAAACTGTCGAAACGCCTGTCGCGCCCTCGAATTGTCTTGACCGAGACGCAACGCCCACTGAATATTTTCCATTTTGAGCTCTAGATCGCTTTGACGCTGAGAGATCGGCAATAGAATGTTGCAGGTCTCCGAATTTCGAATGTCTATCTCCAGCGCACTGTTCAGAAGACGACGTGCATTGGGCTCCTCGCCAGCATCGAAGTAAGCCACAAACTGCTGGATATAATTCTCCAGGGATCCTTCTCCCGAAGGCCCTAAGTTGAACCCGCCGGTTGTAGTCGTCACGCTGGCATTCATCCCCACGAGGACAGAAGTCGATAAAAAGTGCCTAGAAAACCGTAAGTAGTGGAAGACGGCAGCACGGATCATGGCTTATGACCCCAGCAAAAGTGGATCGGCGGAAGTTGCAGCTTTGCCGGTGCTTGCCAGAATCTGAGCGCGCTCAACGCTTCTTTGACCAGCGTGCTCAGACGCTTCATTCTGCCTGGCTTCAGCACGGCGGGCATGCCGCTCCTGACGACGGGTCTGATCCTCGACATCTCCGACCAACTGACCACAAGCTGCCCCAATGTCATCAGCCCGGGTGGTGCGGACAGTCACCGTAAAACCCGCATGCTGAAGTATCTCGCGAAAATTGCCGATCACTGAATCACTGGGACGTCTGTAGTCGCTCAAAGAAAACGGATTGAATGGAATGAGATTGATCTTGCAAGACAGTGTTTTCAATAATTCTGCGAGCTCTCTGGCATGCTGACGATGATCATTCACGCCCTTTATCAACGTGTATTCAATGACCGGAACGCGTTTGTCCTGAATGCTCGCCATATACTCTTTCACCGCATCGATCAGGTCGGAGATCGGGTATTTTTTGTTGATTGGCATGATGGTGCTGCGCAATTCATCATTGGGCGCATGCAAGGAAACGGCGAGAGACGCATCGGTAAACTCTTTCATTTGCCGTATGGCTGGCACAACTCCTGAGGTGCTGATCGTGACCTTTCGCTTGGAAAGTCCATAGGCCCAATCGTCCATCATGAGACTAACCGCATCCATCACCGGCTCGAAGTTCATGAGCGGCTCTCCCATACCCATCATGACAACGTTAGAGATCCGACGCTGCGCTGCGACATCGAAGCCGTCAAGCTGTTGCCGCGCCAGCCACACCTGGCCGATGATTTCGGCAACTGTCAGATTGCTGTTAAATCCCTGCTTGCCAGTCGCACAAAAACTGCAATCAAGGGAGCAACCCGCCTGAGAAGAAACGCACAGCGTCCCTCGGCTGCCCTCAGGTATGAACACCATTTCGACGCGCGAGCCAGAGGCCACTTCCATAATCCATTTGTGACTGCCGTCCTCCGAAGGATAATTAGCCACAATTTTCGGCGCTTTGATATCAACCAGTTGTTCCAGTTTGCCGCGCAGAACCTTTGAGATATCCGTCATCTCATTGAGATCAAGCACCCCACGCTGATGGATCCATTGCATTACCTGCTGGGCGCGAAAAGGCTGCTCCTCCAGCTCGGAGAACAGCGCTTTCATCTTCTCTCGACTCAAGCCAAGCAGGTTAGGTTTCATGATTGCTACCTGAGATTCTCCGGGCGCTTAGCTGCGCAGGCAAATATCGTCTTGCGTAAAGAAATAACTGATTTCCCGCTCCGCAGAAGCTGTGGAATCAGAGCCATGCACCGCATTCGCATCAATGGATTGAGCAAAGTCGGACCGAATAGTGCCGGGTGCTGCCTCGGCGGGATCGGTGGAGCCCATCAGCTCGCGGTGAAGCAGAACAGCGTTCTCGCCTTCAAGCACCTGAACCACAACGGGACCTGAAGTCATAAACTCGATCAGGTCGCCATAGAAGCCTCTATCCTGATGTTCAGCATAAAAGCCACCAGCGGTCTCATCAGTCAGCTGCATCATTTTAGAGGCCACGATTTTGAGCCCCGCCTGTTCAAAACGAGCGTAAATCTCGCCAATCACGTTCTTAGCTACAGCATCAGGCTTGATTATGGAAAGGGTACGTTCGATTGCCATGGTTTCTCCAGTCGGTTCGGTATTCGCAAAAGATCGCGCATTATACGCGGAATGTTCGCGATTTTGCACGATTTTGCACGATTTTGGCGCAGTAATTTCAGCGATAAAAGCTCAGCAATTCAGACAATTAGCACGCAGCCTATAAGCACTGTGGCTGCAAGCCTGCTGGGGGCGGTTTATCCAGTCGCAGAATCCCGGGCCAGCCATTGCGCTGAGCCTTCCCGCAGCTTTGCTACCGCCTTCTCAATGACCGCCACCGCATAGTCAACCTCCTCTTCCGTGCTGAAGCGTCCGACCGTGATTCGCACCGAACTGTGCGCAAGTTCATCTGACAAGCCGAGGGCACGCAAGACGTAGGACGGTTCGAGACTGGCGGAAGTACAGGCAGATCCTGATGAAATCTCCAGATCTCTGAGGGCCAGCATCAGTGATTCACCCTCGACATAGCCGAAGCTGACGTTGAGATTGCCGGGCACGCGCTGTTCTAGGTCGCCGTTGACGATCATCGCCGGGATAGCTTTGAGACCATCCAGCAGACGATTGCGCAGGGCAAGAATCCGCGCATTTTCGGCAGCCATCTCATTCGTGGCCAGTGCAAATGCTTCTCCCATCCCGACAATCTGATGAGTCGGTAACGTACCCGAGCGCATGCCCTGCTCGTGCCCACCTCCGTGCACCTGCGGTTCAATTCTGACTTTTGGCTGACGTCGCACGTACAGGGCACCTACACCTTTTGGCCCGTAGATTTTGTGCGCAGTCAGCGACATTAGATCGATCTGCATTTGTGACAAATCAATCGCGATTTTCCCTGCACTCTGGGCCGCATCAACATGCAGCAAGATCCCGTGCTGCCTGGTGACTTCGCCTATTGCTCGGATATCGTTGACCACGCCAATTTCATTGTTCACATGCATGAGAGACACCAGAGTCGTATCCGGGCGAATAGCAGTTGCGACCTGCTCGGGGCGGATCATTCCCCGGGAGTCGGGGGTCAGGTAGGTTACAGAGAAACCTTCACGCTCAAGCTGCTGACAGCTGTCCAGCACGGCTTTGTGCTCTATCGCCGATGTAACCAGATGACGGCCTTTATCCTGATAAAACTGCGCCGCACCTTTGATCGCGAGATTATCCGACTCCGTCGCACCCGAGGTCCAAACAATTTCTCTGGGGTCACAGTGAATCAGATCAGCCACCTGACGACGGGCGGTCTCTATCGCTTCTTCGGCTTTCCAGCCAGACATATGCGACCGCGAAGCCGGGTTGCCAAAATTTCCGTCCAGGGTAAGACACTCCATCATCTTGGCGGCCACTCTGGGATCGACCGGATTGGTCGAGGAATAATCTAGATAAATAGGAAGCTGCATAGAAACCCAGTTCTCCTGACTTCAAAGGGCTATTGCTGGAATCTGTGAATCGATCAGACCGGAGTCACCGCTGCTGGTCGACGAGCTCACCCGGTTTTGCTTTTTATCCTGGTTGCGGGCAACTTGCCTGACTTCGTTTTTTGTCACCAGATCAGCGAGGCTTACACCCTGCAAGAAATCTTGAATCTGCTCGCTCAGATCCTCCCACAGGTGATGGGTCAAACATGTCTCCCCGCCTTGACAGTTACCGGCACCCTGGCATTTGGTCGTGTCGACCGACTCATTGACGGCATCGATTATGTGAGAAATTTTTATGTACTCGGGCGTTCCGTCGAGTTCATACCCCCCCCCCGGGCCGCGCACACTTTTGACAAGATTGCCTTTACGCAGGCGAGCAAACAGCTGTTCTAGATATGACAGCGAGATACTCTGGCGCTGAGAAATTTCTGCTAGACTGATCGGCCCCTGCTCACGATGAATGGCCAGATCCAGCATAGCGGTGACCGCATAACGACCTTTAGTGGTGAGACGCATGAATCTTCTGCCGCGATTAGGACTAAAGCACTAGTATTCAATCACCGAGCAAAGCAGTCAACTATTTGCGCCGCCCAACATTGATAGCCGCAAGCCGTGCCGCCTCACAAAAGCGAATGGTAGCGCTGCCTGCATGACTCCCGCTTCCAACACCCAGTGAGCGTTATCTCCGACAGGGAAGGTCGCCCTGCGCAGCTTCACAGCGGTCAGACCGCTATCCGACATACCAATCCACTTCTACATGAAAAAGCGTAATCCTGTTATTCAGCCTATATATTTCTACTGAAGCAGAGAGCAGCTCATTTCGGCAACAGTGAGTGTCATTCATGTTGACCGCTCACCTTTTACGAAGCACCAGAACATATCAACGGGTGGATGGCGCTGAGCACGAGAGCTGCCGCTGCTAGGTTTTACACCCAAGTACAGCGACTGTCTTGCGGGCAGTTCAACGTACCTGTGCTCGATTAGCCTTCGGAGTTAATCGCTGAAAAGTGACGGAGAATCCGTTTTGAGATCTGAAATGAAAGTCGACCTTCACTGCCACAGCCATTTTTCTGACGGCCAGCACCCGCCGCAATTCTTAATGGACCGTGCCGTTGCTAACCATGTGACCCATCTGGCCATTACTGATCACGACTATTTACTGAACTGCTCAAAATTGAAGATCCCACCTAGCCTGACTATTATTCCAGGGCTAGAAATTTCCGCAAGCTGGCTCGGTATGGAAATTCATATCGTCGGCCTGAGCATCGATCCAGAGTCGACGTCTCTGAATAATTATGTTGGCCGACAACAACAGCTGCGCCGCGACCGAATCGCCGCCATGGATAGAAAACTCAGTGGGCAAAACATTTCTGGCCTGCTCGAGTACATGAAGTCCAAACCCTGTGTTTCCTGGACCCGCAGCCATGTCGCTGAATTTCTGGTGGCTGAAGGTCATGCCAAAGATATGCAGAGGGCTTTCAAAAGGTTCCTGCGTCCGGGCGGAAGCGCTTATGTGGCGGCTCAGTGGCCTGAAATCGATGAAGCTATTGCAGCGATACAGCAAGCTTCAGGGATCGCGGTGCTTGCGCATCCCAGCCGCTATGGACTTACCCGGTCAAAACTGGGCAGACTCATGGACGACTTTCAGCAAAGCGGTGGAGACGCCGCCGAAGTCTCATATAGCAACATTAACCCCGTTCACCAGAGCTCCCTGACGACGATGATTCAGGAGCGGGGTCTGTATGCTTCAGCGGGTTCAGATTTTCATTCGGCAGAACGGCAGTGGACCGACATTGGTAAGTTTCCGGCGCTCGGATCAGCGGCCACAAAAAATGTCATCTGGGCTCACCCAAGATGGCATTTTGACTAACGCTCTGAGTTGCGCAGCACGGCGAGCCACGACCCTCACATCCTTACTTGCCTCGTTTAAGCGAGGCTACCGCATCCCGGAATATATCCAACAGGGTTTCGTATTTGTAATCGGTAAATTCCCCTGCATCCATAAACACCCCGTGCTCTTCGCAAGCCTCGTATTCAAGATGCTTTTGTTTTGGATCTTTGAGTTTTTTCATGGTTTTCCCGCAGCGCGGACACTGGATGTTCCGGACAGAATTATAGGACTTGCCCACTTCCGGATCACCGCTGTCGACGAATTCGGCCATCCAGTCACCTTTGAGCTGTTCCGCTTCACCATTGTCGAACCACAAACCGCTGCAGTTTTCGCATTTGTCGATCACAACCTGACCGAGCAGGATTTCAATCTTGAGCTCTTGCATCGCGGAATTGCACTTCGGGCATTCCATCTTTGTTCTCCCAGAAAGCGGTTTTTCGTTGTTCTTTATCGCACCCTAACGAGAGAGTCACTCATACTACCAGCGATATTTGCGGCGATAATCCATAGCGGCAATAGGATAAGCTTCGCAAGCGCAAAACCAAGCCCATTTCACGTGCTCCGTGCATACCGAATGATTTCTCTCTATTTCGCCCAAAGTGACTCACCGAGGCACACGACAAGAAACAGACTTCACCGCATCTGCAGACAATTACTAGTAGCTGTAACTCACAGAAACTGACCACAATTGAGGCCAATCGATCTCCCCTTCGACACACCGGGACAGATCTGACCGCAATACGATGTGAACCTTATCAGTTCGGCGAGCGCCGGCGGGTTGGTCACCGAGTCCCTTCAGAACAAATGAAAGGGATTCATGGGCCGGGATTCGCTCAAGCGTTTCACCGTAGGCGCAAAGGCTTGCATATAGGTCTTCTTCAAGGCTTGTTAAATCCCGCTGCCATTGGTCGGCAAATTCAGCTTCAGCCCGCGCTGCTCTCTCTTTCAGATCTGCTGCTAGGGTCAGCGCTTCTTCCCTGATGGGAGCCAGGTTCTTTATCAGGGACTCCAGCCTAGCAGCGAGCGCCTCCCGCGCTTCATCAGAGGAGCCGGCACCCGAGCTCACGCTTGAGCTCTTGCGCAGTTCTGCCTCAAGCAGCCGCAACTCGTCAACGCGCTCACCGACCCGCCCACGCAGGCTTTCAATTTCGGCGAACAAGGCATTGTAAGTCGCCTCATCGACGCTCCCCAGTGCCCGCAAAGCCCGCACCGAATGGGTCGCCTGCTGCACAGCTGTGTTCACCACCAGAGAAAAATCGATGTTCGCGATCTGATCCCTAAGCAACTGATATCGGTCATCCTGGATGGTGCTCTCAGCGGCCAGAGACGGGCTCTCGAGAGAGACTGTCGGAATGGATCGGCGCATGGCGAAAAAGGGATTCTCCTGCAGCTGCAATGCCTGCATTGCTGAACTCAGAGAAGCGAGTCCCATCCGATTGCGTCGATTGGCCAACGGTGACCTTACCTCGAATACGACCCCCTGATTCACCAGATACGTACTGGAAATCCCACCAAGGCTGCGACCAAACAGACCACCAGGGTCGCTCAGTTTCAGCGCCTCGGACAGTATTCCTGAAAAAAGCGTAAGATCATCATACATCTCCTGCGGAGAAGGTCCCTGTGCAGACCCGTTGCTTGCTGCCAGGCAGGCGCAACAGATCCATAGCAACCAGCAACCAGCATGACCGGGACGGCGGAAAGTCAGTGATAATCCGAAAATGTTCATCTCCGTCGACACTCGTTCTAGCGCGCTGACTCACGGTAACTCAAAAACTGCGCCAATTCCTGCAGCGAGCGCAGCGTCGCGTAATCGCTGTCGGCCAGTTGCTGATAGCCGAGCTGCATGTCCTGAAGATCCCGCAGTCGTTGTTCTTCAAAATACGCATAGATCCGATCAAGACTTTCTGCCGTCGACAGTTGAGTCTGTTCCATAACCGCCAGCAGCAACTGGGCGTTATTTGAATCCTGACGGGCCTCAAAGCGGCGGACCAGAGACTCAATTTCGGCGAGCTGCTGCGCCTCAAACGTCGCCAGAGACCGGTCAATCACGGCACGTTCGGCTGATCCACCAAAGGCAATTTCAAATCCTGAGTCGCTGACCGACACTGAAGTGTTCAGCAGCAACAGACACAGCATGGCGAATGAAACGGCGGTAGGCGCCCATTGCCAGCGCGCAAACCAACCCGTCGCTGGCGACTCGGCAGCATGTTCGCGCTTGAACAGTTCAAGCCCGCGATCCCAATGGGGCACGCGCTGATCCTCCCATGACAGCAATTCCCGCCTAGTAAGCAGCAGAGTGTCCAGTTCGGCGCGACACTCTCCACACTGAGCGAGATGTTTAGCGAACTCTGCGCCTGCTTGCGCTGAAAGCGAGTCAGAGAAGTATTCTTGTAAGAGGTAAACAGTCTTAGGACAGGACATGCTCGTCCTCCGTGGTTTGCTTGAGTTTCTTGAGTGCAGCGTAGAAACGGGTTTTAGCTGTATTTTCTGAGATATCCTGCATATTGGCGATCTCCTCGAAAGTCATGGACTGGAAAACCTTAAGCTCAACGACCAGGCGCTGAGCCAACGGCAGCTGACTGAGTCTTTCAACAATGCGCTGGTTGAGCTCAGAGTGCATCAGACTGATCTCCGGCTCCTGCTGCCGATCTGCAGGAAGGCTCTCCAGCGGGTCCGCTTCCCCTTCGGCGTTTGGAGGCGTTCCAGCCAGCAAGCGTTTGCGCCGGCTCAAATCGATCGCCTTGTTGTGAGCAATTCGAAAGAGCCAGCTACTGAATTTGGCATCACCACGAAACCTATGCAGATTGCGATATACCCCAAGGAAGACCTCCTGCAGCAGGTCCATCGCATCACTGGGGTTTCCCATCAGCCGCAAACCCTGATTGAAAACCCTGCTTTCATAACGCTTGACCAGTTTTTCCCAGGCATGAGGAGAACCGGCAAGAGCAGCAGCAATCAGCGCTTCATCATCGTCAATCAAACTCATACCAGATCGTCCAAGACTCTCTTCAACACAGTTAGAAGCACAGTACGACGCGTCCAGACTTCTTTCTATGCATCCGAGGATACTGGTTCATGGAGGATAAGTCGCAAGCCCGGTGGAAATAGTTTGCTCGATGCGGACCCGCTAAGGTACGTAAGCACGCAGCGCTTCGGAGACAAGAGCCCCCAAAGCTCGGTTATAAGGATGGACTTTTGACGTACTGCCGGCGGCGTTTTCTAAATCATAACCGCGCTCTGCCCACTCAAAAATCGAATGCCTAAGATTCTTGACGTTCTGATAGCCCAGAGAAGCTAGTTCTTCGACCACAGCCGCTGACCGATACCCAATGGAGCGGTATACGACAAGGGGCTCGGCGTAATCTGGAAAAGCAGCAGCAATGGCCTCTGCGCTCTGCAAATTATGAGCCTCGGGAATGTGACTCATGTCATACTCCTCGGGAAGCCTAACATCAATTATCGTCGGCTTAACACTGAGCTGCTGTTCGGCCAGAAGACTATCGGTGGAGACAAGCTCCACAGCGGGAAAAGCTCTGGCAATTTTCCGGTCAACTGCCTGCCAGTCCGCACCAAACAGACCCATGAAAAATGAAGATAAAGACATACCAACCAGTACTTTCAGCATGCTCGGACAAGATCCTTTCCATGCTGACATCAAAAATGAGGCGAGCAAAGCTCTGCCCTGCCTTCTGCCTGACTCGGGAAGAGCTGCTCTTATGCTGCGGCAGCGCGTTCACTCAGCAGCTGACTGGCAGCTCCCATGAACGCGTTGAGAGAAGAGGCGATGATATCTTTACTGATGGCAACACCACTGTACCTCTGCCCTTCGCATCGAATCTGAATATAGGTCACTGCCTCGGCATCGGCGCCCTGACCCAGCGCGTGCTCACCATATTCCATGATTTCAAAATCAAGCTTAATGGCATTCTTAAGCGCTTCAACAAACGCACCGAGCACACCGTCACCCTCACCGTTGATCGCGATCGTTTCCTCCATATATTTAAGCTTAGCGGCAAACGTTTCACGCCCTTCGTGTTTGGCAATGGTGAAGTCTTCCAGACTCAAGACTTTCGCGTTATCAAGATAGTGATTGTTAAATAAGGTCCAGATCTGGTCAGGGCTGATCTCCTGCCCGGTATCCTCAGTCACTTTTTGCACGACCCGACTGAACTCGATCTGCAGCCAGCGCGGTAACTGGAAGCCGAACTTGTTAGCCAGCACAT
>Ga0163109_10003164_pt1 | contig 12613 bp, 13 predicted proteins | sample CRUFie1St13metaG_FD_108704 | JGI IMG/M metagenome (GOLD analysis project Ga0163109, IMG submission 108704) | Marine microbial communities from the Costa Rica Dome - CRUD Field 142mm St13 metaG | ecosystem: Environmental > Aquatic > Marine > Oceanic > Photic zone | place: Costa Rica: the Eastern... | reverse complement strand
TAACGATGCTTATCATTTACATTAATTTAAAATAGGAGGACTTATGGAAATTGAAGCAGCAAAAGTAATCGGAGCGGGTCTAGCCGTTATCGGTGTTATTGGATCAGGTATTGGAATTGGGAACATTTTCTCTTCTTTTATTCAAGCAGTTGGAAGAAATCCAGCAGCAAGAAGTGAAGTTTTTACAATGACAATGTTAGGTTTCGCATTAGTTGAAGCGATTGCACTTTTCGCACTAGTTATTGCATTAGTTATTTTGTTTGGATAGAAGCCAATAATTAATTGATGCCTCAATTAAATCCAGAGTTTTTTGTTTCACAGCTCTTTTGGTTAGCTGTATTCTTTACTTTTCTATTTATTTTTTTATGGAGGGTATCTCTTCCAAGAATAGCTAAAGTTTTAGAAAATAGGCAAAACATAATAGATGAACATTTATCTTCAGCAAAAGAGCTTCAAGAAAAGGCAATGGAAATCGAAAAAAAAATTAATGATCAAATCAATAATGCCAAACTAGAAACAGATAAGAAAATTAAAGAAACAATCAGTACTTTACAAGAAGATGTTTCTTCTCAACTTGCTTCACTTGATAAAGATTTAGAAACAAAAGTTTCAAATGCAGAAAAAGAAATTTTGAAAAGCAAAGATAATCAAATGAAAAATATAAATAATGAAATAGCTAATATTACAAAACTTACCGTTGGGAAAATTACAGATATAGAATTTTCTGAAAATGAGCTTAATAAAGTTATTGAAAAACATAAAGGGAGTTTTAACTAATGTTTTCTGATCCTCAGTTTTGGGTAGCAGTATCTTTTATTTTATTTATAGCAGCTATTTTTAATCCAGTGCGAAAAGTTCTTAAATCTAGTCTAGATGCACAAATAAAAGATATAAAAGATAAAATAGATGAAGTAGAGGGTTTAAAAAATCAGGCTCAAAAAGCTTTGGACGAATTAAGAGAAAGAGAAACTAAGGTAGAAAAGGAAATAAAAATTCTAAATTTGGATTCTGAAAAAAAAATAGCTGAATTGAAAGATATATATTCATCTAAATTAACTGATCAAATTGAAAAAAGAAAAATATTAGCAGAAAATAAAATTGAACAACTATTAAGAGATACTAATAACTCTATAAAAAATTATATTTCAAGTGTTGCAATTGAGGCTACTAGAAATATTCTACTTCAAAATCTCAGTAAGGATAAAAAATCTACTTTAATCGAAGAATCCATCACCGAATTTAACTCTGTGCTAAAGAACTAAAAGTAGTTTTATTTAATAGAATATTTGCCTACAATATTAATAAATTAACATTAAAAGATTCTTAAAATCTATAGTATTACTAACTAATCGAAATTAATGTTAACAAATATAAATGACAAAAAAACTTAATATCTTTCTTGCAGGACCTCGAGGTTTTTGTGCAGGTGTAGATAGAGCTATAGAAATGGTCAAAGGTGCTCTAAAAAAATATGGCGCACCTGTATATGTTCGTCATGAAATAGTTCATAATAAATTTGTTGTTGAAAATCTTAAATCACAAGGAGCTATTTTTGTAGAAGAATTAAATGAAATACAAGATAAAAGTAGGCCTGTTATCTTTTCTGCACATGGAGTCCCAAAAACAGTTCCAAATGAAGCGTTAAGTTTAAATTTAATATATTATGACGCAACTTGTCCACTTGTTAGCAAAATCCATAAAGAGGTTGAGAATTTTGATAAAAGAAATCTTCCAGTAATTTTAATTGGCCACAGAAATCATCCTGAAGTTATTGGAACTATGGGGCAAACTAAAAAAGAAATATACTTAGTAGAAAAAGTTGAAGATGTTAAAAAATTACCATTTAATAAAAATGATAAGATTGCATATGTAACTCAGACTACTCTATCAGTAGATGATACTAAAGATATAATAAGTGAAATAAAACTTCATTTCAGTAATGTAATAGAGCCAAAGAAAAATGATATTTGTTATGCTACTACAAATAGGCAAGAAGCAGTCAAAAAGATAGCAAACCAATGTGATTATTTTTTAGTAATTGGCGCTAGTAACTCATCAAATTCTTTAAGATTAGTTGAAGTAGCAAAAAATTATGGTTCAAAAAAAGCTATTTTAGTAGAGGATGTTGATTCTTTAAATTTGAACATTTTCCAAGAATCTGAAAATATAGGAATAACAGCAAGTGCATCATCACCAGAAATACTTGTTAGAAAACTTCTTGAAAATTTGAAAAAAAATTTTGAATTGCAAGTGAATGAAGCGCATTATCAAAAAGAAGATGTATTTTTTAAGGTTCCACAAAAATTGAACGTATAAAAATGGCAGTCTTTACCAAATTACTTAAAGAAGATATTAAAAACTTTATGTCTGAGTACTCAATTGGAGGTTTAGAAAGCTTTGAAGAAATTGTTGATGGGATTGAAAACTCAAATTTTAAAATTTTTTGCGATGGTCAACCATATATTTTAACAATTTTTGAAAAAAGAGTATCTGGAAAAGATTTACCTTTTTTTATAAATTTAAAAAATTTTTTATATAAAAATAATTTTAAATGTCCAAAAGCTATCTCAGATACAAATGGGCAATATTTAAAAAAAATTAAAAATAAATCAGCTGTTATTATATCTTTTCTAGAAGGTAAAAGTGTTGGAACACCTAACTTTGAAATGTGTAAAGAAGTTGGAAAGATGGTTGCTAATTTACACAATCTTACAATAAATTTTAATGAAAAAAGAACTAACAGTTTAGATTTAAAAGATTGGAAAGATATTTATAAAAAGTGTCTTAACAATAAATCTGAAGAATTTAATGAAACAATGCATTTGTTAAAAAATGAAATAGATTATTTAGAAAATTATTGGCCAAACAATATTCCTAGTGGTATTATACATGCAGACTTATTTAGAGATAATATTTTTTTTAAAAATGATAAAATCTCTGGGGTAATTGATTTTTATTTTTCATGCTACTATTTTTATGTGTACGACATAGCTATAGTAATTAATGATTGGTGCTTTAGCGAAAATGGAAAAAAATTTAACAAACAAAAATGTTTAACCATTTTAAATGAATATCAAAAGTACAGAAAATTAAGTGAAAAGGAGAAAAATTCATTGAACATTTTATTAAGAGCTGCAGCTGTTAGAATACTATCTACAAGATTACACGACTATATTTTTCATCCACCAAATGCAGTAGTTATTAAAAAAGATCCATTTGAATATTTTAATATTTTAAAATGGCATCAACAAAATGAAATTTTTGAATGATTATTAATGTTTATACTGATGGAGCTTGTTCTGGTAATCCTGGTATAGGCGGATGGGGAGTTGTAATTCTAGATAACAATGAAGAAGTTTTATTAAATGGAGGAGATCAGAAAACAACTAATAATAAAATGGAACTTACAGCGGCAATAAAAGCACTAGAATATTTTGAGGAAAAAAAAGATTTAATAATTAATACAGATAGTAAATATGTAAAAGATGGTATTGAGTCATGGATTAAAAACTGGAAAAAAAATGGATGGAAAACATCAGCAAAAAAAGAAGTCAAAAATAAAGAATTATGGATACGATTAGATGATCTTATTAACAAACATAATGTGGTGTGGAAATGGGTTAAGGGTCATGCAGGAAATAAATATAATAATAAAGCAGACAGTCTTGCGAGAAACTTTATTGAAAATTTTTCTTAATTTATCTGTCTTTATATTTTTTTATACAATTTTAATTAGTAAATTTTTAATTGCTGCAGAAATATGGGTGGTTGATAACAAAATATCTGAAATTTCTTTTGAGGTTCCTGTTCTTTTTGCCTCAAATGTAGAAGGTAAATTCATTGATTTTGATGGATTAGTACAAATTGATATAAATGAAAATCACGATAATAAAGCTATTTTTTATGTTTCAATAAATAGTATTGAAACAAATTATAAAAAATACAGAAACTTATTATTGGGGCCAATATTCTTTGATTCAATGAATTTTCCATTAAGCGTGCTAGATACTAAAAATTTTCAATTTAAAAATAATGATGATAATGTACTAGATGTAGAGCTTACAATTAAGAATAAAAGTAAAAATTTACCAATTAATTTAAAAATAATTCAACTTACAAATGATTTAGTACAAGTAAAAGGGGAATTATTTTTTAATAGATTAGATTTTAATATAGGTATTGATAAATGGAGAAATACTACTTTTTTAAAAGATAGAGTAAGATTGTTTTTTAATATTTTTTTGATCAAAGATTAAATATTTTTATATATCTTGATTTGTTGGAAGAATTACTAAATCTCTCAATGTTACGTGCCTTGGTCTGTTTAAAGCAAAATCAAAACAGTCGACAATATCTTCAACCCTTAGAGCTTCACCTTTATTAATTTTATTTTTAATTAGTTTTTTGTCTTTTTTTGGATTTATATTCCATAATTCTGTTAAAACTACACCCGGTGCAATGCTTATAACTCTAATATTATATTTTGAAACTTGAACCCTTAGACCATGAGCAAAAGATTGTATTGCGTGTTTTGTAGCACTATATATTGGTTCCCAATATATTGCTTGATGACCTGAAATCGAACTAGTTATTGCTATATCTCCAAATTTATTTTTTTTCATACTCGGAAGTACTAAATTAATTAAACGAAAAACGCTTGATAAATTTACTGCTATAACCTTGTCCCATTTATCTGGATCACCGTTAATTACTAATGAAGGTTCATAAATACCAGCATTGGCTATTAAAATATCAATTTTCTTGAATTTGGCTAAACATTCTTTAACAAAATTATTTACTTGATAAGTGTTAGTTAAATCTACTTTTTTAACTAAAGCTTTTGATGCGTAAATTTTCTTCAAATCATTTATTTTTCTAGTTGAACTGCCAGTTAATATTAATTTGTAATTCTTTTTATAATAAAAATCTGATAAAGCCCTTCCGATACCAGAAGTTGCGCCTGTTATTAGAATAACTTTTTTTTTCACTAATTACTGTTATTTATTAATTCACCACATCTCATGCCAAGCATCATTGCTGGAGCAGAAGTATTTCCAGAACTTATAATAGGCATTGCAGATAAATCACTTACTCGTAAATTATCAATTCCTTTAACTCTCATTTTTGCATCTAATACTGACTCATTGTCATTATCGGCTCCCATTTTAGCTGTTCCGGAAGGATGGTAGTTTGTTTTAACAAATTTTTTACAGTGATTTTCTAGTACATCATTATTAATATTTTGATCACTAGGAAGAACAATTTTATCAATTTTATTTGAAAGTGGTTTACTGTTCAAAACATCTAAATAAAATTTTTGTGCAGCAATCATTAATTTCAAATCATCTGGGTGTTTTAAAAGGTTAGGCTCAATAATGGGTGGATCTAAATAATTATTAGACTTTAATTTTACAAATCCTTTTGACTTTGGCTTAGTTAAGACATTAGATATTGTCATACCATAATCTTCATCAACAACACCAATAGTATCTGGATTCATATACATTATTGGTACAAATGAAGCCTGAACATTTGGCAGTTCTTTGTCATCAAGAGGGTTAATAAAAGCTCCTGCTTCAACACCTGTAGAGTTTACAACTCCTGATCCAAACATTAGGAATTGAATACCATTTCTTAACATTCTTAAGCCTTTGTCTTGTTTAAAATAGCCATGTTTCCCATTTGCTTTAGCAATTAGAATACTTTCTGGATGATCCATTAAATTTTTTCCAACACCTGGCAAATGTTGTATGCATTTTATATCGTGATTTTTAAGCTCATCTTTGTCTCCTATTCCAGATAACATAAGAATTTTAGGTGTTACAAAAGATCCTGCACAAATAATTATTTCCTTATCTGCATATAATTTTTCAGATTGACCATACTTATCAACATACTCAACACCTATAGCTTTGTTATTTTCTATTATTATTTTTTTAATCTTATTTTCTAACATTAAATTTAGATTTGGATTTCTTAATTCATTTTCAATGAATGCATATGCTGCCGAAGATCTTTTGCCTTTTTTATTCATAAATTGATAAAAACCAACTCCCTCTTGAGTTTCTGAATTAAAGTCTTCTGTAGATTTAATTCCTATTTTTTTCATAGTTTCTACAAAATCATAACTTAGATCATTAATATAAGGTGAATATGATACATTTAATTTACCTCCTTGGTTGTGAAACTCATTTTTAAGTTTATCATTATTTTCCATATCTTTGAAAATTGGCAGAAGACTATCCCATGACCAATCAATACTATCATTGTTAAATCTAAGTAAGTCTTGCCACTGATTATATTCCTCTTTACCACCTCTGATATAAACTTGTGCATTGATAGAAGTACCCCCACCTAAAACATTGCCCTGAGGTAAAACATTTTTCCTATCACCTAAGTGATGTTGAATAGTAGACTCATAATATGTTGCATATTTATTGTTATTAAGAATTTTAAAAAACCCTGAGGGTATATCCAAATAAAAATTATGATGAATTGGTCCAGCTTCAAACAATGTAACTTTAGATTTATTTTTAAGTAATGTTGATGTAGTGGCACAACCTGACGCACCTCCACCTACAACGATAAATTCAGTTGATTTTGTCATTTATTAAGTGAGATTAAGTATAATTTATTATCTGTCAAATATATAAAAATTAATATTTTTAGTTGAATTTTTCAATATGTCATGTGATGATAAACAAACTAAAAATTTTAGGGAGAAAATATGAAAAATAAAATTAAATATCTTCTAAGTTTAGTTGTTACTTTTGCTGCTTTTGGTAGCATTAATGCAGGTGAGTTAACAGTAGCTACTGTTAACAACGGACATATGATAGTCATGCAAGAACTAACTAAACATTTTGAAGAAGATAATCCTGGTATAACTGTTAATTGGGTAACGCTTGATGAAGGTACACTTCGTCAGAGAGTTACAACCGATATTACTACAAAAGGTGGTCAGTTTGATATAATGACTATTGGGATGTACGAAGCTCCAATTTGGGGAGCAAAAGATTGGCTAGAAGTTCTAGACTTTGATTCTTCATATGACGTTGATGATATTCTACCTGCAATGAGAGGCGGTTTATCTGCCAATGGTAATTTATATGCAGCACCATTTTATGGTGAAAGTTCTATGATCATGTATAGAAAAGATCTTGTAGCAGATGCAGGAATGTCAATTCCAGATAATCCTACGTGGGGACATATAGTTGATGTTGTTGATGCTATTCATGACCCTGATAATGGTGTTTATGGAATATGTGTACGTGGTAAACCAGGTTGGGGTGAGAACATGGCTTTCATCACGACTGTGGCAAATTCATTTGGTGCTAGATGGTTTGATGAAAATTGGAAACCTCAATTAGATTCTGCAGCTTGGCATCATGCAGTTTCATTTTATGTTGATTTATTAAGTACTTATGGACCTCCAGGATCAGAAGCAAATAGTTGGAACCAAATTATGCCGCTATTCAATGAAGGAAAATGTGGAATGTGGATTGATGCTACTATTTCAGCATCTTTTTTAACAAATCCTGAAATTTCTAAAGTACATGACCAAGTTGCATATGCACAATCTCCTGTTGCTGTAACTAATAGAGGAGCAAACTGGTTATGGGCTTGGGCTTTAGCAGTTCCTGCTGGTACTCAACAAAAAGATGATGCTATTAAATTTGTTCAATGGGCTACTTCAAAAGAATATATTGAATTAGTTGCTGAAAATAAAGGTTGGGGTAATATTCCTACAGGTACAAGAACAAGTACTTATGAAAACCAAAACTTTTTGAATGCTGCTAATTTTGCTGATGCAGAATTAAAAGCTATATTATCAGCTAACCCTGAAAATAGTACTCAAGACCCAACACCTTATGTTGGTGTGCAATTTGCTGCTATTCCAGAGTTCCAAGCAATTGGTCAAGCTGTAGGTCAACATATTAGTGAAGCCCTAGCGGGTCAAACTACAGTTGAAAAAGCATTAGCAGCAGCTCAGAAAGCAGCTGATCGTGAAATGAAAAAAGGCGGATATTACTAGAATTTTATTCGTCCAATTATTCTGGAGGTTTATAAATAAACCTCCAGATTTTTTTATATGTCAAACATAACTAGAAGATTACTACTTACACCTAGCGTCATTTCATTACTTTTATGGATGATAGTACCATTAGGAATGACACTGTATTTTTCTTTTATGAGATATAATCTTTTATATCCAGAAAGGTTTGGTTTTACTGGTTTATTAAATTATGAATTCTTTCTAACAGATCCAGCAATATGGCCATCTGTTCTAAATACATTATTGTTAGTTGGCTCTGTAGTTATAATTACTTGTATTTTGGGAATTACATTTGCAGTTTTACTACAATCACCTTTCAGAGGCAGAGGTATAGCAAGAGTTATGCTCATATCTCCTTTTTTCATTATGCCAACAGTTAATGCATTAATTTGGGAGAATCTTTTTTTAAACCCCGTCTACGGTCTTTTTGCTTTCATCAGCACCTCTTTAGGTCTCCCAGTTATAGAATGGTTATCGGAATTACCTTTATTTTCGATTATTATGATGGTTACTTGGCAATGGACACCTTTTGCTCTTTTAATTTTTATGACCTCACTTCAATCAATTGATAAAGAACAAATAGAAGCAGCTGAAATTGATGGCGCATCAGAATGGAATAAATTTGTTTATTTAACAATACCTCACTTATTAAGACCAATAGCAATAGTAGTAATGATACAAACAATATTTCATTTATCACTATTTGCAGAAATCTTTGTCACTACATCAGGTGGACCTGGATACCAAAGTACAAACGTAGCATTTTTAATCTTTGCACAAGCTCTTATGCAATTTGATGCTGGAATAGCATCTGCTGGAGGAGTTTTTGCAATAATCTTAGCTAATGTTGTAGCAATTTTTTTAATTAGACAAGTAGGAAAATCTTTGATGTTATAAATTATGAGTAAATTAGATTTTAAAAATTTTTTTGACCTTAGAGTTACAGTAATTTGGATAATAACTTTAATTTATTTTTTTCCAATATTCTGGATGTTCTTAACAAGTATTAAAACTGAAATGCAATCTATTTCAATTCCACCATTACTTTTCTTTGAGCCAACTCTTGAAAATTTTTTTATAGTTCAAGAAAGAACCAACTATCTCAAATATGCATTTAATTCGATAGTAACTTCTGTGTGCTCAACAATTTTGGGATTATTAATTGCTATACCAGCTGCCTACTCTTTCGCATTTGCACCTTCAAAATATACAAGGGATATATTGCTCTGGATGCTTTCTACCAAAATGATGCCAGCTGTTGGAGTTTTAATGCCAATTTATTTAATAACTCAAAAAATGGGATTACTTGATACGAAGTTAGCTTTGATAATTATTTTTGCAATGATGAATCTTCCAATAATGATATGGATGTTATTTTCTTATTTTAGAGAAATACCTAAAGAAATTTTGGAAGCTGTGAGAATTGACGGCGCCTCTACATATCAGCAAATTAGAAATATTGTTTTGCCTCTTTCATGGGGAGGGTTAACATCAACAGCATTATTATCTATTGTACTTAGTTGGAATGAAGCATTTTGGTCAATCAATTTAACTGCTGACGATGCTGGTACCTTAACAGCTTTAGTAGCATCATTTTCTAAACCTGAAGGTCTATACTGGGCAAAATTATCCGCAGTTTCTGTTATGTCTTGTGGACCAATAATAGTACTGGGATGGTTTACTCAAAAACAATTAGTCAGAGGCCTTACTTTTGGTGCTGTAAAATAATGAAAGATGTTGAATTAAAAAAATCTAGTTATAATAGAAATAAAAGTGTAGCTGGAATTGCACATATTGGTGTAGGAAATTTTCATAGAGCACATCAAGCTTTGTATATAGATAAATATCTTAATACAACTGAAGATAGAAAATGGGGTATTATAGGTATAAATTTAAGAAAATCTGAAAGAGAAAATTTTAATAATCTTAGAGAAAGAAATGGAAAATATATTCTAAAAACTATTTCTACTGATGGTGTTGAAGAATATCAAGAGATACAATCAATATTTTCATTATATGATTGGAGTACAAATGATATTGAGGCAGAGTTAGTTTTAAGTGATCCAAGTATCAAGATTGTAACTATGACAGTTACTGAAACAGGTTATTATATAAATGCTGAAGGAGAAATTAATTCAGATTTAGAAATAATAAAAGATAACGTAAATAAAAAAGAAAAATCAATAATTTTTTCATATTTGCATAATGCATTAAATTTAAGAAGAGAAAAATGTAATAAACCAATAACTCTATTATGTTGTGATAACATTAGAGAAAATGGCAAAATGCTTGAGAAATCACTTATTTCTTATTTAAAACTTTGTAATGATATAGAGTTAATAAATTGGATCAAAACGAATGTAACATTCCCCTCTTGCATGGTTGATAGAATTACCCCAAGGCCACCTGAAAACTTACCAAATGAAATTAGTGAGAAATTTAAAATAATTGAAAAATCTTCCGTTATGGCAGAGCCGTTTATTCAATGGGTTATTGAAGATAAGTTTATTGATGAAAGGCCTAAATTAGAAGAAGTTGGAGTTGAGTTTGTAACAAATATTATACCTTATGAAGAAGCAAAAATTAGAATTTTAAATGCAGGTCATTTAGTTTTAAGTTATTTTGGTGTTCTCAACAATTATAAAACGTACGACCAAACAATTAAAGATAAGGAACTTAAAAAATTTTTTTTTAACTTTCAAAGATTAGAAGCTATACCAGCTCTTGGAAATGATGTACCTTTTGATTTAGAGAAATATATGCTTGTAATATTTGATAGATTTAATAATGAAAATATAGCTGACAAACATGAGAGATTAGTGATGGATGGATCAAGCAAATTTCCTTTATTTGTATTACCAACAATTAAAAGATGTTTTGATTTAAAAAAAATTCCTAATCATTGTATTGAAGCAATAGCAAGCTGGTATATTTTTATGAAAAAAATTTATAATAAAGAACTCTTATTTGATTATTATGAACCACAATGGGAGATGCTTAAAAAACTTTTACCAGATAAAAAGATTGACGAATTTATAAATAATAAACAATTATGGGGAAAAATGGTATATAATGAAATTTTTACAAGATTATTAAAAAATAAAATTTTAGAATTAATCGGAAAATATTAAGTATTAAAATTATGAACACTTATGATTTTATAATTGTTGGTGGTGGTTCATCTGGATCTGTAACTGCAAGTAAATTAGTTAAAAAAGGCTATAAGGTTTTATTAATTGAAGAAGGAAGTAGGAGTAACAGCATTTTTTTTCCTATGCCTGGATATTGGATTAAGAGATTAGAGGGTAGTAGACATTTAAAATTTTATAAATCTGTCCCACAAAAACAATTAAACAATAGACAACATGATATTGCTCAAGCAAAAATTTTAGGTGGGGGATCAAGTGTTAATGGAATGGTTTACATGAGAGGTAAACCATCTGATTATAATAGGTGGGAAGAAAGCACTGGTGATAAAAATTGGAATTGGAATTCAATTAAAAATAATTTTATTAATTTAGAAAATAATCAGAGATTAAATAACGAGCACCATGGAATTGGTGGACCTATTGATGTATCTTATTCAAGTTACGTAGCAAAAGGTTCTGAATTATATATTAAAACGATGCAAGAATTGGGTGTTCCCTATAATAACGACTTTAATGATGGAGAACAACATGGAGTAGGAGTAATGCAATATACAATTGGAAATGGCCAAAGATGTGATGTTGTTAAAGCTCTAATAAAACCTCTGGAAAAAAGAGAGAATTTAAAAATTAAATTAAATAGTTTAGTTACAAAAGTTATAATTGAAAATAACAAAGCTACAGGAGTGGAAGTTTTACAATATGGTAAAATCCAAAGATTTTTTGGAGGTGAAATTATAATTACAGCAGGTGCTTTAATCACACCAAAAATTTTAATGCATTCAGGTATTGGTGATAATCAATTGTTAAATAAATTCGATATAGAAACAAAAGTAGATTTAAAAGGTGTCGGTAAAAACCTTCAAGATCATCATGAAGTTCCTATCGTGACAAAAACAAAACCAGGATATGGATATTATGGTCAAGATAAAGGAATTAAAATGCTTTTAAATGGTCTACAATATATTTTGTTTAAATCAGGTCCAGTAAATTCAATAGGAGTAGATAGTTGTTCATTTATAAATCCAGAAAATTTACAAGATAACGTTGATCCAAAAATTAAACTTTATTGTGTCCCATTAATGTATGCTGATAGAGATACAAAAGGTATAAAGCCTGATCACGGTTTGACACTAACTCCCTGTATTATGAATCCAAAGTCAAGAGGACAAGTAACGATTGAATCTGCTAATCCAAAAGATAGACCTTTAGTAAATCCTAATTTTTTAAGTAATGAAGATGATTTAAAGCTTATCCTTAGCGCTGTGAAATTTGCTAGAAGAGTTTTAAAAACAAAGCCTTTATCTGATATAATTATGAATGAATATTTACCTGGTAAGGAAATAGATAATGATAACGAATTAATTAAATATTGTAAGAAAATGATTAAGACTAATTGGCATCCAGTTGG
>Ga0163109_10003163_pt1 | contig 12620 bp, 17 predicted proteins | sample CRUFie1St13metaG_FD_108704 | JGI IMG/M metagenome (GOLD analysis project Ga0163109, IMG submission 108704) | Marine microbial communities from the Costa Rica Dome - CRUD Field 142mm St13 metaG | ecosystem: Environmental > Aquatic > Marine > Oceanic > Photic zone | place: Costa Rica: the Eastern... | reverse complement strand
TTAAAGGCTATATGATTGAGTTAAAATACGAGTATATATATATTATTGTTTTTTTTTGTTCTTTCTTTATTATATGTCTTGCTAGTGGTTTTATATTTGGAGACCCTATATGTGGTAAGATAAAAAATTGTTGTAAGAGTAATAAAGTTGAAGACAAATATACTAATCTTATAGTACAAGAATTATAAACAAATATGATGAATGTGACTAATGTGGTGAATGTGGTGAATGTGACCAATGTGACTAATGTGATTAATGTGAATAGAGATAATGATAGAGGATATAATGACCCTTACTTCTTTATAATTGTTTTGATTATATTTTTTATGTTTTGTAGTATCGTATGCGCCTTTTTACAAATATTTTGTAAAGGTACAAGCATTAATACGTACTTTCCTTGTTTAAAGAATGGGGATGAGGGATATCGAGTTAGATATAGTAGTGATAGTGATAGTGACAGTGATTATGGTTATAGTCAAGAAGATAATTATATAGAACCTGATGAAATACCGATTAAAAAAATACCAACATTTTCAAATATAAATCTTTATCCTATTCATTGTAGTATATGTCAGGAAGAAAAGTTAAATACTGTAAAGATTGATTGTGAACATCATTTTTGTAAGGAATGTATAACTGATTACATGCAGGTAGGGAGACAGTGTCCTAATTGTAGGAAACATATAAAAAATATTTATGAAATAGAAGTATTAGTTTTTAATTAATTTGAAACATTTATCATAGTCGTATAAATAACTTGCAATAAAAATGTGAGGAGGTTTATCGTTCCAGTTAGACTTACTCAGCATTGAAAAATAATATTCGTTGTTATCTTTATATAGATGGTACACATTACCAGATATTTTTGTAAATTTACATTTAACATTGTGTAAATTTATGTCTAATATACTGTCGTTTATTGTTTGGTTTAATTGTAGTTTCAGAAATTTTATTTGTTCTAGGATAAGATTAACTTTGGAATAGCTTACGGCATTGCTTTTTATTTGGTCTACTATAGAATCCTTTGATACATTTATATTTACGATTGGTTCAAAAAGGTCCTGTAAAGTATTTTTAGGGATATTATTTATTGACATTTTACAATAATATTTTTTAATTAAATAATAATTATTAATAAAAATGTATGCTAAAGTAGAAAATTTTACTAATTGTCATTGTGGAGAACAGCAATATATTTCTTATGAAAGTGTTAATGCTCCAACAAATAATAGAGGTCAAAAGTGTCATGAAAATAATATGACTGTTTGTTGTCCTCATATGTCTATAAATAGTAAAGGTGAATATATGGCTACTAATGAAATGACTCCTTTCCCATATAAAAATAAGTATTATGAATTACATACGTGTTGTAAACAATGTGCATTACAAATGATTGATATGACTGAATCTGAATTTGAATCTCTTTATAAACCAATTGTAAAGGGTGATCATATTTTGATACATCATCGTGATACTGGAGAAATTGTTCAAAAGATGAAAATGATGAATGATTATAAACCAATTGTACAGCAGTATAGTAAATATAATAGAACTGATTCAAAATTGGAGTGGGAGTATAAACAACCTATGAAGGTTTATGAAAATATTGTTGAACGTTTTGGGTTACCAGATTCATTAGCACCACAAAGAGGTGGTATTGCTATTTGGAATTCTGTTACAGGTCAATATGACCCTTTGTATAAATCTATAACAGTTTTTGATAGACATGAGCTTAGAGATGAATTAGTTGCACATGCGTGTCCAGCACAACATAATGATTTTTTATACAGTTATATAAAGATTCCTATTAAACCAGAACAATTGGAAGATGTATTAAAGTTGTCAGGGTCTGTAAATTATGATGGATTGAAAAAGGAATTATTTGCTAGGTGTGCGAATACATGTGCTAATGTTATGACTTTATTTTTGGCTACTGAGATTATATGTAGTCATATTAGTCCAGGTAAGCATATGAATATTCAACAAATACATAAAGGAAATGAATATGGTAAGCATATAAATAAGAGCGGTGATACCAAGTTTATGGCAGAGACTATTGAGAAGTTAAGGAGTAATATAAGTAAGATTAGGAGTAGTCAGAGTTTGCCTCTATTTCATTGGCCGGGAGCGTTTGGGGATAATTGTAGTAATCCAAATAATTAATTTTTTTTTAAATATGTTTATTTAAAAATGGGAACTAGACGTAGAAATAATATTAGTAAAAGAAGATTTAGAAAAACTAAGAAACGTAGTAAAGGAAGAAGAAAAATCAGAAAATCTCTTAAGAATAAGAGAAAAATCAAGAAACGTGGTAAAAGAAGGTATAAGATTTCTCAGAGAGTTGTGAGGATAAAGGCATCTGGTAAATGTCCTAAGCGAAAACCTTTTTTGGATAATGAAAATATTAGAATAGGGAAGTGTACAAATGTTTATAATCCACGTACAAAACAATATATGCCTTATGACATGTTAGTAGGTACTAAATGTAGTATAGATAAACCTTTTAAAGATGCAAATAATAATTGTTCAAATACATTAAATTTGGATATAAAAAGTATTCTTGATTCTAAAAATAGATGGAATAGAGGCAAGAGTTATGAATCAAAACGAATGAAAGTTAATGGGGTTTTATTTGATGTAGTTGTAGTTAAGAAAGGAACATATTTATGGAGAGGTTCGAGTGTAAGGACACCTTTGGATATAAATAATTTTTATGGAAATTTTAATAATAAGAAGTTTGAATTTTTACCAAGTGGTATATTATGGTTTGGAGATAGACAAACAGGGTTAGGATATGCTAAGGATACAAAATATACTCATAATAAATATGTACATTTTTATAGATTAAAGAAAGATATTACATTGTTTGATATGGATAGTATTTATAATGTGTGGACTTCAAGAAGTATTATGATAGAGAATCCTGATAATCATGTAGAATATTTACGTAGTAAGATTAGTGAATCAAAAGATATTATATATAATCTTGAGAAGGATTCTAATTATACAAGTAAAAAATTAGATATAGAGAATGGTGATTGGAATAAGAAGATAAAATTTAGAGGAGGAAAACGAGTATTTAACAAGACATTACGTAAAAGTGTGAATGTAGGACCATTAGAATATTATATGAATCAATTAAAAGAAATGGAAAGAAGGTTAATAGATGTGAAAAATCAGATTCCTACGTATAAACATGTGTATATACAGAATTTGCCTAAGAAAACACTGTCATCAGTAGAATTAGATGGTCGTACATTATTTTTTAGAATAAGTTATCCAATGTTAGGAGATAGTCTTTATGATTTAGAAGATGATAATTTTGAAGATTTTAATGATTTTAAGTCACAAGTTAGTATTAATCGTGAATCTGTAGAAGAACCTGATGCAAAAGCATTATCAGTATTATTAGAGTTTGGATTTAATGGTTGGATATATTTTGGGGAAGATAATCAAGGGAATATTCATACAGGTACACAAAATTTTCATCAAGAAATGGTAATGAAAGATTCAGATAATGTAGTTGATTATATGTTTTCATATCCAGTATCCTTTGGTGAATTAAAGGAAAGTATTCAAGAGTAAATTTTAAAAATATATATTTTTAAAATGTTTATTATTGTATTTACTTACAGAACAGGGAAGCCAAGAGCACCACCAGAAATACGGACGATGTTGAAGTTAAGAGCGCGGATAAGAAGCTCATTCTGTGTAGAAAGACTATCAGCAGCGTTCTGAGCAACAGTCGTAAGAGACACGTTTGTAAGCTTACCATAGTTAGTAGAACCACTTGGGTCACTACTCATCGGGTTAAGAGCGTACGAGTACATGTTGAGACCAACTGGGGATGCACCACAGTTTCCAGATGGAATCTGGTTGGCGTGGTAGAAAGGCTGGACAAGCTGAAAGTAGTCGTTGTTGAGAGTAAACCTATTAGTGTTATCGTACTTAAGAGTTGCACGAAGAAGAGGATCCGAACCATTAAGAACGAAACCACTGTTGACATCAGGGTCAGACACTGTGTAGTTGGAATGGTAGCCATGACCATCGTGGTTGGTGTAGTTCTTGAAGGCCCACACAAGCATTTTAACAGTGTGATTGAAGGAGAACTGTTTCTCAATAGTGTTTCCAGCATTGTGGTTGGTAACAATACCATCATGTTTCTGGTACTGTTCAACAACAATATCGCGAGGACCAGAACCCATCTTACTACGCTCCTCGTTGGAGACGACCGCATAGTTGCACCAGCACTCGCAAGTACTATCTTGAAGAGAGCTTGAACTAAGACCGAAGTTATTCTCGATGTAAGGCTTGTCAAGGCCCTTACTTGAAAGAGAGTTGGCACTCCATCCGCAAAGGATTTGTTTAAGCTCACGAAGTTTAAACTTCAGTTTGATGTCATTGTAGGGAAGGGCGGCAGTGGGAAGAGAAACACCACTATCACGAGTGTAGAAAAACGGGATAGGGACGTTTATAGTATATGAGGACTTGGTGTTGGAAGGAGACACCAGAGTGGACACATTACCAATCATCTGATTGTAACCATCCTTTTTACCAGCGGGGTACATGAAGGCAGACCACCAATCAAGGTCGAAACTAGTGATAGACTGGACCTCAAGATCGTTGAAGAGGATGTCAACCTTTTCAATAAGATTGTGACCGACATTGGGAGTCCACGAGACACCACCTGGGTAATCGCCCTGGGCAGTGGTGTTAAGTTCGATAGATGGAAGCTCAACACGAAGCCAGGTGCCGAGAAGGTAGTCAGCAGCTCTAGAGACGGTAAAGTGAACGTTCCCACCATAGCTGGGTTGTCCAGAAGAACTTGTGAGTTTTACGGGGATCTGGGAAAACCAGGTACACTTTTGTACTTCACGAACGAAGTAAGTGATCGCATCACTACCACCATATAAACTTGATTCAAGAAGTTCGAAGGTAGCGAGGTCGATAAATGCAGCAGTAACATTAGATGTACGAGTCATTTTATATAGAAGAGAAAATTTTTTTAAATTAAAATTTTTTTCTTTGCTTATATGTATTTTAAGAAAACAACAAATGTTACAATAAATGAGTGAACAAATAGATATAATTAGACTTCATAATGAGATTATAAAATTATACAAAAAGAATAAATCTAATATTGATATATTTGTTAACGAATTGGAAAAATTAAAAGATTTATGTAAAGATAATATTTCTTCTAATATAAAATCCAAAATAGAAACTCAAACAAAAATATTAGAAACGTTTATAAATGACATTCAAAATGATATTTCGTACAATTATTATATTATGGAATCATCCCCAATCATAGACGAATATAACACTCTCATCTCTAAACCCATTACAATCAACTTTATGTCCCCTAAAAAATCCCTAACCACACACAACTCCCCACTCATCAAACATTACATTCAAATATATAATAAATATCACACCAAAATTATATATAACAACAATCTTAATAACTGCCTGTTCTGTAATAAAAACTCCTTTGATACTATTGATAATATAGTCATATGTAAAGAATGCGGCAACACCGTCAATATACTTATTCAAAACTCATCATTCAAAGACTCTGAACGCATCAATATAGTACCCAAATATACCTATAATCGCAAATCTCACTTTAGAGACTGTATCAATCAATATCAAGGTAAACAACAAGTTAATATTAAATCGAATGTATATGATGATTTGATTAAACAATTTGAACTAAACCATTTATTAATTGGAGACGAAAACACACCAAAAGAAAAAAGATTTAAGAACATAACTAAAAAACATATCCTATTATTTCTAAAAGAAACTAAACATTCTAAACATTATGAAGATGTAAATTTGATTCATTATACACTAACTGGAATCAAAACTAATGACATATCTCATATTGAAAATTTAATCATAGATGATTTTGAAAAACTAACAAGCGCATACGATATTCTCTACAAAAATAAAAACAATATAGATAGAAAAAGCTTCATTAATAGCCAATACGTCTTATATCAACTTCTCATAAAACATAAATACCCTTGTAATAAAGATGATTTTAATATCCTTAAAACTTCTGATAGACAAACATTTCATGATGATATATGTAAAGAACTTTTTAAATATCTTGGATGGAATTTCAAATGTATTTTTTAAAATCATTTAAATAAATCTTATGATATATTAAAAATGTTCACAAATACACAATTACTTTATATATGCGAAACTATTGTACTTGTTTTAATAATTTACTACATCTTTAAAAAAATATCTTCATTACAATCCCAAGTTAATATTTTAAATAATAAACTCTCTATTATAGAATCATTTATTATAGAATCCAACTCATCTAATGAAAACCCACAAGAACCACAAGAACCTCAAGACTTAGAAAATACAATCCCTGAACCCATTCATACTTCCGAACCTAAACCAAGACCCCCACCAAACTCCATGAAAGTTTTACTAAACACTCAAATACCAACTATCATCCCCTCAATGTTTCCCCAAACACTTCCACAAATCGAAGAAGTTGTTGAAGAGGTTGAAGAGGTTGAAGAAGTTGAAGAAGTTGAAGAGGTTGAAGATGTTGAAGAGGTTGAAGAGGTTGAAGATGTTGAAGATGTTGAAGAGGTTGAAGAGGTTGAAGATGTTGAAGATGTTGAAGAGGTTGAAGAGTATAAAAATATTATAACAAAAAAACTAGCAACAGAGTTAATTAATTTGACACCAAATCAATATAGAGATATTATTAATAATGAATCAATAATTACAAATGAAGAAAAAGTTGAAGAAAAAGTTGAAGAAAACAAAGAGTCTATAAATTTGGATGATGAGATACGTAATGAGTTGAATGATTTGGAGGGTATGGATTAAAATTGATTTTTAATTTGTTTATATATATAAACAAATGCTTGGTGTTATTACATATTCAGAATGGACTGATGAGTATTTTGGTCCACTTATAAATCTGTATGATATATATACAAAATACAAAAAAGAAGGCGCGAAAACGTTTGATGAGTTTTGTTTGATTATATTTAAAAGTGACTTTAATATAAAAAAGGATATATAAAATGAAACTACCTGCTAATTTCTTTGAAAATTTAACACAAGAACAGTTTGACTATGTATTGAATGTTCTTATTATGTATAAACAAATTAATCCTAACAAGGAAGTGTATATGAATGAAAAAACTTTTAAAAATGCGATTTCTGTTGTAAATAATTTCATTGCTAGTCAAAATTCGAAAAATTGATTTTATTATTATGACAATATAATAATAAAAATGAGCAAACACATGCAAAATTCAACAGAGGACCAATTCGACCATGATGAGGAATTGCGTCTTGACCAGGAGTATCGATTAGAACTAGAAGAACTTGTTAATAGTAGGATAACTGAAGATATAACATTAAAAAATAATATACACATGTTTTCTGACATGCGAACATATCTTGATAGAGACGGTATAGATAGAAATAAATTCTTTAAACATTTATCAGTAAATTTTATAATTAATCATCTTTAATGACCATCCAATCCAAATTCGCCTTCCACGTACTTTTCATCAAATCTTCTTCTGATTTAGTAATAATTAATCCGGTCTTATTAAAGGCATACGCTAGTTTATAGCCTTTGCTTTGTAATTCCTTTATTACTTTATTCTTAAGTACATCTTTTACTTTATCTTCTCCTACTCTTTGTTTGAGAAAAAAATCGGAAAAATTATAGAAGGAATTTGTAAGACTTTCTCTGACTATGTATATACTAATACTTTTTAATAAGTCTTCTAGTAGATAGGTTGCATACATCTCAACACGGTCTTCTTCTGGGTAATCTGAACTTGGTACTTCAATCATTTATTTAATTATTTATATAATTAAATACCTTTTAATCTAAATCTTCTTCTTCAATATTTATTTCACCCAACATATTTTTCAAATCTTCTAATTTTTTAGTATACTCTTCAATACTAGTATCACCCACATCACTACTTTCTAACCAATTCTCTAAGTCCTCCAAATCTGAATTAGTTTCTTTAGCTTTCTTGAATTGTTGTGAAAATATTACGTTCTCTAAATTATTTCTTAGTTTAATCTTTTCATCCAACTTCATATCATCTTCTTTGAACTTTTCAGATTCACTAACCATCCTTTGTATTTCTTCTTGACTTAAACGATTGTCACTTGTAATTTTGATACTTTCACTATTACCTGACTGTGTATCCTTTGCACTTACACTTAATATACCGTTAGCATCTAAATCGAACGTCACCTCCAACTTTGGAACTCCTCTTGGTGCTGGTTTAATACCGCATAATTTAAAATTACCTAGCTTATTGTTAAATTTTGTTTGTGTGCGTTCTCCTTCAAATACATCAATATCAACTTCATCTTGATTATCGGAGTATGTAGTAAAAGTTTGAGTTTGTTTGGTTGGGATTGTGGCGTTACGATTAATAACCTTTGCCATAATACCACCTGCTGTTTCAATACCAAGAGATAATGGAGTTACATCAACCAATAGAATCTCATTTAATTTTTCACTATTGTCACCACCAAGAACAGCTGCTTGAACAGCTGCACCATAAGCTACTGCTTCATCTGGATTAATATTTCTACATAATTCTTTACCACCAAAACTCTTACTCAACATATCTTGAATTTTTGGTATACGAGTTGAGCCGCCAACTAATACTATTTCACTAATATCGCTTTTATCCATTTTAGCATCTACTAATACTTTATTTACTGTATCCATACAATTTTTAAAGTATCCATCACACATGTTATCAAATCTAGCTCTTGTTAAAGAACTATTAAAATCAATACCCTCGTATAATGATTCTAATTCTATTGTAGCATTAGTTACCGATGAGAGAGTTCGTTTAAGCCTTTCACATGCTGTTTTCAATCTTCGTACACTTCTTTTGTTATCTGAGATATCATGTTTATGTTTACGTTTAAATTCTTGTGTAAAGTGTTTAAGAAGTATATTATCAAAGTCTTCACCACCAAGATGAGTATCACCAGCAGTTGCTTTTACTTCAAACATACCATCATCAATATTAAGAATGGATACATCAAATGTACCTCCACCCAAATCAAAAATAAGTACGTTCAAATCATCACATTCCTTTTTATCTAATCCATATGCTAATGCCGCAGCTGTTGGCTCATTAATAATACGCAATACATTCAATCCAGCAATCTTTCCTGCATCCTTTGTAGCATTTCTTTGCGCATCATTAAAATACGCAGGTACAGTAATAACCGCATTTTTAACTTCACTACCTATATAATCTTCAGCAATCTTCTTCATCTTTCCTAAAATCATTGCAGATATTTCATCCGGTCTAAAACTTTTACTTTCACCCTTATATTTAACATTGAATATAGGATTTCCACTATTATTAGTTATATCAAATTGTAGTAATTTCTTATCATTTTGTACAGTTTCGTCATTCCACCCCTTTCCAATAAATCTTTTTGCATCACATATAGTATTTGTAGGGTTGTTATTAACCTGATTTTTTGCTGAATCACCTATCAAACGTTCTGTGTCCGTAAACGCTACATAAGATGGAGTAGTTCGGTTGCCTTGTTCATTTGCTATAATTTCGACTTTTTCATTTTTGTAAACGCCAACACATGAGTAAGTGGTACCTAAATCAATACCAATCGAAGCCATCTTTTATTTATTTATCTTTACTTTTTAAAATAAATTATCTTACAAGAAAAATTTAAATTACTATTGTAATAAATTGATTATTTATTAGTTTTAGAGTAAGAATATAAATTATGACTTCTATACTAACAGCCGACCTATGTTTTGAATGTAACAAAGACAATGGTATAAATTCTGGTACTCATTGTAAGTTTTGTTATAAACCAATGTATAAGAATAAATGGAATGTTGATATGAAACTTAACATACCTTTAGTTTTATCTACAAAGGTATCAAATGATAACTTTAAAGACTTTATTATAAAAGATGAATATTCTAACAAAAATAATATATATACATACAGATTTATATTTAATAATCTTGATATTGATTTTGAAAACGAAAAGATTGTATTTAGAGTAAAAGACTTGAGCAAACCCCTTATAATTAAATTTGAGTCAATAAACAAGTATGATTTAAATTATTCAGAGTCAGGTGTATTAAGTGTGTTGAGTATTATTCTTTATAATGGTTCTGTGATAGGTATTGGGTATAATTCGTATAATGAACAAATATATAAGATATTAAACAAATTAGTGAATAAATAATTTTTAATTGTAATTAAAAATTATAATTATTATAATAAATGTCGACTAGTACATTACCGATAGCAATAGCGTTAACGTCAACTATACTAGGAGGAGGCATGTTTCTAGGAAGTAATGTTGATAAAATTAATGTATTATGTCAAGAAATGAATACATTAAAAACAGACCACCAAATGCTCAAAGAAAAAGTATACGATATACATAATAAAGTTTGTTTAATTGACCAAAAAATAACTACTTACTTGGAAAAGAACCAATAACTCTCCTAACGAATTTTCTATTATAAACCTCTCTATTAAGTTTCTTACTCTTTTTGTTTACTCTTTTACCGTCCTTCATCTTTCCTTTGCCTTTGTTGTACGTATTAAACTCAATCATCCTTTTTTATAATTATTGATATTAAAAAAAAAATCAATTTTTTATTATTGTATAATAAAATGCTATTTGAATCTTATTTTTTGTACAAAGCGGCCAGTAAAAATCTGGAACTACTAGAAAAATATAAAACAAAGGTCGAGAAATACCAGGACCCTTCAGCAGAAGCCACTGGGGCTATTGTTGGTTCATTACTAATTTTTATGATTGTACTTGGGTTAGTTGGCTTGATATTGTATATATGGGCAATACGTGATGCATACACAAACTGTGGAGACCAATCAACGTTACATATTATATTAATATTGTTAGTTCCTGGCTATCTCACCATATATGGTCTATTAAGACTTACTAATACCATATGCACCAAATAAATAATCTTTAATTTAATTAAAAATTATCTAATAAATCTATGTTGCTTTCTTCTTTCTTCCTCCACGTTTCTTAGGTTTCTCTTCGACTGGTTCCGGTTCCGGTTCTTCTTCTTGTTCTTCTTCTTCGTCTTGAATAGAACCTTCATCACCTTCATCATCTTCTTCTTGTTCTTCTTCTTCTTCGACTTGCTCTACGACCTTTTTAACTGGTCTAGATAAAAGTCTTTTCATACCACCATCAACAAGTTCTACAACACATTCGTATACTTTGAATTGTAGTGAGATGGTGCGACCAACAAAGATGGATTCAATCTTTATTGCACATACACAGTTCATACGTTTATTGATGAGTGTCATAGGGTCAATATCTTCATTGGTGTTAGCATCAACAAAGAATGTATTAATCTTGAGGTCGCCGTTTTTCTTGTTTAAAATGACTTTGGGGTAGAGACAAGGGGACTTGCCTTCTACAACTTTGCCTTTTTCGCGTTTACGGTAGATGGGGTTAAACTTTTTGAGGTCAGACTCGTCTAGGTCATATTTTCCGACTTTTTCTTTAGTAGTATCATCAAGCATATGGTTTTTACAGGTTTCAACAATAGATTCAATGGAATCAACAAAGGTTTCTTCGGCTTTAGTTGCACCGTTCTTATTCCAGAGGCACAATGGGATAGAGTATCCATTAACAACACCGGAGTTCATATCAGTATTCTCAGACAATCCAAAGCTAAATAGTTTTTCGGTGGAGATAATCAAATCACCAACACTGCCGTCATCGTTTTCCACAGAGATATTGATTCTATGGTAGGAGATAGGAGTGTTTGGGATTGACTTGGCTTCGGGTTCAGAGAACAGGATTTTACCGACATCGAGGTCAGCACAGTTAGTAAGTTGAGTAGAGGAGGACATTTTTCTTATAATGTAAAATAAAAATAAAATCAATTTTTATTTTTTTGAAAATACTAATTTTTTGAACGTTCGTAGTGAAAGTTCCAATATTCGTCACATCCAAACTTGAAATTGTCTACTGGTGTTGCTTTATAGTAAAAAACGCAATCTTCTAACTTATTACTTTGTCCAGTATTATTAATATATAACGCAGTATAGTCATCTGTTATTTGGTCCATTATATCACAGAACTGTGAAAAGTCTGGTATAACTCCTGCATAATTCTCCCATAAACTTTTCCTGTTTTTTAAATTGGTTTCTCTAAGAATAAAGCATCCATCAACATTTGTACGTATAACTGGCTTTACATCTAAACAATACTGAAGTGATAATATAAATAACATTTTCCAATGTCTTCCATTTTTGAATAGTCCTTGAAATAGTGGGTCGTTAAAGAGTCTAGGGTCATCTGTACAGTCATCAAGTAGTAATACTGACCAAGGGTTTTTAAGGTACTTTTTTGCTATTTTTTGTCTTTTGATATAATTATCAATTACGTCTTTTTCTAATTTGTTGTATACAAACGTACTTGGGAAAATTTTGGAATAATGACCATTACTATCTTCAGTACCACTTATAACTAAACCAGTTGGGTAGATGTGTTTTTTATGATATAATAGATTTGATATAAGTGTTGTTTTACCTGTACCTGGT
>Ga0163109_10003162_pt1 | contig 12622 bp, 8 predicted proteins | sample CRUFie1St13metaG_FD_108704 | JGI IMG/M metagenome (GOLD analysis project Ga0163109, IMG submission 108704) | Marine microbial communities from the Costa Rica Dome - CRUD Field 142mm St13 metaG | ecosystem: Environmental > Aquatic > Marine > Oceanic > Photic zone | place: Costa Rica: the Eastern... | reverse complement strand
TGGGTGTGAAACACATTGTGCTTGTGATGCGTATGAAAAATATTCTATAGTACTCAAAGGAGTACCACTGCTAGTTGCAGTTCCTCCAAATATCATTCCTAATGTTGTATTTCCTGTAACTGAACTACTTCTGCCACCATTTGCAAGTGGATTTGTTAGGTTACCCCAACGTTGTGCATTACCAAGAGTTTGTACAGTAATATATTCAAAAGTATCCTGCCTAGCAGTTTGCATATATACTCCACCACCTACACAAACAGCAATTGTACCATTACACGCAGCATTATTATGTACGAACGTTGTAGATGTATTATACATATTGCCAAAAGTAGAACCATTACCTAGAGTAGCAATAGTTACATAATCTATGGTGTTTACTGGAGTGTTGCTGCTACTCCATCCACAAAAATCAACACCCCTACTACCATCAGATGCACCTGCGGCATAAGCTTTAACAGTTGCCATATCACCAAAATCACCCACCGATGTATATGCAGATATACTCCAATAATCTATATTTTGATATCTTGATCCATCATCTCCATGAACAGTCATAGCCCTATCACCACCCCAATCAACTCCTGAAGATCCACCAGATGGACTATACCCAATGGTTACTGCCTTTGATACAAAGTTGATACCATCAGACCATTTGAATGTATACACAAAGTCACCATTAGAGTCTGATAAATTTCCTGCTGCTACTTCAATACCAATACTATCTGCACTCTTTGGTGTAAAGGTAAAGACCGAGGAATCATTGGTTATGGAAACCATATATTGAGCAGAGTCACTGGCAGATGCTTGATTAAGTAAATTTATATCAGAGTTATCACTATCTATTGCTTTGGCAGTTACAATCAAAGGCGTTGCTGAATCTGCAATTGTATAAGATGCATCTGGTTCTGTCAACCATGTTGGTGTTCTGTTAACTAGGGTTAAATTGTACCAACCACTACCATTTGAGATATACAACCTCTGGTTCGCATTTACAAATGCTTGTTGACCTGCAGATAAATTACTGGTTGGAAGACTGTCGAGTGTATCGAATACTGCAGTACCAGATGCAGAACTATTACCAATTGACAGAACATCTGCAGAGTCTAACAGATTTACACTTCCAAGGGCAGAGTTATCGACATCACCAGAGGCGGTGACTAACTCTGCCATTCTTCGGTTGATACTTTTTGCCATGTTTTATGCCTGTGATTCTGACCATGTAACTCTTGATGCGGCAGTAAATGGTTGGGAAGCGTTAATTCCTGAAGTGTTAACAACCTGAACCGCAACAGTTAGAATATCAGGCCCATTCGGGAAGATACCATTACCACCCAAGATTGAGTTACCCATGTCAACCAAGTCGCCGAGTGAGAAGTTTGAAGAGTTCGATGCACCATCTCCACCACCTGCAGCGCGGAATGAGAATACTTCGTTACCACCAGTAATTTGATCGCCTTGTTCGTGTTTGATTAACTGTGACAATGAAGGTGCGTCAACATTTTCCCATGACACTGTACTAATGTCTCCATTCAAGATGAGTTTAACTTCACAATCGTGTGTCAAGATCAAACCAACCTCTGACAACTTCAACTGCATTCGGTTAATAATATCACGTTCACCAAGATCACCTGTCAAGTTGTTATCAACTGAAGGCGCAAGTCTCAGAGACACTAGAGGAACTATGTCTGTACCAAGGTTAACATCATCACCACCTGTAGCAGGTGTACCAATGTTAACTGCTACACCACTAGTTACTGAAGGATAAGTGCCTGGAGTTGACCAACCATCTTGTATGTAGATATGTACTCGGAAACTAGATCCACCATAGTCAGTATATGCAACTTCATCACCATTCAAAGCATTGTTCGCAGTAAAAAGTTTTGTACCTGTAGAGAACTTAGATGCATCACTTGTTGGGAAGAATAACCTTACATACCAATCATATGTTCTCTTAGATCTATTGTATCTTGCAATAAGTTGAGAAGAACTATTTGTTGTTGCAGTAAGGGCCTGACCGTTTGTAAATGTCAAGTTCTTAGAAGGCGCAGTAAACAAGTATGCCTTATCGTCATCGAATGTACCGTCCATAATAACCGAAGTACCCCAATGGAATAGTGTCGGTGCGTATGTTGGGTTTTCATCATTTTCGATTTCATACTTAGCAGGTAAGTTACCAGATCTCATGTATGCTTCGTCTAGTCTGTTGTTGTGAATAAACTCGTGTGCATATCTCACATGACCTTTACGATCTTTAAATCCAAATCTAATTTTACCTGCACCATACCATGAGTAGTCCATGTATGCCATCTGGATCTTAGATGTATCTAGAGTAAATCCTTGTTTACCAGATCCATCACACTTATCTAAGTTCCAATCGTCTTGTGCAACCCTAACATCAATTGTCTTTGTTAGAATGATACCATCAGAAGACAATCCTCTGTATTGTGGTTGCACGTACATTTCTGTTCTACTGTTAATTTTTACAACTTTATATGTTTGTCCACGAATAACAACTTTATCATTTCTGACCAACTGTCCATTAAAGTTTGTATCAATACCAGTAATCAATCCACTACCTTTTGTTGCAGATACAGTGCCTGACAACTGTGTAGTCGATGAACGTCTTACCGCATGTAATACTGTACCGTCCCACTCAAAGAAGAAACCGTTCTGGTTGTCAAACATGCCTGCACGAACAGCAGATCCCGAATAACCATTCACTACGTATTGTATAATACCTGAAGGTATAGAAGTGTTAGGAGCTTGAGAAGCAGTGTATGTAAAACGATAATCATCAAGTGAACTTACAATAGTTTGTATACCATTATAATCTGCATCTGAGGCACCTGTTATTGTTATCTGCATACCTGTAGACAATCTGTGAGGATATTTAGTTTTACATGTAACAGTTGTTCCATTTGCAGAAATAGTTTCTAAAATTACAGGTGGGTTAAAGTTAATCGCAAGTGATGTTTGGATACCTTTACCTGACTGATAACGGAAGTATTTACGTGTCTGTCTAGTAATCTGTGAAAGTGGAGCAGTACCTGCACCAATCTCAACACCACCGTCAAACGGTCTGTGTACTGAATATCCATCTGGTTTCACATATACGTTTGTTTTCACGAAGTGTGGTGCGGCAGAATTTGTAAACCCTGCGACATTTTCCAATTCCATATTTTCATCATCTGAAATAACTGCAATAGTATTTTCAAATAGTCGGCCTGGTGTATCTGAATCACTCTTAAAGAAGATTGTGTCACCTGCCTTGAAGAACCGTTTGAATAACGTTTGTGACCCAACAACTTTTCTAGATCCAGAAGATATATTAACTGTACCCTCTGCACGTGATCTACCTGCAATAGTTGTAGTTGTAATTGAATGTCTTGCGAGTGCAGAGTCAGCAGTAACTTCTATAGGATTGTTTCCTGATATAGCATCAACTGAATTACTCATAAGTTGAATATGTTCATCATCAACAGCACGTACATAATAAGTATTACCTATAGTCAATCCTGATAATGCACTGTCTGCATCATAAGTTACTTTTGTACCAGATAGGAATGGATGTCCACCAACAATAGGAATTGTTGCAGAGTCGATATTATCTGCATCCAATATTTCTGAGTTACCTTCAATACTAATAGTAGTTGGTAGTTTTATTAAATTATCACCAACAGAGTCAGCAGTATAAGATCCATCTGCAGCACCTTGAACTTCTGTCAATGCAAATTTTATAAAGTTAGATGCATCTATATTACTACCACTGTCTACTAGATCAAATGTAGCACCATTAGTACTGTTTATACTAAATCTGTTAGTATCGATAACATTAACAGATACAGTGTCACCTACACTTAAGGTTGGGTTTTCAAAATACTGATCAACGTGTTGTATCACAGCATTCATCAAATTTATAGCCTTAGTTTGATTAAAGTTTAAAGATGTATTTCCTGCAAAATTTAGTCTTAGGATTACATCATCGTTGTGATAAGAATAATCATACAAGTATGAATAGTAACCAGAACCACTGTACTGATACGTATTCATATTATTACCATTATTATAAATTCTCCAACCTTGACCTGTAGTTGTTTTACCAAATGTAGCAATCATCTGAGTCCAAGCCCAAGATCTTTCGGTTGTAACAAGTGAAAAGTCATACTTCCAAGTGTGACCAGAGGTAGAACCAGTAATAGTATTATCATACCTAGTAGATGTATAATTTGGATATGTTCTACTGTAGTGATCTGAATATAAGTAAGTATTCATATACCAAGAGTTCTGACTTTGAGAAGATCCTGCAACGTTGTTACCGTGAGCAGTTACACCACCCATAGTCAAGTCGAAATAGTATGGAATAGAAGTATTCTGTCTCCAAGGAGTACCAAGTCTTACAACTCCATAACTTGCCGCAGTTGTACTTTTTAATATGTTGTAAGGAGTCGTTAAATTTATTTTATTTAAATATAAATCATCATAGTTATAGTAACTTTGACTTAACTCAGTTGATCCACCCCTTTGTGCAAAAAAGTAGTTTGAAGAATAAAAAGTGTCTGCATAGTCGATGGGTCTAGTACCAGATAATCCTGCAGAAGATCCATTTACTAATCTATATGAATTACCAGTGTGATTTGCAGTTGTGAAGTTTGCAGAGTTTGACATATCTGAATGGTTCTCAAAATGATCACTCAATGCGTCATTTACCAAGTTAGCAAAGTATGCGGCATTACCACCAGACTGTTTCCATGTTGGAGTCACTGGCCCTGTGGGAACTGAAGGTAATGTAGGCGATCCAGTAGTTTGAACTTGCATTTCTTGACCATCAATAAGTCCATGCGTGTCTACATAAAATGAGTTTGCATTTGGATTTGTAACATTACCTACTATTCTATATGCACCATTAGAGTCACCAACTGCAGTGGCAATTCTTTCACCAGATAATCTAAACCTGTCTGGTGACGCAACTTCAATAGGATAATCACCGTCCGCCAAAGTCTGGTTTGAGTTGGTACTTGACATAGATGAAGTACCTTTGTTTACAGTAGGTGCACTACCACTTTTTGTTTCGAAACTAATAGTATCACCACTAATTAATCCATGATTTGATGAGAAAAATGTATCTGCTTCTTCATCATATATAAACGGAAAAATAAATACACGTCTATTACTCCAATAATAATTATAACTACCTGAGTAATAGTATGTTTGAAATCTGAAATAACCACCACTATAAGTGGTTGTGTAACTATTCCACGAATATCCTCTCCATCTCTCGAAATCTTCAATTGGATTCCAACGTGATGGATGATTGGTAGGCACTGTATTATCATATTCAGGAAAATCTGTATAGATATAGTGATTATTACCATAGACGTTATAGTAGTTTTGATATTCTGGTCTGTAATAATCCAACCATCTTGCAGTATAGCCAGGATATCCATAGTTACGAGTCATAACCATAAGACCATCTTCTTTCTTAGAACCTAGTCCGTAGAAAGTTTGTCCAGTGTTTGGATCTGACTGAGAGTATTGTCGCATATCATAACCAGAATAGTTTGATTGACCGTACCAATAACCCCAACTATAATGATATGTGTATGAGTTTCTGTAACTCTTAGATGAATATCTTAATTCGTAAATAAGATGTAGTGAGTGTTGACCAGTGTCTGTATTACCTGTACTACTAAAATTAATTGCACTACCACCCCATGATGATGTAAGTTGAATGTTATCATTATCAACTTTTTTGACGTAGTATATGTCAAATCTATCTAATCCACCAATTCCAGCTGCACCTGAAGGCGGCACATAAAGAAGTGTATAGTTATCATTTAGATTGTGACCAGGCCAGTTTATAGTATTAGAACTGGTATTGACATCACTATTATCAAAAAACCTACTGTATCTACCACGAATAGCATTAGTTTTTGTTTTAGATAAATCTAATGAAAGAGATCTTTCAAATGTATTTCTTTTATCAATAAAGGGATCACCATCTGGTGCAGTTTTGTTATCATCAACCTTTAATGATTTAGATGCGATTGTGTTAACTAGATAGAATTGAGAACCTTCGACAAAACCATGAACGTCATTTGTACTGATAGAAATTGTTGCAGGATCTTGTTCATCTGTTTCTAAACCAGAGTCTTGTGAGTACGCAATCTGAGAACCTGCATAAAACGAACCAGGCGTAACAGCAGAATAAACAGAACCGATTTCACCTGTAACAGTTTGAGGAGCGTTTGCACGATAAAAGAAATTGTCTGAATCTGCTGCAACGATTAGGAATTTACCTTCTGCAGTTCTGAAGTCTAGACCTGCAACATCAATGGGTGTACCAACAACAAGGTTGTGGGCATCTCTACACGAAACTTTAATAACATTAGAACCCTGAGTCGCAGTAATTGTGTCCACAATATCTAATGCGGTATCACCGTCTGCAACAAAGAATGATGGAACATTGTTTGATAATTCTAGTGTTTCCCACTTAGTAGGTTGAAGACCATATTCAAAGTCAGTATCAATTAGGTTTTCTGGTGTAGATACTCGAATCTTGTGAACAGGATCTAGGAGTGAGTCAGAAACTTCTATTTCCATTTCTGGATGATCTACAATGATCTGAACTTGTGATGTAGAATCGATGCTGTACGCACCCATATCAAATTCTAAGAAAATTGTAGTTTCTTCAGTCTGGGTGTCAAATGTAACACCCTTATGTCCCTTTGACGTATCCGCAAAGTTGTACATAATTGTTCCACCAGTTTCTGGTGTAGCATCTGTAATTAACTGAATTTGTTCCGCACGATAAAAACCCTTAATGACAATCTTGTCACTGTCAGAGTTAATTCTGTAATCGGTTGCTAAAAGTTTCTTTGCCATGTTTTATCCTAACGCCACTGCCAGTGCTATAACTTCTGCTTGTGACACGCCTCCGCCACCGCCTCCGCCACCGCCTCCAGAAAAATTCGGAAGGTCAATCGTACCGCCTGTTGCAACTAAATTATTTAAAGAGGTATTTCCATCAACATCAAGATCTGCAGTTACATTTAAATCTCTAGTAACATTTACATCTCTAGTGACGTTAACATCAGTAGTAACATTCACAGATCCGTCAACTTGAGCATTTCCAGAAAAATAACTATGTCTGAATTTAAAATTAGTATGTCCTAAGTCATTGTCTGTATGGCCTGGGATGATACCATCTTCTACTCTGAATGCTGCTTTTGCCATGAGAACCTCTTATTTTGTATCTATTTATACACCTTATGATGGTTTAGGTGTGTCTATTCTTTTAAAGGAAAAGTTTAAACCCTGACTGATCTGAGGATCTGCCTTGATCGAAACTGTATCACTCGAATCAATTTCAGCATCATAAATGACAATTGTACTTGCACCATGAAGCAATGTTCCATAAGTTGTTAGTGTTGCAGTGTCTCCATCGTGAGACACATAAATTTGTTGTGCTTGGTGTTCACTATCACCATCAGTGTTACAACTGATTGTGTAGAATGCAGATCTAATAGTGCTACCATCAAATCTATCAATCACACCTTCATTTGAATCTGCGAGAGATGAGTTGGAGTCAATGACCTCAACAGGAAATACAATGGGGGCAGAACTATCTGCAAATTCACCTCTTAGTTTTGGGATGCCTCGTGCATTGATTTCAAATGTTTTTGCTAGTAATCTTCCCTTTGTCGCCATCATGAACTCCAAGTTTGTATTGCGCCACCGCCACCACTTTCGGCATTGGCAAGTTGTACTCTAAGTGTATTAATCAAATTGGTTGCAGAATCTAGTGATGCTTGTACTGGTGCTGCAGCACCTGCATTTTGTCTATCAATTATTGGATTTACAAAGTATTGTGAATCTAGTGTTTCGTAATCATATTCAATGGACATTATTCCATCTAATCTCTGGACAGTTGGAGAAGAGTCACCATAGATATAATCATTGGAATCTCTACCATCATTTGCCCAAGGAGCATCCATGAAGTAATTAGAATCTGTATAACCAGTACGTGTAGGCATTTATTATTGACCACCCTCTGGGAATAGGTAAACTGCAGCTTTAGTGTAAGGTTTGTTATACGACCATCCAACACCATACGCATCAGAACTAGTATCCGAACCACCAACTTTATACACTCTAAATGCTCTATATGCATTTCCTTCGGCGTCAGTTACACGTTCACCTGTATAAAATGTTTGATCTCCTGTTCTCCAAATACCCATAAGTCTTGCAGATTCCTTATAATCATGATGAGCATAGTTATAGGTTGGATAGGTGTTAACCTGACCATAATTTATTTGATACAAAAGTGGTTGCATTACAAACCCTTTGTTTCCATTTGATATTGGGGTTGTTCCAAGCATTTCACACCATGGGGGTGGATAAACAGAATTATATCTTGAATACACATTTGATGATGAATAATAACCCATATGATAATGACTAGAGTAGGAATCCTGAGAATTATTACCATTAGGATATTTTTGACCAAACGCCTGTACCTTACCAAATAGGTTGCCTTTTCTGGCACCAGAAGTTGAATACAAACCAGGCGTATTGTTTACTTCTAAATAAGTATCAGCATGAAAAATTGCTACCATTGGGCAATGATATTGATGTGTTGCTCTTTGTGCTTTATCATATGTTGAATGAAATTCCTGATCAACTGCTGCAAAAAATAATGAAGGATAATTATCACCAATCATATTTATTTTCAACACAAATACCTTGTCATTTATAATACCTTCATATGAATCATAATAATATGGAGTAACATAGTTTATTGATGGATCAGCTGAAGATGATGCATCAAGAAAACCATTCCAAGAATTAGGGAATGGATTTGTGCCACCACTGACAGATGCTGTACCATGTGTACATAATCTAGGTATATGACTATAGGTTGCAGTGCATCTTATATGAATCATCCTTTGCATATCAGCATTTGTATTATCTGACAGATATCCGTGATGTCTTTTATAAAATTGCAAATAGTAATCATCGCTTGATGCACCACTACTAACATTATTACTTGCTCCAGTAAAATGATATATACCAGATGTTGGTGCGCTACCTGTAATAATAGATGCGCCTTGATTAAAAATGGTACTATTCAAATTACTTGGTGATGTGTATGACCCAGAAAGTATATAATAAAGAGCCTCTAGTCCATAACGTCTGTATGATGCATAATTTAGGTTTGTTGACCCACCATTTTGGGTTCCATTAAATTTTAGTTTAAAATACATTACTCTGTTACCTCTATGCAATCATCCGAGAGTTGTATCTCACCTACTGAATCTTCCCATATTGCCACTCCTGTATAACAATTGCCTACAAGGGTTGCAAAATCTCGTGGATGGTTTAAATGTGAATTCGTAAATCTATTTGCTATTTTTTCATCGGTGGCATTATCAATTCTAAACATGACAATATTTTCGCTACTGTCATAACCAAATTGATCAGCCAATGATGATCTTTGTTCTGCACTTATTGGCATGTTTATCTCCTATTTGTATACTATAACTAAATTTAAATCAGCACCGGCGGTACTGGAACCTACTGCAGTTATATCAACTGTTAAATAATCACCTGCATTCATTGTGTCTGATAATCCTGTAAGTGAACCACTAGTGTTACCTGTAGTAATTGTTGGTGTTTGAATTGAAGATCCGTTTTTATTTACTCTTAAACTTAAAGATGATCCAACAGGGGCAGTTTGAACATATGCCGCCATACTTTGAATTGTTACCGCTCTTGGTGCATACCACCTTGCACTTCCATTCAAAACATATAGTGTCCCATTTTGGGTAAGGGTTGTGTGTTGTTCAGTGCTACCAACTCTTGCACTCACATAGTCTGAGTCTACAATTGCAGAAACCGAACCAGAATCCACACCACTGACTCTTGCACTTACATAATCTGAATCAATTAAATTTAATGTTGCAGCAGAGTCTACTGATCGATCACCAATCTCTTCTCTCACCCTTGTAACAAAAGATGGTGTAAGATCCATATAATTACGCAAGTCTTGTGGAACATACTTGCCTTTTGTCCCATTCCATGTTAAACACATTTGAGGAACAATTCTTGGCGACTCTTTTATTCTTACTTGAGTCTTGTGTTGTTCTTGTGCGTGTTGAAAATATATAAAGATTTCACCATCACCACTAGAGTCAACTTCTAAATCCTTTATCGTTAGTGTACCATTCATTGCTTGGTGATTACCACACTGATAATCTAATGTGTCTGGTGCATCTGCAGGAACAACAAATGTTACGGTTGCGTCTGTTCCAGAACTACCTGCACCCCTTGAGTTTGTTACACCACTTGTGTATTCTCCTCCATATGTTCCCTGAGACCATTCACCATTACTATCAGTTGTAAGATAGAATGGATGTCCACTTGTGGTAGAATCTAAAACAAAGTTGTATGTGTTACCTCTGTAGAGTGGCCCTAGAGTTGGATTACTTCCAGTAGCAATACCAGAAAAAGTATATGCACCTGTCTCTGCACCAATGTTATAAGTTTGTGTAGAAGTGTTTAATGTGGGTAATGTTATAGTTGTAGGAACTTGCCAAGTAAGTCTTTGTGTTTTCTGAGGTGTTGATGTTACACCTTCAAACGCAACTGTATTACTACTATCATACGTAACCCAATCAACTAAGTTTGCATCGCCTGGTTCTTCAATCCATTTTAATTTTATAGAGTGCGTCTGTGTAGAATTTCCGTTTGTATTATATGCAGCAAAGTTATCAAGTTGGTATGTACCTGCTTTATATAAAGGTATTTCACCTTCATTAGATAAACTGATTGGTGCTCTTCCATATGGTAACGTTGTCGGATTCCAACTCCACAACCAATGTGCATTCTGACCTGCACCCCGAACATCAGTCGCAAAGTTTAATGTTTCTGGTTCAATTGTATTATCAATGACAGTTGTCAATCTATCTGCAGAAACTGAACCTGCAGAATCTCTAACTAAACTTGCGAGTCTTCTATTTCTTGATATTGCCATTCTTTTATCCCACAGTTCCAGTTACACTAAACGAGTCGGTGATCTCACCAGTAGCAGATACAGTTTTTAATTCAAAATAACTAAATCTAAAACTTGCAGCAAATGTAATAAACTCTGTACCACTTGCTGTAGATTGAAAAGCAATATCACCTAATGAAGTAGGCATTGCGTCTATATATCTCACTTGCATTGTTGTATTGTTATGACTCGACATAATAGATAATGTGACATCCGCATACGTAGGTGGTTTGTCTGCCTTTTGCATTCTGGTTTGGTTATCAAGATTAGTTACCTGATTTCTTAGTATCCATTGATACATCTCAGAATAACTTTCCATATTCTCATCTAAAAGGATATCACACGATAATTCATTTATGGTCAAAGACTCGCCAGGAAATGGTATACTTTGCATCCTTCGTACAGGCATTTCTGCAGATGGCATTATTAAGCCTGGATGCGTAACCTGTTGACAAAAGAATTCTAGATTAGGAAAATTCTTTCTGTCAATAACCAATTTAAAACTGGTTGGTTGTAAGTAATTAAAATTATCTGTTAAATCTGCCATAACACTATTTATACAAAAAAATAGTTAAAAAAAAGGTGGGGAAAACCCCACCTTTTTATTTTTTTTAAAGTAGTCCTTATGATCCGACTAGGACGTTGTCCACGCGGAAAATACGATAGTACTGGTTAGTCTTAGATGTTGCAAGACCATCGTTAGGTGTTGAACCAACATATGGGTTAGAGACCATGCCGTAGCGAGTCTTAAAACCAATTTTTGGTTGGAATGTTTCTTCACCAACTGCACGAACCATTGTTAATGGTACGTATGGGCAATAGAAAACACCTGCGTCATATGGGTTAGTACCCTTATAACCTACGTTACAGTAATCTACTGTTGCGTATGGATCGATGTACACTCTCATGCGTCCGTTTAGAACACCTGCGAATGTGTTACCTGTGTCATCGACATTTAGGTTTACGTTCATTGCAGGAGCGTAGTCTAGCATACCTGAAGCTGCAAGTGCAGAAGCAACGTCAGAAGAACACACCATGAAGTTACCTTTACCTCTTCGTGTTTCTTTTGCGATTGTGTTTGCTTCACGCTCGATCTGAATGATCAGACCTTTAATGCGTTCAATTGACCAACGACCATCAGCATCAGTGTTTAAATCAAAGATACCGTTTGTTGTTGTGTTTGATGTTGTCGCACCAGTTTTCGCCTGAGCGTTGATTGTACGTACAACTTCACGGTTGATCTCAGCCATGATCTCTGTTGACAAGATGTTTGCCAACTCTGTCTCTGCGTCAAGACCATGAATTGCTTTCAAGTCTTGTGCGAGTTCTAGTGAGTACTCGGCTTTTAACGCACGTGATTTTGCAGTCACGGTTGCTTTTTCAATGGTGAAACCCATTTCTGCGAAAGCAGAGTTAGGATCTCCAGCTGCTGATCCAAGACCTTCAGCGTCTGCTGTTGACATACCACCACCGAAGTCTGCAGCAGCACCTGCAGAGTCAACTGCAGCAAGTGTACCAAGACCAGATGTGTCGTTTGATTGTGTTGATGCTGAGTCACCTGAGAAACCAGAT
>Ga0163109_10003161_pt1 | contig 12623 bp, 12 predicted proteins | sample CRUFie1St13metaG_FD_108704 | JGI IMG/M metagenome (GOLD analysis project Ga0163109, IMG submission 108704) | Marine microbial communities from the Costa Rica Dome - CRUD Field 142mm St13 metaG | ecosystem: Environmental > Aquatic > Marine > Oceanic > Photic zone | place: Costa Rica: the Eastern... | reverse complement strand
TCTGCTGCTGTTGTAGTACCGCTATTCGTAACCGAGGCATTTGTACCAGCATTGCCTGTATTAGTACCCACTATTGCTACTGTCGCAGAACCTTCTCCCTGTGGTCCTTGCGCTCCAGCTGCACCTGCTGGTCCTTGAGGTCCAGGAACAGATACGGTTACAACTGAGGTTTCACCATTAACAGTAACGGTGTTTTTTGTAGTGGTTATATTAACAGAAGTCATGTACTTGTATATCCCTCACTTACAAATATAGTACCCTCTAAATAATATTCTTTTTTACCAGACGCATCTATTAGTAAAACATCGTATTTTAAAACATTTAGAGTAAATGTAGCAGTCTGTTCATCTGTTAAAGAAATACTAACTGACCCTGCTGATCTATCTGTATAAGTTGTCGTAAAATCTGCAAATTTTGTAGTGCGTGTTTCTTCCCATACTTCAGCTTCTACCGTAAATCCTGTTAAATCTATTGCATTATTATTGCCGTCTTTAAAAACCAAAGGAATCGAATGATCTGATCTCCTTTGAACTGTGAAATTATACGTTCCAGGTTGAATTGCCATTAGCTACCCTCAAGTACAGCTACTTTAGCTTCTAATGTCTCTATCTTAGCAACTGCTTCCTGTAATGCTTTTGTTAAAACAGAGACTATTGCATCAACTCGTAAAGATTGTAGTTGATTTGTGGCATCTTTTTCACCATCAACTGCACTAGGGATTACTTCTGCAACCTCATTTGCTATAAAACCTACCCTTTGAACACCATCACCTTTATAACTAAAGGCTGTGTTATCCTTAAATTCATAATTAACAGGTCTTAATTGTTTTATCTTGTCAATTCCTATGTCTGTTAGTGTTGTAATATCTTTTTTAACTCTGTAATCAGAAGTAGTAGTTACAGTATATTGACTACTTCCATCAATCCATACTTGCAAGGCCGTACCTGTCCAATAAAAATTATATAAATTATCAGATGTATCTGCTCCAGCAGTGCTACCTTTTTTACTGATAAATCCACGAGGTAAAATATCACCACTAAGACCTACACTAGACCCTAAAGAACCTGTATGACCAGCCCAAATAAGTCCACCATCTGAATTTATTTTCCATCTATCGACAGCAGTTGTTCTTAAAGATATTGAAGCTACATCGCTAGTTTGTATTTGTAAATCTCCAGTTCCTCTATGCACTAACTGAGAAATTGAATTTGCTCCTGTGTCTCCTCTTAAAAGACGTAAGCCATAATCTGTATATGTGGTATCAGCAACAAAGTCTATATAAGAATTTTCATTATTAATATTATTAGTTTGGACTTGGATGTAAGCCTCACCGCTTGCAGGTGCAACAGATAATACCCCTTTTATGTCTGTTCCTGTACTTTTAAATAATGCTGTATTTGTACCACCATTAGAGACTCCTATTTCATTACTAGCACTTCTATAAAAACCTGTACTTGTGCTGTTTGTGAAAGTATATGAAGGACTAGAAGCTGAACCGTTAGGACCAAAAAAATTACCGTTTTCAAGATGTATAAAATCTATTTTATCAGTCGCATTTGATTTATAAAATGACATCTTATTTACTGATGTGTCCGCATACCACATATATTTATATTTCGTAGTTGGTGCACCGCTAGTAAAACCATTATTAATACTTATGGCATCAAATAAATCATTTAAATCAGTTCTTACTGCTGAACCCGAAGCATTATCAACTACAAAATCTGCTGGTTTTCCCATTTTACTTTAAGTTTCTTTTATTATACTACCCTTCACCATATCCGAAAGCACTATATGTAAATGATCTCTGAACAAAGCTAGAGCCGTTTTTAATACTTACTACAAATTGAGTTGAGGTGACACTATCAATAGTAAAGAAATCACCATCAGCCATATTATTTATGTTTATTGAAACAACTGGTTTGAAAATTGTCGTACTGCCACCGACAGCAGAAGTTCCTGTAAAAAACTTTTTATTAAAAGTAACTGTTGTCGCTCCACTGCTAGAACTAGTTAAAACTCCATTTGATACGGCTACGTTGTCAGATGAATTATATTCATAATCAATACTTCTTTCTGTTCTTGGTCTGAATATTATATTCACACCTAATTCTTCTATAAGAACATTTTCATATGAACTTTGATTATTTACTAAAACTTTAAAAGATAAAGTTCTTGCAATCATATCTGTATTTACAAAAGTTTCAAAATATTGGAAAGTGCAGTTTGAAGTCGTAATTGTTTGAGAAGTACCTGATGTAAAAGTAAAAGTATTTGTGGAAATAGAAGTTATGACATACGTTCCATCAACTCCAGCACCAGAAGTTGCATCAAAAATAATAGTATCACCGACTGATCTTCCATGAGTATTACTTGTTATAGTTACAGTCGTTCCAGATTGTGTATATACAGCACTAATATTTGTACTACTTGTAGTGCTTTTAGCAGCCTGAAATACAAGATCAGCACTTTTCTCAGAAACTGTAGAACTTGTTGTAAAAATATCAGGCCAATCATCCATATTATCTGTATAGTCGTCCCACAGAGTCGCCGTGTCAAACCCAGATTTTTTAAAATGTGGTTCGATGTGAAACCTAAAAGCAGCACCTAAATCAATATCATTAGCAGCAAAAGTATAGTTTCCTTCAGTTGGAATACCACTACCACCTCCTCCAGTTACTAAATCAAGAGAAGCAAAAGTAGTCCCATCAGCTAAAGCAAGTGTATCAAAATTAGAAATTGAGTCAAAAGTTACTGCACTAGATAAAACTAATCCACCTAAAGAATTATCTTTTACTAAATTTACTTTTGCTCCTGTAAAATTAGGATTTTCTCTTATTTGTGCAGCAAGTAAATTATCTGATGCAATTGTTCTATTAATAACAACAGAAGTAGACGTTTCAGATTCATTACCAGCAACATCAATAAACTTTAAAAAATACTCTCCACTTTGATAATCATTAATAATAATTTCATTAAAATTACCATCAACTTCTTTTAAAAAATTAGCGTTTTGTGTTGTTGCTGTACCATCTGATGTAAGAGCATATTTAACATTTACTTTCCCACCAAATAAAACATCTAAATCTGTGGATCGGTCAAATCTTAAAATTAAATTATCACCACTTTCTTCTGCTCTTAAATTTGCTACTGGGTTAGGTTTTGCACTTAATCCTTGAGCCTCAAGACTTACAGTTGACACAGAAGTACTTAAGGTAAATATTGCATTAAGTGATCTTACAGAAAAATTATAAGTAGCTGCTTTATTATTTTTTAATATAAACTGATTACTTTTTAGGCTTTCTACCACAGGATCACCACCATCAACGGTATATGCAACTTGATAACTTCTAGCACCATTAACATGAGCAAAATCTAAAACAATTTGACTTTGTGCTCTGCTATTTACTACAACAAGCTGTTCTTCTACTTGTGTTATTTCTGGAGATGATAATTCGTCAAGTAAAGTTGTAGGTTCTAAACCAACACCAAATGAACTTTCAGTGTCTATAAATTCATATTTATTATCGTCATAAATAATTGCTGTGATTGAAAAAACAAAATTATCTTTTTGTTTTATATTTGTAACTCTATATTTTCTATGCTGAACATTACCAGTTTTTACAGCCCAAATCGTTCCAGCTTGCGGTAACGGACTTAAAGCAGAAGATAAAGTTACAGTGCTGCCATTAACAGATTGTATTGTTTTTTCTTGCACTGCTCCATTTTTATCAATTACAGAAAAACTATCGCCAACAATACCAACATTAGTATCTGTACTATCATCAACAACAAGAACAGTAGAACTTGTTACTGTCTTAATTCTTCCGCTAGCTCTAATTCTTTCTTTTGTTCGATCTGCAATCTCTATTATCATAAAAGGTTCCAATATACAGGCTGCCTCTATTCCGCATTCAAATGTAACTATTTCAGTCTCAAAATTAGACGTGTATAAAATTGATCTACCAAATCTAATTGCTTGTTTCCTATCAGTGGTATATAAAGATTGAACATTAGTCTGGTTCAAACCAATACCAGGAGTATCTATTAATTCTTGATTTCTGATAGATATTTGATCCTGTGCCTGTATATCATTATTAAAGTATGCAACATTTATCTGATTAAATTTTTTATCCTTATCAACGCCAGAATAATTAAACAAACCATCAATTACATTGGCATTAGTAAACAAATAAGAAGTAACTGTTTCTGGCTTATCTATTGCAATTTTTAACGATCCATTTCTGTAATATAAAGTCGCTCTCATTAAACCAGCGATTTCTCTGATAATATCAAGTGCTTTTTTTCTGGTTTTAATTACACCATTAAATGAATATCTTGGAGTTGTTTGACCTGTTACAGGAGTGGAACAATAAAGACTAGCTGCAAAAAAAGATGCCTTATCAATTTTTGAATCTGATATAGCTAAACCATAATCTTCAGTTAGAAGTGCATATAAAATCCAAACGGGATCTGAAGTCCAATGTTTAGTAGTTGTTAATTGTGCAAATGAATAATTATTTGGGTATATAACACGACCTGTAGCACTGATGTCAACAGTTGTTCCTGTTGGTATTTTTACTTTAATACCTCTAATAAAATATTTTCTTTGTGGAATATTAGGAAACTGTTCTGCCGAATATCTCAATCCAATATATGCTGTCTTTTTAAATTCAGTTATTGTTGTTATTTGAGGTAATACACCCTGTAAACCTACAAATTTAAATTCAGTAAATCTTCTTTCACCTTCTTCTAATCTATTTACAAGTTTACCCTTTTCTACTGAAAAAGGGCTATTTCCTATATTACTATCAGCCCTAAATTCTACATCATCTCTTAAAACTTCTACTGTAATAGGATAATGCGTATCTCTAGCACTTTGTGTTAAATAAATATCACGAGGAATCTTAATTCTATAATCTTTACTAAATGAACCTATTGAACGACCATCCATTTGAAATGCAAGATCACAAGTTGGAATTATTGAACCATTATTACTTCTAAGTCTTATGCGAATTTGAACAGCGTTATAAAAATTTTCTGCTGAAGCTCTAAATTGACCAAAATTTATACCTAAACCAGGATTGGTAGTTGAAGTTTCTAAATCTAACTGTCCTAATCTAAGCCAATTTAAAGTTACTATTACTGCTCTCGGAGTGCTATTAACATCAATTCCAGCATTTATAGTCCCTGTTTTTTTATTACTTTCTGGATCTTTATTATTTCTAACAGGATCATCCGATACTGTTAAAATACCAGCCCGTCTAAATTCATTAACACCTGTCATTATATCTTGATTTTCTTTACCAACCCTTATAGCTAAAGATGTATTTTGAATATTTTCAATACCAGCAGATGATCTTATGGCTCTGCCATTTAAAAAAATATCTTTTTGTGCAAGCTCTATATATTGTCTTTCATCATCCGATGTAAATTCAGGACTGTTATTAGATGACGGCTCTAAAATACTTTCAGGAATACTAATATTATTTTTTGATGGCGTAGAAAAACCTTCAATTTCTGCTCCATCAGAAACTAAATCTAAAACAGTTACAAATTGAACAGCCTTTAAATTACCATTCGGTAAATTTTCGTCAAGAGCAAAATCAAGGTTGCTTATTTCTCTTGCCATATTTAATTATGGGGAATTATCGGCCACCTCTACTGTATCAGCACCAGCACTGATAACAATAGAACCAACTAAACATTCTCCAAAAACTAAAGGTGAAGCACCACCAGCTTTTGTAGTATTAGCAGTTTGATTACTTAAAAAAGATTCAACTTGTGGATCTGTTCCTGGCATTGTAGGAACTGGTGCCAATAAATTTGCAACAAAAGATAACGCTCCAACGGTTAAAGCAGAGTAAAAAGCTTGTAATGTAGTTAAGGATGTATTAAACCAACCTCCCACTAATGTTATAAAGAAAGCTTGAAAGAAATTACCACTAATCATAGGAATTAATTTAATTTCGCCATCACCTTTAAGAACTATATTTTTAAAAGTAATATCAACATCATTCATCTGTATATTATAAAAAGCTTCTAATAAATGCTCCTGACATTGTGGATAATTAACTTTTAAGTAACTATAAATCTGATCTACATTTGAAACATCAGCTTCAAACTCTTTTACACCACATATTTTTTTTAGAGGACCATATAATTTAATCTTTTTCATCATAATTCTGTCCTCATATAATGCCAATTATCTTCCTGTATAGAATAGATATACCAATCCACCATAAAAATTTTACAATTGCTTTTATCAGCGTCTGAAGGATCTGCACTACCTTCTACATGAGAATGTAAAACTGCCAATACTTCAGCACCACTATCTTCACAAGCAGCGTAATCATTTGGATTTATAGCAAAAGTAATCTCATCCTCTAATTCAGATGCAATATTTTTACAAGGCCAGAAAAAATCAACCCCATCTTTTTGTGCTAACAATCCACAACCTTCTGCTGGTTTGCACTTTAAAAAATGTTTTTTAGCTTCTTCCTTCCAGTTCATTGAAATACAAAACTACCAACAGCAGGAAATCTATCTTTTGTAATTTGTAATTTTGGTAATTGTAAATCTTCAAAATCTATTGTATTAACAAGCTCAAAAGTACATATTTGATTATTTTCTATAACTTTTTTATTTATTAAAAATTCTTGTTGCTCTAATTCTTTTGTAGAATCAGCAGTACCGTAAGTATTTGACCCACCAATAAAATTAGCATCATCCAAGAACTGTGCTAATGTTCTAATTCTTTTTACTTCTGCTCTTGCTAAATCATTAAAACTACTAAATTGATTTACTAATTCAATTAAAGTTGAAAAAGTACCAAGATTATTTGCAAACGTAAGTGTAGGTCTTGCCATGATAGTATTATCACCAGTTTCAAAACCTTCAGCCTTACAAGCTATAGCATTATAAGTTTGATTCTGCCATTGTATATCAGTATTGATTTGATTCGTACCAGCATGAAATTTATATGTAACTACTGTTGGTACATTACTTTGATCATAGTGAATATTTTCTATTAGCTTTAGTTCAAATAGCTCAATAATTGTAAAACCATTTAAACTTTGCAACTGCTCGACTGGTATCGTCATGGCTGAAATACCTCTTCAAATGTTGCTTGTATTCTAGCTCTATTTAAATAAGGTATAGATTTATTCCAGCTTTTACAAATAAAAAGAGATGAAGAACCTTGTCCTGGTGGTGTAAAAGTAAAACTAGCACTATCATCTGCACGAGCGTCAAGAAAGTTTTCTATGGTATCTGCACTTGATACTCCTGTACTATTAAAATTATCAGATTCTGATACTTCAAAAGTTAGTTGATATACTTTTGGGTTTTGATTTAATCCAAAGTTAGCTCTTGAAATATACCCATCACCAAACTGCACTTCAGTTGTTCTTGGTGCGGATCTTTTTTCTACTCCGTAAGTTGGATTTATAGCTGGAAAAGTAAATGTCATTATGCGAGTAATCCTCCGCTACGTTTCTGTTTTACTATTTCTAATTGTATTGCAGTAGCTAAAGCCTCGCCAAATTGCTGACCATCACCTTCACTTTCTACGGACGAACCAGAAGCATCTACATTTACTACAACATTTGTTGTACCGCCAAGTGCATGGTTCGGAGTTACAAAACCAGAACTGGCTGGTGTAAATAATTCTGGTCCACGCTCTCCTACAAGTGAAGGCTTACCCCCTGGAATACGACCACCATTTGCTGCCATCATAATTGGAGATGGAGGTAAAGCACCTCCACCACCGCCACCACCGCCACCACCGCCACTAAATATTCCACCTAATCCACCTAATATCGAACCAAATAATCCTCCTCCTCCTAATGTGCCTTGCATATTTCCAAATAGTGCCATGTTAAATGCAGCATCTATAAGTTTATTCAATACACTGTTGAGCATATCGCCTAATGTTGAAGTTCCACGGATCATGCCTTGTATTCCGTCTGCTATATCTGTAGCTATTGACTGAGCCATTCTGTCAAAAGCTGCTGCTGTCTCTTCCGCTAACTTTTTCTCTTCGGTTAACATTTGTATTTTTTGTAGTTTTCTTCTTAATTCATCTTCATCTTTTATTTCTACCTCTTCCTTCATCTCAGCAATTTGTTTTTCTATTTCAAATTCCTCAGAAGTCATAGTAAAACTACGCTCCAGCATCTCTATCTCTTTATCTAAATTCTTTACCCTAGATTTTTGTATTTTTTCAATCATTTTATTGGCTTCTTTTTCTGCGTTTTTGGTGTTTAAAATAGTTTGCTGTTTAACGATTAAATCATTTACAATTTCTCTAGCTCGTTGTACATCTTGTTCATTTATTTGACCAAATAAACCTGATCCTTTTGTTTGATTTGTAAGGTTTAAAATAAGTTCTTCTCTACGTTGAGGATTTAAACCTCCAAACTGCTCAGTTAATTTTCTTGTTTTTAGTAGTGTTTGCAGTTCTCTTCCTTCTGGAGTATTAGTATTCTGACCCTGTACCTCTGCTTGTTTTAGTAAAGTTGCACGCTCTAGAGTTTGAGTAACAAGTTTTCCTATACCTGAGTTTTGAACAAATAATGCAAATGAAGTTCTCATCAAAGTCATTATCCTTGCAAAATTATTACCTAACTCTGTCATTCCCTGTCCAAACTTAGTTAATGCGTCTACCCCGTTAGAACCTACAAGATTTATCATTTTTTGTCTTGCTGCTTCAAATGCTGACTCCTCATCTCCTAATTTCTTAAGCGTTGCAATTTGTTTTTCAAATTCAGTTCCAGTTACTCCTAATGCTGCTGTAAGTGCTTCTACATTCTTAGTTGCTGGATCGAGTGCCTGTCCTAGTTTTCCAGCCTCTATAGCAAATTGTTGTAGGGGTGTTGCAATAGAGGTAGCTGCTAAACCTCCTGCAAAACCTCCCATCTGACCGCCAAATAATGACCCTAATCCGCCACCAGCAAAACCAGCAGCACCTATTAATGGTCCTTGTCCAAATAACAGAGGGAAAGCACCAGAAATAACTGCACTACTGGCAGCACCAGCAAAACGATTTCCTCCTCCAGTACCAGTTCCTCCTGTATTTCTGTTAGTTCTAGCACCACCTCCGCTACCGCCACGAGGTTTATTTGTTAAATTTATTCTTCTCTTTTCAACTTCTAAAGCCTGTCTATCTACTTTTACTTGATCTTGTTTTCTTTTTAATACTTTTTGCTCTAATGCAAGCCTTTGGCCTGTCATTTTTATTTTATGCTGTTCATTACGCAATACTGTTCTACTTGCTGTTCCACCTTGAGCTAATTTATTTAACTTCGATATACGCTTTTCAAGGTTATTTAGCTGCTTATTAACAGTCCTAGTATTCAGTTTTATATTAACTTCGTAATTAGATGCCACTAATCTCGATAAAACATTACATTTAGTTTAGCGTACCTTACGATATTGAGCTTTCTTTTTCATATCTTCATACGCTTTTTCTTCCCTTTCTCCTTTCAACGTAAAATATGCGTTCCAGGCATATAGTTCCTGTATAGTCATGTTCTTTTGTAAATAACCTAAAGTTATTCCTAAAGTTTCTGCAACAAAAAATTGTAAGTATAAATAGTTGTCCTTATCAAGTTGTGCTTTTTACGGCATCAGGGGTTGCCTCCTCGCCCACCTCTTGCATTTTTGTCATAAGTTCCAGTAGCACAGCTAAAGGTATTTCTCTTCTTAGACTTGCCTTATCTGCTTCAGCAAACAGTTTTTTTCCATCTTGATCTTCAGCTTTATTGATTATTACTTGGAGTGCAAAATCTAAATTACCCTCTTCCTGTCCTTTGTTAGCTCTCATTAGAGTAGCATTTATGGAGTCTCTATCTGCAATAGTTAAAGGTGTCCAATACACCTTTAAAATTAGCTCTCCATTTTTGTAAATAGGATAACTACTCTTTTCATTTATGCTAAATGCTTTTCTTAGCTTGTCGATTGCTCTATCTGTAGGCATACAAAATAAATTAGTATATTCATTTACTATACTACTACTTTATTACCTAAAGCCAACCTTTTTGAACGCTAATGCTATATCTTTGTTGATAAGACCACCTTTCGTATAAATATTGTACCAATTAGGTCCTCCTGTAGATGTTAAGTTAAAATCTCTACCATGCTCCGCATAAGTAACAGGTTCTCCCTTTAAATTAGGTCTTGTTTGTCCTGGTGCATTAATGGCGAAGCCAGCATACTTGGCTCTGTTTCCAATAAATAAATCTTGATTCAATGTTACATTCGGAACTCTAGGATTTTTTATTTGTCTAGCTGTTGGATCGGGTATTAAATAATGTGGAAAGTCTGGTTTTCTTTTCTTAGTTGCCTGTACAGGACTTTTTGAAACTATCCAGTTTTCTCCAAATGTTCCTGTCCACCACGGGCCTTTTTCAATTAGAGAACGAGTTACTGTTTTTGCAACCTCTTTTCTTCCTTTAGTTATTGCCTTGCCTAAATCTTTAGTAAAGTGTTTTTTAAAATCTTTAGGCATTAGCAGTAAAATCGCAGCTTACAACAGATAAATAGTGACTATCTTCTTCTACATTTACAGAAGTTGGTCCTTCAATTTGTAATACTCTTGGACTTACAGAAAATGTATCTGTGTAAGTCGAAGCATTTACAGAAGTAAGACCTGTAATAACTGATTCCGCTATAGCAGATGCAACTGCACTTCCTTTATTTGGTGGTGTCATAATTCCACATCTTATAGATCCAGAATAGTAAGTAACTGCTGCCCCCTGTGTCTGAGTAGTAGATTGTTCAAAATCTAAACTTACCATCACATACTTTTTGTTTTTACCTGGGGTGCTTAATGGCATATTGTCAAAAATTACCGAAACAGTAGGATCTGCGTCTGTTACCGCATCTAGTATTGCGGTTTCAAATGCTGCTCGTGCGTTTACTAAAGTCATTAGAAAATAACATCAACTCTAAATAAATATTCTTGACCTCCTTTTTGAGTAAGAATATTTGTTATCTTACAACCTCTGCTAGATCCAGAAAATGTCAAAGTGATTTCATCTTGCAGTAAAGGCTGATTATCTCCTATCAAATCAGGTGTTATGTACAGTCTTGCCACGTTTTCTTGAAACCCTGTTTCTTCAGTTGACCTAACAAACTCTATAGGAACTTTTATCGTATAGTTCGTATCTACTGTTATGTATTCTCCAGTTGCATTGTTATAACTTGATACCCCTTTTCGTGTGTAAACAATAGTTGTATCTAAAGAATCGCCAAGTTGAGCAACAACCTGTTTCGCAATGTTCTTTAATGCTGTATCTAGTTGTCCTGCCATTAGCCTCTAACCGCCCTTAGTTGGAAAGTTCCTGCTCCACCTAGCATATACGCTCCAAGATAACTTTGTAACCAGGGGTAAACATCTAAAATATTATTTATTGATCCTTTTCCTTGACTGTCAGTATTGTATTTAACTTCAATATCTCCTAGTTTTACTTCAGAAAAATTACCATCTTTACCAGTAGTTCCTGTAATAGCACCAGTATCATTTGCCAGTGCCCTGGCTAGTTCATATTGTGCGTACTTAATATTATTTGGAATAGTTGAACAACTTAACTCAACTCTATCTACTTGATAGTTTGTTCTTGGAAACTTTAATGCCTGATCTTCGTCACATCTATCTCCTTGATATACAAAAGTATCAATCCACCTTGTAGCAGCTATTAATGATCTATTCTTTTGATCGTCAGTTTTATTGTCCCAGGTCGTAGAGTCTGGAACTGTCTCAAAATAACTATTAGCTTCTGTCAATGTGACATAACTATTTGCAGTTTCACTTTTTATAGTTGCATTTATGGTAGCTGCCACGATTGATAAAGTAATTTAGTTTTATTGTAGCGTAAAGAAAAAACCCCACCAATAATTGATGAGGTTTCTGACCACTAATTTAATCTTAACAAAAATTAAGACTTTAAAGCATTAGATAATGGTGTGTTAACAAAGATTTCAACCATAGGAATCTGGTCAATATCATAAGTTACACCCCAGTTAGATCCAGTGCGAAGTGCTGAGTTAGAAGGGTTATCAGCAGCGTTTGTCCACTTAGTACCCATAACGTGATAAGCACTATGGTAGTCAACAGACATAACATCTTGCTTAGATAAGATGTTTCTTTCTGCTTCAATACCTAACTCAGACTGATTACCTTCAAGAATTGTTCCTGATTTCATTAAGTAGCAACGGAACTCTTGACGATTACCAGTAGTTGTTGGATCGTTGATGTTTACCTGAGAGTCGATTACAACTGTGCAACCAGCAAACTGACCGATTGATCTGTCAGTAACACCAACTCCACCACCACCCCAAGTAATACCTGTACCAGTTGATAAGGCAGAAGTTGAGAATGTTAGTAAACCTACTTGGTATAGGTAGTAAGCAACCGCAGGGTGAACTATAAGAAGATCAAGTTCTTCTCCTCTTTCTCCTAAAAGGGAACGAGCTTCTGCAACAGTAGCAGCAGTAAGATAGTTTGCTTCAGCAGTAGCACTAGAACTACCGATTTGCTTCTCAAGACGATGAGCATTAAGAGCAGTATGGAATAAACCAGTAAGAGTTTCAAATAAACGAACAGAGTTCAATTTATTGAT
>Ga0163109_10003158_pt1 | contig 12625 bp, 10 predicted proteins | sample CRUFie1St13metaG_FD_108704 | JGI IMG/M metagenome (GOLD analysis project Ga0163109, IMG submission 108704) | Marine microbial communities from the Costa Rica Dome - CRUD Field 142mm St13 metaG | ecosystem: Environmental > Aquatic > Marine > Oceanic > Photic zone | place: Costa Rica: the Eastern... | reverse complement strand
GCGGTCCACGTGGACCGCTCAAATGCCAGTGCTGGATTGGCTTTTTGAAGAATGGAGCCAAGGAGACTCGAACTCCTGACCCCCTGCATGCCATGTAGGACGTGCACAGAGTTGGCAACAACGTCAAACCCAGGCCAACACTAGAGCACATCTAGGCTCTCATTGCGATCTCAAGGAAGACAGCGCACGCTTCTTGCAAGCCCTTGCTAGATCATGTATGAATTGTGCGCACGAAATTGCGCACGGAGCCAAGGCAGGAGGTCAATGGCACGAAAGCCCTGGGATGAACTGATCAAGCAGCAGCTGAAGCAAGAGGTGGGCCTTGGTTGGACCATCTGCTGCCACAAGCGATCCGAGGGCTACAGCTCTGGGCGGGTCAAGCTGACTCGCCGTGATCCAGAGGACGGCAGCCGCTCCTCGGTGATGTTGCCGTTCGAGTGGGACTCCAAGAACGGAACGAAAATCCTGAACCGGGTGGTGGCCATCTCTGAGCAGATGGAATCCAACCCACAGATGACGCTGAAGGATGCAGCGGCAATCAACCCTGACGTCCTCGAATCTGAAACAGCTCAGACCACCGGCAAGAAGGGAACCGCTACAGCCTGGAAAACGATTGCCGAGAAGTTCTTGGCGACGAAAGCCGGGCAGCGATCAAGCAGCCGTTCGGAATGGAGGCGGCGGGTTGAACGAACACTGGCTTGCATCGAATCGAAGCCCAAGCCAAGAACAGGCCAGGCCGTTCTGGAGAGATACAAGGAGATGTGGTTCCTCGGCGTGATGGGCGAGGAATCAGGCACGCAAGCCGGAATGGAAGCGGGTGGCGATGGTCGCCGCCGAAACCTTGGTGATGCCTGTGCGTTTTTGAAGTGGGGTGTTGAACGCTGCGGGGCCCCGCGGCGTTACCTGCCACCAGACAAGGAGATCATCCGGGAACTGGTAGGCGAATCCCTGCAGACGGCCCAGGAGAAATTGACCCCGGCGCTGAAGGACGATCAGTTCACGGGGTTACTGGATGCCCTGCTGGCAGCAGATCGAAAGGACCTGTGGCTCTGCGTCGCCGTGTTGGGTTACACGGGCTGTCGGCCCAGCGAGCTTGCAACTTTGCAGGTGGTGAACGGTGAAGCGTCGGTGGCCGGGACCAAAAGGAACAGCAAAACGATGAGCCAGCCAGCGAAGCGAAGGCTGATCATGCCGCTGGAAATCGAAGGCAGAAATCGCGAAGGCCAGCGGGCCCTGGACCTGTTCGAGAGCGGTCTGGTGAAGCTGCCAAAAGCAGTCCGAAATCAAATCGCGCGGGTCATTGATCCAAAGCACCCCAACCCCACCGATTCATTCCAAGCCGTTGGCAAGGAGGTGGCGCAGCAACTGAAGCGATTCGAGCACTGGCAGAACCTGATCGCGGCCCAGCCAGAGCTGAGCGTTTACAGCCTGAGGCATGCTGTCGCCTTCAGAAGCGCGTTCGGCGCAAACAGGTTGCCGATCCGAGTTATCAGCCAGCTGCTCGGGCACAACGTCGCGACGCATGTTCGGCACTACGGCATGTGGGCGGACACCGAAACCACCCGCGAAGAGGCGCAACGGTTCAACGAGGCGGTGAAGTCATGACGATGCCCAGCGATGCAGAAAGCACACGGAATGACCCCAATCTGTGCATGAAATGCAGCTGATTGCTGCCCTTCTGTACCCCTTATGCAGGGGATTGTGCCAGTTAAAAAAGATTTTGACACCAGGGATGGTGGTAAATCCTGTTGAACAATCTTGCAAGTTCTGCTCTAATTAGATCGTCGAAGGAGGTTGAAACCCGATTGCTGACTCTTCGGAGCGGGCTTCACTGAGCATGTCCTCAGTGTGACCAGGGACAACCAACAAAGGAGGGCTGGATTAATCACCCAGACCGCTGAGGGAGGGAACTGTCAGCGCAATTTTGATCGCACCGAGTTCCTGTACCCGAGGCCCTGGGATTCGTCCCAGGTAGCGCCTGAAGACACGTGATTTTCCAACAATCGTTCGGAGGAATTTCCCCGTGCCTGAAGAACCTAAACGGCTGTTTAAGACAGCCGTGGCCGCGCATTTGCTGAACATCAGCGCCGGTCACCTCAAGATGCAGATGCAAGAAAAGGGTGGTCCGTTGTTGAACGGAAAGCACTACGTACTTGGACAAACCACCCGCTCGGCAATCCAGTGGGATGTTGATGAATGTAGGGCCACATTCAATCGCCTCGGGATGATCCACCGCAGAGGTGCTGAGGCACTTCGGCAGCATCAAGAGGCATAAAAAATGGCTGACACAATTTGCGCCAGCCAGGGTCCGCGTAACCCAAGGCTAGGGGAAGTCCTGCTCGGCGAGCAGTACGTCACAGCACGCTTATCAACTGGCACGACTGAAAAAAGTTCCCGTCCAAGGGCGGGACGTGCGCGGAAACGTGCGCAAGGAGGTTGGCGATGACTTTCGACATCCTTCAGCACCTCGACCAGCTCGAACCGGACGGCGGCACCAACAACCCTCGTGGCGATCACAGCTACAAGTGCCCGGCCTGTGGCGCGTCCAACTTCAAGGTCCACGTCGTCAGCGGGAAGTGGGGGGCCTATGGGTGCGAGTGCAGCAGCACTGAGGCGGGCAAGCGGGCCATCCGCGAGGCTTTGTCTCCAGCACGCCCACCAGGCCAAGACCAGCCACTAAACCTGCAGGTCAAATCGACTGCACCGCACGGGTTTGCGGCTAAAAAGCCCCCTAAACCTGCAGCTAAACCAGCCAGCAAAAAGGCCATCCGCCCGAAGGCGAAGCGGTCCTGGGAATACCGGAGCGAGGACGGGGAAGTCATCCTTCGCGTTAATCGCACCGATGACGGCGAGGGGAACCGCAACTTCTGGCAAACCTCGCTGATCAGTTCCGCCACGCCAAAGGATCTACGGGGCCAAGTCGTTCCCTATCGACTCGACGAAGCCCTCGCTGCACTCAATGAAGGCGCGCCATTCGTGGCCTGGGTTGAAGGTGAAGGCTGCGCCGACCGGTTGTGGGACATGGGCATTCCCGCAGTCACCAGCCTTGGTGGCTCTGGTGGATTTGATCCAGAACGGGATGGTGGCCACATCCCTCCGTCCCGGCTCGTTTCCTTCCCTGACCAAGACAAGCGAGGGGTGAAGTACGCCTGCCAGGTTGCGGCTGCCCACCCCGGTTGCCGTTTCGTGCTGCCCTTCCCGGGCACTCCTGAATGGAACGGTGCAATGCCTGCGGACGGCGGCCTCGACGTGGCCGACTGGATCGCTGAAGGCGCAACCGTTGAGGACATCCTGCAAGGGGTGAAGGAGACCAACCCCTTCGAGGTCATCGAGCCGGGGGCCACCCCACTGGAGGAATGGGAGGAGCTGTTGGAGAAGCTCATCGATCCAGATCACATCGGCTACGAGCGGAACGTCGTGCGACGCCAAATCCGCGCTGCTACTGCCGCCGCTCAACTCAAGCTCCGCGTTTCCCCTGATCAGGTACGCCAACGGCTCCAGCAAAAACAGCGGGACCGTATTGCTGACACGTCCGTGAAAGGTGTGGCCGGTGGTGAGGTGGTCACCTGTGCCGAGCGTCGGTGGTTGATCCAAGGGGTCATCCCTATGGGTTGTCTCGTCGCTGTGGCGGCCAAGATCAAGGTGGGCAAAACCCTGTGGCAAACGGAGCTGGCTTCTTCGCTCATCCTCCAGGTCCCGTTCATGGGCAACCCCGAGTGGATTCCTGCGCCAGGGCATCACAGGGTGATTCTGTGGTGGACCGACCAGCCCAGGGTGGATTCGGCCCAGTACCTGAAGGCTTGTGGCCTGATGGATCTAGACGGCACGCTGCATCCCCAAATCGTCCGTCTGTATTCCGAGGAGGACTCCTTGGATTGGGGCGACCAGGGCATCGATGAGTTGCTTCGAATCACCACCGCCAACCCCGGGGCGGTTCTGCTGACCGATTCGTTTTATTCGAATGTCCGCGGGATCTTCGGGGATGACATGGACCCTGGTTCAGGGGGTGCACTGATCGACGTTCAGAGCACCATTGGCCAGGCTGTGACGGGGCACCTCTGCACCTTTCACAGCCCTCAGAACGGTGGGGTTGGATCTGCCGCCATGCGTGGCCACGGATCGGCCAAAGGCGTCCCGAGCGCCACCATCAGCCTCCACTTTTTGGAAAAGCGTGGGCCCAACGGCAAGTGGATTGAGGACAAGGACAACCCTCACCGCCGAATGGTGATGGAGGGCCGGATGGGGTACTTCGATCTCCTCGTTCGGCTGCATGGTGCGGAGGCTCGTTGGGAGCTGGTGGGCCCCTTCGACAAGTCCCTCGCCAACCTCCAGGCCGATGCCAACAAGGCCAAGACGGTGGAGAGCCTGACGGAAGGCCAGCGGCAGACGTTGGAGTGGGTGGCAGGTGCCATGGGCATGTCTGGCAACCCCTCGCAGGGCGTCACCGTTTCGGAGGTGGCCAACGCTCAGTTCCAAGACGACAACCGCCCAGCAACGGCGGCAGAGCGCAGTGTCATCTCGAAGCAGCTGGAGCGTCTCTACAGCGAGGGATTACTGAGCAGATCGAAGCTGCGTGGGGTGTGGCACTACCTCCACCGTGGGTGAACTGGGTGAACGCCAGTCAGCGTCAGTGGTGTGTTGGGTGACTTACCCGGGGAAACCCGGGTTAACCCAGCTCACTCACCCATCAGAACCATTGGTGTCAAAGGGATTTACCCAACTCACCCAATAATCCAAGCCCCCTCCCTATAGGGGACCCACTGCCCCCACAGCAGTCAGTAACTCGGGCTGAATCGCTTATCACCACTACGTTGCGTTGTTTTTGCGCTGGTCTTCGTGCGCAAGATCGTGCGCATTAGAAGGTCATGCCTCTGCTGAAGACCTCCACGGTTTGCCAGAAGCAAATCACTCCACCCAAGCCAACCAACACCCAAAGCGCAGTGATGTATTCCGACAGATCGTGCTTGCTGTGCTCATTGATTGCGTAGGCCACAAACATGGTCAACGCAGCCATAACGGCACCGATGAAAAACAAGAGGATGACGATTGCTGGAAGCATTGGATTTACGAACCTCACTTCCTGGTAGCAACGCCAATCACTACCGGGTGTTGCCGTGGCGATAACCCCAGCCAGGACGCCTCGCCTTTGCAGCTTCGTGATCCATCTTCCGGCGCAGCAGAAGCTCGTAGAGCATCTTTTGGGCACCTACAGCAGCGGCGTATTGCTTGTCCTGCTCAGCCTTCAGAGAGATGCGTTGAAGGCTTGTCGCTATGTGGCATGCGAGGTGTTGAGCATCGTGTGAATCAATGCTCAGTTGAAGCTGGTCATGCGCCCAACGACAGTCCCGCTGGGCAGATGACCGCGAGCACCCCCATTGAGACATCTGCGCGGTCACAACATCGCTAAAACCTTTTCCCTGACTGACTAGGGCCAACGCTGATTCACGACGTCTGTGGCGCTCAGCTCTGCTGGTTCTTGCCATGGATCAGCTTCGGTGATTTGAGCTATGTAGAGGACGAGGCTTTTCGTCTCTACATACTTTTACCGGATGAACAGTCGAGTGATGGCGATCATTTTTCTTGCCATGACCATTGGTGTAGCGGTTGTCTTTTTAATTAGACGACGTCACAATTCTGGTCGTCGATCTGCAGGGAATGACTCCCACAGTCAACTGAAGCCAAGCATTCAGCCTGTCTCCAAGACTCAGAATGGTGCAGGTCAGGCGACTCATTCAACAAAGGAAACTGCAGCGAGAAAAGCCGATACCCGTAAGGCTGTCGAAACCAAAATTGTGCGACAGGAGGTGCCATTCAAAAGGGCACTTCCCTCCGCCCCACTCGCAGCGACTATTCACTACACAAATTCCAAAGGACAAACCAGTGTGAGAGAGGTGGTGATCCACAGCCGTAAGGCGGAAAACGGGGGTTGCCGAACGCTCAATGTGCGAGAGGGGCCTAGGCCACAGAATTACCTCATCGGACGGATAAGCAAGCTGGAGTACATGTTCGAAGGAGAGCTGTACTCCCTCACCTCAGCTGAAAAAATCAGGGAGTTTTTACTACTCGTCATTCCTCTCAAAAGCGGTACTACGTCTCGCTCTTCCAGGGAAGTTCTTCCAGAAAAGCATCTGACTCGTACTGACACATCGATTATCCCAGAAAAACCTATACCCTTAGCGGACCTGCTTCCTAAAGGGGCTCAAGGTTTTGCCGTAATTGACCTTTTAACAACCAGAGTCGGAGCTCATCATCGGATCACTGAAATCGCGATAATTCGCCTGAATCCTGATGGTCGATTGAGAGACGAATGGGATTCACTCCTGAATCCCAATATTCCAACCCAAAAAGGTTTAGATCAGTCCAAAAAGTGCATTAACGACAGACGACTGGGAAGTGCCCCCACAGGCGCGGAGTCGGCTGGCGAGATCGCCAAGAGACTTCATGGCTACGTTCTAATTGCTCACAACCTGCCACTTGACTTGAGCCTATTGAAGCAATATTTCTCCACTTTAAATGGCACAAAGGTTCACCTTGGTAGCGGACTTAACACGATGCAAGGCGACGAAAGTCTTGCATCTCTCTGTCAACGACTAGGAGTAGATTTATCTCCTAAGCAACATCACAGAGCCATCGAAAATGCTCAAGCGCTCTCAGTAGCACTTGTAGAAGGTATCAACCACCTAAAGCCTGCAGGTGCTGCAGTGATAGTGGAAAATAATAGTTTGCTTAGCCAAGACTTCCAATCACTGGAATACTCGGCAATGGAGAGGTCGTTACAGGCAACTGACCGACCTCAAGCCTGGCTTAAGAGGATGATTCTGCTTTTTGATGGAGCTGAGTTCGTGAATACAGATGTGCCTGAAGCGGTAGCCGAGGCGCTTGCTCTACGTCTTAACTTAATCTATCGAAGAGTCAAAAAAATATCTAGCATTAATAGGCCCACTTTTCTATTAGCAGAAAGCTTACGCTCCAATAGCTCAAAGATGCGACAAGCGAAGCAACAAGGACTACCCGTGCTTCTTCTCTCTGATACAGCTGATATAAAAAGAGACTCTGAAGTTGTTTGCTGGGTATTTAATCCCTCCAAAGCTTTCTCTACTATTAAGTCGACAGAATAATGATGAACATCCCTTGGCTTAGGGCCGATCCCCCTTTTCCTCCTTGATGCCTTAAGAAATGGTCAACACTTTTCTTGTCCAGATGTTTGCAGGCCAGCTGAGGGTTCTTCTGCAGCAAGAGGCTTGTGAACCTGAACAGCTGGAAACACTCTTTTTAGAAAGGCTTGGTAGCTCCATTCCCGATGATCAAGAAGCAGCTTTTCAGGCTGCTCTGCTGGAGGTCACAGGGCAGAGTCGCACGCTTGAGGAGTTGAAGCCAGCGTCGATTCTCCGGCGCAGACAGCCTCGTTGGTATCTCGGGCCTGATCAACTCAGCGCTTCTTGGGAGGCATATAAGTTTCAGCTTCTCGACAAACCTGGTTGGAACGAGGATCCCTCCGTCTTGAAGTCGGTCGACGACATTTCAACGCTCATAGTCAATGAGCTTCTCAATCCATCTGGGCCAAAGGGTCGTCGTCAAGGCCTCGTGCTCGGTTACGTGCAAAGTGGAAAGACTGCGAATATGGCCGCCACAATCGCCAAGGCTGCGGATGCCGGCTACCGGTTGGTGATCGTTCTCTCCGGAATGACCACATCTCTCCGAAGGCAAACGCAAGTCCGCTTCGAGCAAGATCTCACCTCACGGAATCAAGAGCAGTGGATATGGCTAACCCAGGAGAGTCATGATTTTTCGTTAACGAGGGGCCTCGGTCTGACCCTCCCTGAAGGTCAGACCCAACTCATGGTGATCAAGAAAAATGCAGCGGTGCTTCGGCGATTGACCGATGCGCTCGAAGGCATGCCCTCAAAGCTGCGACTGAGGATGCCCACGCTGATTGTCGACGACGAGTGCGACCAAGCGAGCCTGAACACGCAGGCCTACCGAAATGCGGTGAGTCGCATAAATGCACAGATAAGAGATCTACTCGGCCTGCTGCCAAAAGTGTCTTACTTGGGCTACACCGCAACGCCCTACGCCAATGTCCTCACAGCCGAATCAGGCCACGACGGATCCCAAGATCTCTACCCCGCTGACTTCATCATCAAACTCCCAAGACCGAAGGCTTACTTCGGGGTTGATCGCCTATTCGGGGAACACCCCGATTCAGTCGATGAGATCGGTGACGCTGACGCGTCCGGGTTGCCGATGATCAGGATCGTGCCGCCTGAGGAGCAGCAAGCACTCAGGCCTCAGAGCCGTAGCAGCCGCGACGACTTCGCTCCCCTTCTAGTGCCCTCATTGCGTGAGGCACTCGACTATTACCTTCTCTGTCTTGCAGTGAGGCGCCTTCGCGGTTTGGGAGACAAACCCTGCTGCATGCTCGTGCATACGACCCTCTATGCCACCTGCCACAGGAGGCTCCGCGACATGATCGTCGCTGATTGGCTCATGAAACTCAGGTCGGATCTCTTGACGCGATCCGAAGCAGTCACCGAACGACTCAAGCAGATCTGGGAGCGTGAAGCAGGAGCACTCGATTCCAGGATGCGGATGACGCTCGACGATGCCCTACTGCCTGAGCGAATCGAAACCTTTGATGCGTTTAGTGGAGAGCTACCCGCCGCTCTGGCATCGATCACAACGATTGTCGAGAACGCCGAGTCAGAGGATTTTCTTGATTTCAGCGATCAAACCAAGCGTCACGCCATCGTCATTGGGGGAAACGTGCTGGCGCGCGGCCTAACTATCGAGGGCCTCACAGTCAGCTACTTCGTACGTGCCTCTTCCCAATTCGACACTCTGATGCAAATGGGCCGCTGGTTCGGATATCGGCCCGGCTACAGCGACCTGCCCAGGATCTGGATGACGCCCGATCTCAATGCCGCATTCCTCGATCTCGTGGTGCTTGAGAACGAGATCCGATCTGACATCACCCTGATGAGTGAGCAAAACCTCACGCCAAGGGAATTCGCCATACGCGTTCCACAAATGCCTGGGATGGCTCTTACAGCCCGTAACAAGCTGGTGATGGACAACATCGAAAACTGCCGGATCAGCTACCGCGGGCAGCATCAGCAGATGATTGGGTTCCCTGCCGAGAGAGAGTTCCACGACAGCAATAGGCGAGCTACTGAGCAGTTCATTCAGCAATGCGCCACCGAGTCGACTCCAGAGGTGATCGCCAAGAACGGCTCTGTGATCTTCCACGGAGTGCCTTATGGAATGGTCCGGCTTTTCCTAAGCCGCTTCGATCTTCACAAGGAGTCGATGCGACCAATTCCGGACTTCATCACCGAGGAGGTCGATCAGGGCGAGCAGTACATCCGCAAATGGAATATCGCGGTTGTGGGTGAATCACAGACGGACCAGAAAAAAGCATTGCGGGCGCTGAGATTTGGCGGTGTGGATGTTCAACGCATCAGCAGACGCCGAATCAAGCAGCCGATCGCACCAGATGAGATTTACATCAAGGCATTGATGAGTGCTGATCAGCTGCTTCTTGATCTGCCTGATCAGACCAGAGAGGCCATTCGGAGTGAGCTGGAACCCCATGATTGGGCCGGGAAGAAGCGCCGCCGTACAGAAGCGCTCGGTGCGGATCAGTGCCCTCTTCTTCTGATATACATCCTTGATAAGCATTCATGTGGAGCTCAGCCATCTACTAAAAGGAGCACAACACGGGTGCCAATCACCCATGACCTCGGCATCGGTGCAGTTGACGACCACATCATTGCTTTGGGATTCGTTTTTCCTGATGACGATCCCGCTGATACACGACCTAGGCAGTATCTGAGGCTGCGGCTGCGGCAGCTGACCCCGGATGAGATGGGAGAGGAGCCTGATGAGCTTGATCTAGCCGAGATCGAACACGATCCCGAGGAAAGCCATCGCCGCCTCTGACGGCATATGGATTGCACCACCTAAGACTGCGGTCAGATTGAACTGAGGTCAGGATTCAGAGGATGGATAACGTCCATGCCCCGAACCATCGATCTCGCCCCCCTTTGGACTGACCTTGATGCCCGATTGCCGGAGAAGGGCAATCTGCTAGCTCTCGAGTTGGAGCATCAAGGTCTTGAACCCCGTGCTGTTCTCCTCAGCCACGATGACGGCCGGCGCCGAGGGGTTCTGCTCAGCATCCGAGATTCAGCAACTGAGCTGCCCGTCTTGAAGGCAGGTGGTCTTGAAATTTGTCGTGAGAGCCGCCTAGGACCCTCCGGCGAACTTGACCATTTCATCCAAATCAGCTGCATCTCGGAAGAGTTGCATCCAGTGTTCGACAAGCTGATCGAGCGGGTGATTCAGCGACTCGCACAAGGTGCAACTCCACGAGATGCTTGCAGGGATGCCGTGCGTGAGTTCCGTCGTCTTCTTGCAAGAAGCCGGGGCGATCTTCCTGCCGAGGAGGTGATCATTGGCCTAATCGGCGAGCTTCATCTTCTACTTCAACTCGTTGAAATCGATCCAAACCACTGGCGGTCCTGGATAGGGCTGAAGGGAACCAATGTCGACTTCAGCTTTGCGGGTGCTGACATCGAATGCAAGACAGGCCGGTCGAGCGACGCGCCTCGGATCACCGTTCATGGCCTTGATCAGCTTGAACCGATGAACGGCCACAGGCTCTTCCTGCGCCATCTAGCCGTTGAACCGAACCCCTCAGGCTCGTTGCATGTGCCGGGCCTAATCGAAAGAGTGCAGAAGCAGGTCGTGGATCAAGAGGGGTTCATGGCGCTAATCGCAAATTCCCCATACGACCCCGAACAACACGATCTCTGGCGGGAACATGCTTATGCACCCGTAGCTGAAGCGATCTATTCGGTCAATGACGACTTCCCGCGCATTCGCCCGTCGATGTTCGAGTCCGGACAGCTACCACCTGCGATCTCATCACTTCGCTACGACATTTCGCTGCAACATGCTGTTAGTTGCAAACTCACCGAATCGGATTCTCGGGTCCTTCTGAACGGCCTAGTTAGTGAGCCAAAGGCACCATGAAGCATCCAATCCATCTTCAAAGTGAACCGAATCCACCGTCGGGAACAATCACCGCCGAGGGCCTCCTAAACACAATGGGGCGCCCAAAGCTCTCCGCAACGGAGATGCTGATCCGGGAGAGTCTTCAAAACAGCTGGGATGCAGGGCGCATAGAGGGTGTTCAACCCCATTTCGCCATTCGCATTTTCACGCCTGCCCCAGAGCAGATGGAGGCTTACGGCAAGTTCTTCTCGGATCGCCCGACAGGTGAGGCCTGTCCTGTCCGCAGGGGACTTGATCATTTCTTCAGCGCTAAGGCTCCGGTCTTGATGGAGATCAGCGATCGGGGAACCGTTGGCCTTGGTGGACCCACCCGCGCCGATGGAGACGACGCGGGTGACTTCGCCAATTTCCTAAGAAACATCGGCAAGCCGAGGGATGTAGAGCAGGGAGGGGGGACCTACGGATTCGGTAAGTCGTCCTTCTATTTGATGAGCGGCCCTCAGCTTCTTGTCGTAGACACCCTCACAGATTTTGAGGGTCGAGAGCAGCGCAGGCTCTTGGCTCATGCGGCTGGAGAAAGCTTCAACCATGAGGGGCGCCACTACACAGGCCGGCACTGGTGGGGTGTACCAAGCACCGAAATTCCAGATTTCGTCGATCCGGCTCTTGATGGTGCTGCCGCCGAACTTGCCAATGCTCTCGGGTTCTCTTCCCGGGAGGCAGGTGCCACCGGGACCTCACTGATGCTTCTCGACCCCCATCTTGAAGATCTTGCTGATCTCCAGAACGGACCGACAGAGGGCCTCAGCGATGAACTCCGTCGCCGCATCGGATTCCGACTCCAAGAGATGTTGCTTTGGTGGTGTTGGCCGAAACTTGTACGTAATGACGATGGCGTTGCGCCAATGCGCATCACCATCGATTGCTTTGGGATGGACTTCAGCCCACCGGATCCAGATTCGGTGCCTCAGCTTTTCGGTTTTGCTGAAGCGCTGCGCCAGGTGCGAAAGAAACGCGATGAGGATTCCGTCAGGAGCATTCGCCCATAAAAGCTCTCGGGCCATCTCTTTATCTCGGAAAGGAAGCTCGGTGCATTGGTTCCAGACCAGCGCTGGAAAAGGGTGCTTGGCGAGGAGGCGTTAATTCCGGAAGCGATGTCTCACGTTGCGCTTCTACGGCCTGCTGATCTCGTAGTCCGTTACGAGTCGGGCCGTGTGAATGAGGTCTACGAAAACGAATGGACAGGGGTGTTCCGCTGTTCGGAAGAACCCGAAATCGAGGAGGCCTTTGCGCTGTCGGAGCCGCCGGCCCATGACGACTGGGAGCCAAGCCAGCGGCTGACAAGGACACAGAAGGTGATCGTCAACACGGCCCTGAAGCGGCTCAAGTTCGAGAAACTGAAGCGATCAGGCCGCAACCGGCCTGAACCGGCGGGTTCCACCGAGGGCGATTCCGTGGCAACGCTTTCCAGGCGGATCGGCGCCGCATTGATAGGCCTTGGCCGTGGCGGTGCCGGCGCTGAACCGCGCCCTCCGAGGGGACCTGGCACGAGGAAGCGGAAGCTGCGGCTGTCGAAGCCCATCCCATGCGGAACCCGGATCGAGGACGG
>Ga0163109_10003157_pt1 | contig 12627 bp, 6 predicted proteins | sample CRUFie1St13metaG_FD_108704 | JGI IMG/M metagenome (GOLD analysis project Ga0163109, IMG submission 108704) | Marine microbial communities from the Costa Rica Dome - CRUD Field 142mm St13 metaG | ecosystem: Environmental > Aquatic > Marine > Oceanic > Photic zone | place: Costa Rica: the Eastern... | reverse complement strand
CGGCCCTTTGCGTGCATGGACTCAATCGTTTGAACCACCCGCAGCCCTTCTTCAATGGGAGTGGCGATGGACTTGTTCCGCAACAGCACGTCGAGGACATTGTCGTACACGTGGTGATGGTTGGCTGCCGAGCCCTTGTAGCCGCCGTAATCGTTGGGCGGGGGAGCTTGAGAAAGCTCTGGTCGCGAAGTGCCGGGCAGGTTGAACGCATCCATTTGGTCCATGTACTGGCCTCCAATGCGCACCGTGCCTTGGGTTCCCATCACCGTGATGCTGCTTTCGAAATTGCTGTGCGGTGAAGACGTGCTGAAGGTGAATGTGCCCCATCCGCCTTGTTTTAGCCTGAAGCGCACCACGCCCCCGTCTTCAAATTCCGTTGAGGTGGAGTGGGTTTGGTTGACAAAGTGGGCATCTTCCACTTCCATGGGCCCAAACACCCACATCAAGATGTCCAAGAAATGGGAAAACTGGGTGAACAGCGGGCCTCCATCTTCGGAAAGCGTCCCCCGCCAAGAACCTGCAGTGTAATAGCGCCCGTCGCGGTTCCAAAGGCATTGAACATGCACTTGAAGCACCTCGCCGAACTGCCCAGCCTCCTGCGCCTCTTTCAACCATTTCGCCGCAGGTGCAAAGCGGTTTTGCATCACGCCAAAAACCAACAACCCCAACTTCGACGCCTTGGCTTGGAGCCGTGCCACAGAACCCGCGGTCAGCCCCATCGGCTTTTCGACAATCACGTGGCAACCTGCGTCGATCGCCTGGCACGCCAAATCCACATGGCTGCCATTGGGCGTCGCAACCGCCACCACATCCACCTCCACGGCATCGAGCATCGCCGTCAGGGAATCGAACGCCTGGGCGTCAGGTGCCCATGACCGTGCCGGCACTTGGCCATCTTCTGAACTCGCCTGCCACCGGGTGTCTGCCACCGCGACAAGCACGGCCTCTTCTTCGCCCATCACCATGGCTGCATGGCGCTTGCCAATGTGCCCGCACCCCACGACAGCAAAACGAACAGGAGCCTTCATGCCGCAAAGGTAGCTGACTACCTTCGCACCATGCGCGTGGTGTCGTTGGTTCCCAGTTGGACAGAGTATTTGCACGATCTGAATGTCCATGTCGTGGGCCAAACCAAGTTCTGCGTCCGGCCCGACGCGGCATTCCGCAGCGTCCCCCGAATCGGAGGCACCAAGACTGTCGACGTGGACAAGGTGATGGCGCTGTCGCCCGATCTGGTGGTGGCCAACCGGGAAGAGAACGACCAAGCCCAAGTCACCGCATTGATGGAGGCCATGCGCCATGACTCGGTCGTGCTGACCGACGTGCGCAACGTCCAAGAGGCTTGGCGTGAAATGTGTCGTCTGGGGGAACGCGTGGACAAAGGCCACGAGGCCCAGAGGCTGGTGGATGAGGCCCAAACGCGTTGGGGCGAACCCCGAGCCCTCATCGGTGAGGCGGCTTATGCCGTTTGGTCCTCGCCATGGATGGCGGCCGGATGTGACACCTTCATCCACGACGTCATGCGCCACTGGGGCATCGCCAACGCCATCTCCCCCGACGCAGAGGGCCGCTACCCCACCCTCGGCGAAGGTCCCGAAGCGGGTGCCGCCGCGGCATCCGTTTGGCTTCTCCCCTCAGAGCCCTTCCCTTTCAAAACGCGACATCTCGAAGTCCTCGAACAAGGTCATCCCCATGCGCGATTCTTGCTCGTGGACGGCGAGGCGTTCAGCTGGTATGGCACGCGCATGCTCCATGTCGCAGACCATCTTCAGCAGGTCGCCCATTGGGTGGCGTCTCAGGCGCCGCGTTGATGGCACCGCTGCGCCACGCTGTCATGTTCCGTCGCTTTTTTTGACGTTCGTGTCAGGCAAAAGGCACGTGCATTGACAGGATGTCAGACTCCTGAGACGTTGGAGCGGATTGGCACCAGGTTTGGTCTAAGAGGGCCAAACAAACGAAAACACAATCAATCCTTGCAACATGAGTAAAATCATTGGCATCGACCTCGGAACCACCAACAGCTGCGTCGCAGTGATGGAAGGGAACGAACCCGTGGTCATCAACAACAGCGAAGGCAAACGCACCACTCCTTCAGTGGTGGCCTTCATTGACGGTGGCGAACGCAAAGTGGGCGAACCTGCGAAGCGTCAAGCCATCACCAACCCCACGAAGACCATCTCCAGCATCAAGCGCTTCATGGGATCCAACTTCAGCGAAGTGGAGAAGGAAGCTGGACGTGTGGCCTACAACGTGGTCAAAGGCGACAACAACACGCCCCGCGTGCAAATTGACGACCGTCAATACACGCCTCAGGAAATTTCCGCCATGACGCTTCAAAAGATGAAGCGCACGGCGGAGGAGTACCTCGGTCAGGAAGTCACCGGTGCGGTCATCACCGTTCCCGCCTACTTCAACGACAGCCAGCGTCAAGCCACGAAGGAAGCCGGAGAAATTGCCGGCCTCGAGGTGAAGCGCATCATCAACGAACCCACCGCAGCTGCTTTGGCCTACGGATTGGACAAGAAGTCGACCGATCAGAAAATTGTGGTCTTCGACTTGGGCGGCGGAACCCACGACGTCAGCATCCTCGAACTCGGCGACGGCGTCTTCGAAGTGCTTTCAACCGACGGCGACACGCACTTGGGCGGAGACGACTTCGACCAAGCCATCATCGAGTGGCTCGTGGACGAGTTCAAGAGCGAGAACAGCGGACTCGACCTCAGCAAGGACCCCATGGCCCTTCAGCGCCTCAAGGAAGCTGCCGAGAAGTCGAAGATCGAACTCTCCAGCACCACCAGCTCAGAGATCAACCTCCACTACATCATGCCCGTGGATGGCGTGCCCAAGCACTTGGTGCGCAGCCTGACCCGCGCGAAGTTTGAGCAGTTGGTCGACAGCCTCGTGAAGCGCTCCATCGAGCCTTGCATGAGCGCCTTGAAGGCCGCCGGCCTCGACAAGGGCGACATCGACGAAGTCATCCTCGTGGGTGGCTCCACGCGCATCCCTGCTGTGCAGGATGCGGTGAAAGCCTACTTCGGCAAGGAGCCTTCCAAAGGCGTGAACCCTGACGAGGTGGTGGCCGTGGGTGCCGCCATCCAAGGCGGTGTCTTGACAGGCGATGTCAAGGACGTCCTCCTCTTGGATGTGACGCCTTTGTCCCTCGGCATTGAAACGATGGGCGGCGTGTTCACCAAGCTCATCGACGCCAACACGACGATTCCCACCAAGAAGTCGGAAACGTTCTCGACAGCCAGCGACAACCAGCCCAGCGTGGAAATCCACGTTTTGCAAGGTGAGCGCGCCATGGCTGCGGACAACAAGACCATCGGTCGCTTCCACTTGGCGGACATCCCACCCGCACCTCGCGGCGTACCTCAAATTGAGGTGACGTTCGACATTGACGCCAACGGCATCATCAATGTGGGCGCCAAGGACAAGGCCACCGGCAAAGAGCAGAGCATCAAGATCGAGGCGTCCAGCGGACTCAGCGAGGAAGAAATCGCACGCATGAAGGCGGACGCAGAAGCCAACGCCGATTCGGATGCCCAAGCCAAGGAGCGCGTCGACGTGTTGAACCAGGCCGACGGTTTGGTCTTCCAAACAGAGAAGCAGCTCAAGGAATTTGGTGACAAGATTCCCGCAGACAAGATGGCGCCCATCAACGAGGCCCTCGAGAACCTCAAGAAGGCGCACGGTGCGCAAGACGTGGACGGATGCAAATCCGGCATCGAAGCGCTGAACACCGCCTTCCAGGCCGCGAGCCAAGAGATGTATGCTGCCCAACAAGCTGCAGGTGGTGCTGACGCAAGCGCCGCTGGAGATGCGGGTGCATCTGCGGACGGAGATGCCGAAGTCACCGATGTGGATTTTGAAGAAGTGAAGGAGGGATAACCCCCTCGGATGTGAACAGAAAAGGCCTCGCCATGTGCGGGGCCTTTTTTTGTGTCCGTGGTGAACTGCATGACCTGACGCGTGTTCCACCTTTGCACCATGAGCGACCCAAACCTCGACCGACTCCCTCCTGCTTGGCGGCGCAACGCTTGGGCCGTGCTCGCGCTTCTTGTTGCCACCTCAGGTTGGATGGCCTGGCAGGCACTTGGCTTGGAATTCAATTACGACTTCGAGCAGTTCTTTCCGGCAGATCATCCGGAAACCACGTTTTATCGGGAATTCAGGGAGACGTTTGGAAGCGACAACGACTTTCTCATCGTGGGGTTCGAAGGGGACAGCCTGACCGCCGGGTTTTTGGCGGAGGTCGATGCTGAAGTCGATGCCCTACGAGCCCTTCCAGGCGTCGAAACGGTGCAGTCCCCCACCCGTCTCAAACTTCCTGTGCGCGACCCGCTGAGCGGCATGGCTTTTCAGCGGCCCTTGCTCTCGTGGGAAAACGACAGCACCCTGGCCAAAGACGTGGCACGTTTGCGTCAACGGGACGATGTGATGGGGACGTTTGTGAGTCCGAGCGGACGGGCCGTGGCACTCACCCTCGAGCACACTGATGGATTGAGCAAGGCCGGATGCGACAGTTTGGCGGCCGCCGTGGCTGCGTGGGAAAAGGACGTGCACGCCTCCAAAGCCTCCATCCGCGATGTTCACGTGTCGGGACGCGCCGTGGCCCAAGCCTACTACGTGGGCGTCATGGAGCGTGAAGTGGCGTGGTTCGTAAGCGTCGGCATTGGGTTGTTGGTGGCGTTTTTGTGGTTTGCCTTCCGCACCGTGTGGGGCGTGATGGTGCCTCTGACCGTGGTCTTGATGAGTGGCCTTTGGACCCTGGGAATCATGGTGGCGACAGGCAAAGCCGTGGATGTTATGACCGTCGTGCTGCCCACCATCTTGTTCGTCGTGGGCATCTCAGACGTGGTGCACGTCTTGACGAGGTATTACGACGAGCGACGGGCCGATGCGACGCACCAAATGGCCATGCAACGCGCATTCCGGGAGGTGGGGCTCGCCACCTTCTTGACCTCGTTGACAACGGCCTTGGGCTTTTTGACCTTGCTTACCAGTTCCATTGGCCCGGTTCACGATTTTGGCGTGTACGCGGCTGTGGGGGTTGGCGTGGCTTACGTGCTTGCCTTTACCCTGCTCCCCAGCGTCATGGTCTTGGCGCCACCGCCCGTCATCTCCAAAAGTGGCACAGGGGTGTTCTGGAACGGCGCCCTGCACAAGGCTTTGCGATGGACCCTTCGCAACAAGGGGATGTTGGCTGTGGCTTGGGTGGGCATCGCAGGCGCTTCCGTGGTCTTGGGAAGCGCGTTGCGCGTGGACAACAAATTGATTGAAGACCTCCGGGACGACGACCCCTTCCGCAAACAATTTGTCTTCTTCGAGCGGGAATTTGCAGGCGTCCGTCCCTTTGAATTGGCCGTCACACTCCCTGACGCCGCGGACAGTCCTGCCTCGCTCCAAGCCTTGGATGCGCTGGAACAATACCTGAAGGCCGACTATGGGGTCGGAGCTCTGGTGGGCCCCGCAACGGCGGTTCGCATGGCGCACCGCGGTTACATGGGTGATCGGGAGGCGTACTACGCCATTCCAGAAGACAACCGCATCCTTGGCAAAGTCCTTCGTCTGATGAAGCGCTCGGGGCAGTGGAACATGCTTGTGGCAGAGGGCGGCCAGCGTGTGCGTGTGTTCGGCAAGGTGGAAGACAATGGGTCACAGGCGATTCAGGTCAAAAACGAGAAACTCGACGCGTGGTGCGCCGAAAACATGCCGGCAGGAAGCGCGTGCAAAGTGACAGGAACGGCGCATTTGGTCGACGTCAACAACGCGTCGCTGGCTTCGGACATGGTGGGCGGATTGGGACTGGCCTTGGTGGCCGTGGCCATCATTGCAGGTCTGCTTTTCCGGAGTGGCGCCATGGTCGTGCTCTGCCTCATCACCAACCTCCTCCCCTTGGCCATGATTGCGGCCGTGATGGTGCTGATGGACGTGGACTTGAAAGTGACCTCGGGCATCATCTTCACGGTGGCGTTTGGCATCGCCGTGGACGACACGATTCACTTCTTGAGCAAGTTGCGCCTTCAATTGAGCCAAGGTCGAACCCTTCCCGTCGCGGTCAAACGAAGTTTCCTGGCCACCGGCAAGGCCATCGTCGTCACAAGTCTCATTCTGTGTGGAGGATTCATGACGCTGACGTCCTCGTCCTTCCTGGGCACTTTCCACATTGGGTTTTTGATCAGCCTCACCTTGCTGTTTGCGGTGGTGGCCGACCTCACCTTCCTGCCTTGGATGGTCCTGCGTTGGTTTAAGGCGAAGGTTTGACGAACTTCCCGGCATGGGACATTCTTCTCGCCGTGCCTTCCTGCAGAAACTGATTGCCACGGGCGGCACCTTGGGGCTCTCCCCATGGACCCTCCAGTCCATGCTCGCCCAAAAGCAGAGCCCTTCAGGACCTCGTTCTGTTGAGCCGGGCAGCGCCACCATGCTGTCCACGTGGAACCACGGCATGGAAGCGAATGCGGCCGGTTTCTTTGCCCTTCAACAAGGTGGAAACGCCATGGACATGATTGAGGCCGGCGCGCGCATTGTGGAGGCCGATGCCACAGGATTGAGCGTGGGCATCGGAGGATTGCCTGACCGTGACGGGAACGTCACCCTCGATGCGTGCTGCATGGACCACACGGGCAACGCAGGTTCTGTCTGCTTTGTGCAGGGAGTGCTGCACCCCCTTTCCCTGGCACGCAAGGTCATGGAGGACACCCCTCACGTCATGTTGGCTGGCGCCGGAGCGGAACAATACGCCCGCGAACTCGGCATCGACGAGGTGGAGCTGTTGACAGACACCTCGCGTCGGGCTTGGGAAGAATGGCGCAAGACATCCGATTACAAGCCCGTCATCAACATTGAAAATCACGACACCATTGGATTGCTCGCCTTGGATGATCAGGGGCGCTTGGCGGGTGGGTGCACGACCAGTGGACTGGCTTACAAAATGCATGGGCGTGTTGGAGACAGCCCCATCCTCGGCGCCGGGTTGTTTGTGGATGCCGAAATCGGCGGCGCCACGGCCACGGGTTTGGGTGAAGCGGTGATGAAAACCGTGGGCTCGTTTTTGGTGGTGGAACTCATGCGCGGTGGTCGATCCCCGCAAGAAGCATGCGAAGAGGCGGTACACCGCATCATGGACCGCATGCCGACCGACGATTTGCAGGTGGGCTACTTGGCCCTGTCGCGGGAGGGTGAAATCGGTGGGCACGCGATTCATGGGGGCTTCAACTACGCCCACACGACTGCAGAGGCCGGACGCATGATTGACGCATCTCACGGTTGATTTGGTGATGCCCTCTTCCTCAACTTCACATTTTCTGTCCTGGTGGCGACTGACGCGCCCTTGGAACGTGTTGGCCATGGGCATCATGGTGACGCTGGTTCTTCGTTGGCGGGACTTTCCATTGGGTGAGTTGTTGCACCTCGGCCGAATTGGATGGGTGCTCGTCCCCATGCTGGTGGGTGCCGCAGGAAATCTCATCAACGACTACTTCGACGTACGTGAAGACCGCATCAACAAACCGGAACGCGCGCTTGTCGGGCGCACCGTGAAGCGGCGGGTTGTGGTCGTGACCCATTGGGGATTCACCGCAGCCGCACTTGTTTGGAGCGCCTGGCTTTCTTCTGCAACGGAATCCTTGTGGCCCCTGCTTTTGGCCGCTGTGTTTTCCGTGGTGCTTTACCTCTATTCGCCCGTCTTGAAAGGCCGCGGGCCATGGGGCAACATTTCAATTTCCCTCTGCGTGGCAGGCCTTGTGGCTTGGGGAGGGTTGGCTGCAGGATTCGGGATGTCACCTGACCAGGCGCGTTCCTTGTGGGTTCTTGCAGGCATCTTGGGTTGGCTCAACTTTCTCCGTGAATGGGTGAAAGACATCCAAGACCTCGAAGGCGATCGCGCGGCCCATCACCACACCATGGCCATGCGCTTGACGGCCATTCAAAATCGCATGGGCCTCTCCGCAGGGTGCTTGTTGGGCTTAGGGTTGGTGCTGGCTTGGTTGATCATGCTCGGCTCGCCGTCATGGCTTTTGGGACTTCATGGCGCGTTGGGTGTGACCTGTCTGTGGTGTGCATGGCGCGGCAATGCACGCAGCCTCTCCGCTTGGATGAAAGTTTGGATGGGCGGTCTTTTCGGAGGGTTGCTCTGACGAGGAACCCACTCCCCGCCGCGCGCAAAGGTCTGCCACCGAATGTTAAGAGAAACCTTAACACCGGGTTCACAATGTCGCCTCAGCTCCCCAAGACCTTTGCACAAAACCTGGAGCATGATCCGCTTTCTTTCTGTTTTGGCCTTGACGATTGTCACCTGCACGGCATGGGGACAAGGAGCCATCCGTGGCAAAATGACCGACGCCCAAACCGGTGAGACCCTCATCGGCGCCAACGTGGTGATCAAGGACCCCTACATGGGTGCCATGGCCGACCTCGATGGCAACTTCAGCCTGGAAGGCTTGGCGCCTGGTACCTACGAAGTGGTTGGAAGCTTCATTGGCTACACGCCCATCACAGAAACGGTGACCGTCGGCAACGAGGTGGTGCTCCTCGATTTCAACTTGTACATCGAAACGTATGTCATCGAGCAAGCTGCGGAGGTTGTGGCCAAGGTGGACCGTTCACGCGATGTGTACATGGAGAACATCAAGAAGAAGAGTGCTGCCAGCATGGACTTCATCTCGAGCCAGCAAATCAAGCAAGCCGGTGACAGCGATGCCGCGGGTGCCATCAAGCGCGTTCCCGGCGTGAGTACGGTGGGCAACTTCGTTTTTGTGCGAGGCCTGAGCGACCGATACATCAAGACCACGCTCAACGGCGCCGAGGTTCCTTCCATGAACCCCCGCCGCAACAGCATCGAGATGGACCTCTTCCCCACCAACCTGGTGGACAACCTGGTCATCATGAAGACCCAAACCGCGAACCTCCCGGGTGACTGGGCAGGTGCGTACATCAGCGTGGAGACCAAAGACTTTCCCGAGCAATTCCAGCTCAACTACAGCTCTACGGTGGGCGTGAACGATCAAACCACATTCCAACAAGTGCTCGGATCCAACCAAGGCAGCACCGACTGGCTCGGCTTTGACGATGGAAGCCGTGCGCTGCCCAACGAAGTGGTTGGCTTGACGTCTGACGCATGGCCTTACCAACAGAACGCCAACTACTACGACGCCTTGGTGTACCTCGGGTATGAAGATCAACTCGACCAACTCGGCATCAACCAGGGAGACATCGGATTTGGCCCAGGTCAAACCCCTCCCTTCCAAGTGTTGCCTCAACTCAACAACAACGGGGGTGAATTGGTGGACCTGAGTGGCGCCAACGGGTTGAGCAACCTCATCTCCGAAGGCATGGAGCCTTTGGGTGCAGAGAACAACGCGCAATTGACGCAGATTGGCCAAAGCTTTGGCAACACTTGGGAAGTTCACCGCCGCACGGCGCCCATCAATTGGAGCCACAGCCTGAGCATGGGCAACCGCACCACGCTGTTTGGCCGTCCGTTGGGCTACATCGTGGGGCTCCAGTGGGGCCAGAACTTCAACCACTACGAAAACGGCGAATACGGCCGTTACGCGGGTGGCAGCATCCAAGGAGACAGCCTTGGCCTCGATCGGTACTACGACGACTCACGCACCGATGCGACGTACAAGTGGAATGCCTTGCTCAACCTGTCATACAAGCTCAACGAGTTCAACAAGGTGAGCCTCATGGCCATGCCGAACATGACGGGCACGTCGTCCACGCGCTTGCAAGACGGCATCAACCCTCGTGACCACGACGACTTCCAGCGTCAAATCACCCACCGTTACGAAGGCCGTGAACTCAACATCTTCCAAGCACGCGGTGAGCACTTCTTGCCTGCGTCGGAGACCAAGATTCGTTGGAATGCATCTCACGCACAAGGCACGTTGAACACGCCAGACTTGCGTGTGTTCTTCAACAACTACCGTGTGGCCGATGGCGACACCACTTACAGCATCAACCAGAGCTTCTACCCTTCTCCCACGCGCTATTTCCGCGTCTTGAACGAGAACCGCACGGACATCAAGATGCACGTGGAGCAGCCGATGGATGTGTCGTGGGCTGAGGATGCCAAATTCTCTGCAGGTGCCAGCTTTGTGCGCACCACACGTGCCCACGAAGAGAACCAGTTTGGGTTTGAAAGCACCAACCAAAACCTGCTCAACACCGTCGGTGGCGACCTGAATGCCTACTTCTCGCAAGAGAATTTTGTGGTGAACCCTGAGAACGGCACGGACTATCTGAGCACAGTCTTGCTCACTGACTTGGTAAACACCGACGACGCCCACATGAATGTGTTGGGTGGCTATGGCATGTTTGACATCCGCAAGAGCGAACGTCTCTCGGGCAACGTCGGCGTGCGTGTGGAAGCCGCGGACATGTACATCCGCAGCCGGAAAATTGACATGGTGGACGACCTCACCGAAGAACAAATTGAAAAGCTTCAGGGTGGGTTGAACGAATTGGACTTCATGCCAAGCGTGAACCTCACCTATGCACTGGGCGAATTGGACGCCATCAAGTTGACCAACCTGCGTGTGGGCTACAGCCGTACCATTGCACGCCCTGTGTTCCGTGAGAAAGCGCCTTTCCGCTCCTTCAATTTTGAATGGCTCGAAACGCTCAAAGGCAACCCCGACCTCGGCGAAACGACCATCGACAACGTGGATTTGCGCTTGGAACGCTTCCCCAATCTTGGTGAGGTATTGAGCGCAAGTGTGTTCTACAAGCGCTTCACCGATCCCATCGAACAAACGAGTGTGTTGGCCGCCGTGAACACGGAGTACACCTGGTCCAACGTGCCTTACGCCAACGTGTGGGGATTGGAGTTTGAAGGCCGCAAGCAACTCGGCAATGTCACGCCTGCTTTGGACAACTTCAGCCTGAGCGGCAACGTCACCTTGATCAAGTCTGAAGCCCGCATTTGGGACGAAGAATTGGCCATGATTCGCGCCACAGACCCCAACCACCCCGACACACGCCCGTTGTTTGGACAGAGCCCCTACATCGTGAATGCCATGTTGAACTACCAGGGCGACAGTGCCAAGTTCAACGCCGCCGTGGCCTTCAACGTCCAGGGTGACAAGCTCTTCTTGGTCACAGAAGGTGGTGCGCCTGACATCTACCAGCGCCCCACCCCCCAGCTCGACGTCAACTTTTCGCAGCGCTTGGGTGACAACTTCTCCGTCCGTTTCCGCGCTCGCAACTTGCTGAACCCTGTCAACCGCATGACCTACACCTTCCAAGGGGTGGATTACAACTGGTTGGCCAACACGCAAGGACGGACGTACTCCTTGAGCTTGTCTTACACGCTCTAAGACACGAGACTCCTCGACATTGTAAAGCCTCTCCTGCCCGGAGAGGCTTTTTTTTGACCCGCCCTTAACATTCTGGTAAATGCCCCTTGAACACGTGGTAGCAACTTTGCCTCGCAAAACATTTCACAACCCATCCCATGATTCGATTCTTTCTCGCTGCAGCTGCAGTTGCCACCCTCGGGACCATGCAGGCACAATGCGACTGTCCTCCTTTGTCACAGCGCACAGACGTCACCATCACAGACAACGGTGAAGGCACAGGCACCACCACTTGGACCTGCGACAACAACTACATCTTGGACGGCTACGTCTTCGTCAACGGTGGACAAGCCTTGACCATTGAAGCAGGAACCATCGTCAAAGGCGCCGCGGGATCGGGTGTGGACGCCGCAGCCATGATTGTGTCTGCTGGAGGCCAAATCTTTGCCGAAGGCACGGCAGACTGCCCCATCATCTTCACCTTCGAAGGAGATGCCCTCGACGGTTCAACATCGTACAACACCCGCGGCCAATGGGGCGGCTTGATCGTGTTGGGTGACGCCACCACCAACTTTGGCGGACCCGCCCAAGTGGAAGGCATCCCCACAGACAACAACCAAGCCACCTACGGTGGAAGCAACGACGAAGACAACTCTGGGGTGTTGACCTACGTGAGCATTCGTCACGGTGGAACGCAGCTCGGTGCGGCCAACGAAATCAATGGCTTGACCCTTGCTGGCGTCGGTTCCGGAACCACCATTCACCACGTCGAAGTGGTGTCCAACTTGGACGACGGCATCGAATTCTTTGGAGGTGCTGTGACCGTGGACCAGGCGCTTGTGGCCTTCTGCGGTGACGACAGCTTCGACTGGGACCAAGGCTTCCACGGTGGAGGTTCACAATGGCTTGCCGTTCAAGACCAACCCACCGGCGAAGGTGACCGCGGTGGCGAACTCGACGGGGACGACTCAGACGACAGCAACGTCAGCGCCGATGAAATGCCCTTTGCCACGCCCACCATCGAAGGTTGGACCGTTGTCGGCGTGGGTGGACAGCAAGGCTTGCTCTTCCGCAATGGTTCTGGAGGCCACGTCAGCAATGGTTTGCTCTGCAACACCTCTGAAGGCATCGAGATCGAAGACAAAACCGACGAAGTGGAAGACGCTTACCAGCGATTCCTCGCCGGTGACTTGACCCTCACCAACATTGTGGTGACAGGCGGTGTCGCTGCCCTTGACTACGACGGAGATGCCGCGGACGGTGCCGACGTGCTCAACGCCTACGCCGAAGCCAACGGCGTCGTTTCAGGTTCTGTGGACGGCTT
>Ga0163109_10003156_pt1 | contig 12629 bp, 13 predicted proteins | sample CRUFie1St13metaG_FD_108704 | JGI IMG/M metagenome (GOLD analysis project Ga0163109, IMG submission 108704) | Marine microbial communities from the Costa Rica Dome - CRUD Field 142mm St13 metaG | ecosystem: Environmental > Aquatic > Marine > Oceanic > Photic zone | place: Costa Rica: the Eastern... | reverse complement strand
TCTTCTCCATATTCGATATCAGAATTAACAGGTAAGGGAAGAATTTCAGATTTTGATAAAATTTTGTAATCTTGAATCTTTATTTCAATTTCACCTGTTTGAAGATTTTTGTTAATTGTCTCATCAGATCTTTTAACAACTTCTCCGCTAATTGTTAGAACGCTTTCATTACTTAATTTACTTATTTCTTCAAATAAAGTGTGAGTTCCATCAATAACACACTGAGTTATTCCGTAATTATCTCTTAAATCAATAAATAATAAGTTTCCATGATCTCTAATTGTATCAGACCAACCAGATAAAGTTACTTTTTCACCCAAATTTTTAATTGATAAATCAGAACATAAATGAGATCTATATTTATTCATAATTTTTGAACCATCTACATTATTTCTTTTATTAATGGTATTGTTAATTGTCTTTTTTTTTCTAATGATAATATATCTAATTTATTTACTATTTCATTTATACCCTGATAACTTCTATCTACTCTTCTAAGAATATATTCAAAAATTTCATTAGATTTTATTATAAATTGTTTATCAACAAGTAATTTTGTTAATATGGCTAAAAGCATTTCATCATTAGGTTGATTAATTTCTAAATTTGAAAATGTTTTTAGTCGTGAGGATAAGTCATTAAATTTAAAATCAATAGAATTAATTTTAATATCTGAAGTAATTAATATTTTTAAATTATTTAATATACAATCATTTACTATATGAAAGATTTTTTCTTGATCATAAAATATTAGATTGTCTATTAGTATGTTATTATGTAAATTAAGAATTCCATCATAATTATTGCTATATTCAATTGCATTATTTTTCTTTAACCAAATTTTAGAAAGATATGACTTGCCTGATTTTTTTGGTCCATATAAGAAAGAACATTTTGCGTTGTTGTTGATAAGAGCATTGAATGCATAAAAATTTGTTTCATTTACAAAAAAATTAAGTTCATTTTCATTGTTATCATTGAATTTATAATTAAAGCTTTTTTGCTTAATCATATTAATTTAATGTTACATTTATCTTCATTATAGTTAATTTTTAATTTATTTAATTTAAAAATTTTGGACAATATTTTTAAATTTCCATAAAAATAAATTTCATAACTGATACTTTTATATGATAATTTTTTTATATTTAAATTATTAATAATTGATACATTGTTTAAATTTTTTCTTATTTCCTTTAATTCAAACATATTAAAATAACTTATTTCACAATTAAGTAAATTTAGATTTTCGTTTTGTATTTTATTTATCTGTTTCCATAAATTTAAAGTTTCATTTTCTAACTTACTATAAAATAAATCCATTTCATTTTTATTGAAATTCAATTTTTTTTCCAAAATGTTTCCATTTGAATTCATAATTAAATTATAAGTTATCTTATGTTTTTCATTTTTGGCAATAACGATCATACTTTCAACAGTATTGTATTTGTTTGAAAATTTATTGATTTTATGAAAATCTCTTTTAACAATATCTTCTTCCTTAAGAATAAATCGGTCGTTAATATCTAAGTTAGGAATTATAAATAAATTAATATTTTCTCTATTCTCATTTAAAAATTTGTAGTGATTATTTTTTTTTGTAAATAAATTATTATTTAATTCATTGATTTCATAGATTATTAATAAAAAATTTGAAGGATGATATTCAACATAGGGTATTTTATTTAATCTAAAAAAATCTATAATTTTTTTTTTATCAAAATTAACCCTTATTTTTGAGATATATTTATTATTAATAATTTTTTCTTCATTAATGATAATATTTTTAATGAATGTGTTTATTAGATCATCTGTTAATTGCTTATTTATATTTAAATAATCCTTCTCACTGAGTGCATTTTTTAAAATAGATGAAAAACTTTTAATTTTTATTTTTTTTATTGCCAGGATTTTATCATCATCAATATTTTCAGATGTAAATTCAACATTATAAAATAATGTATTAAATATATTATTTGAGTAAGCATTTTTATTAAATAAAATTAAAAGAAAAATTAATATAAAAATTTTCATTATATTATTGCAATAAGTTTTATATTAATTATTATATAAAGCATGGATTACAATAAAGATAATTTAGCCAAAGATAAGGCACAAACATGGAAAACTTTTAATAAATTAACAATTTATACAATAATTTTTGTATCAATTATTTTAATTATTATTTTTTCATTATTTAATTATTAAAAATTTCATAATCTTCAAAAAAATAATTAATTTCTACTTTTGCATTTGCATCAGAATCTGAACCATGAACGGAATTTTCTTGAATATTTAGAGCAAACTCTTTTCTAATTGTTCCTTTTTCAGCATTCTCAGGATTTGTGGCACCCATAATTCTTCTATAATTTTCAACAGCATTATCACCCTGTAAAACCTGAACAATAACAGGCCCAGAAGTCATGTATTCAATTAAATCATTGAAAAAAGGTTTATCTTTATGAATTGAGTAAAAACCTTCTGCTTTTTCTTTTGATAATTTTGTTCTTTTCTGTGCAATAATAACAAGATTATTATCTTCGATAATTTTATTTATTGAGCCAGTAATATTTCTCTTAGTAGCATCAGGTTTTATAATTGAAAAAGTTCTATTCATAAATTCTCCTATAATTTTAAAAGCTATTAATTAAGTAATTTGATTTTGTCTATAATTTGATAAGATCTGTAACTAATTTCATTAAAATAATGATAAAATAAGTCTAAAATTAAAAGTGATTTATTATCTATAAAATAAAAGTATGTATATTGATAAAATAAAAATCTACTTATTCTCACAGATTACAAAATATTTTATTTTAATTTTGTTTATTTTCTTATCAGTTTCTTGGCTGCTTCAAATAACGAGACTTTTTACAGTAACAAATTTTTTGCATATTGAAGTTTTAGATATTTTATTACTTTCTTTGTATTTAATTCCAAATTTAATTACAGTAATACTTCCATTCATATTAATTTTTGGTCTTTTATTATGTTTTATTAAGTTAAAAAAAGATAATGAATTAATTGCTATTTTATCACTTGGATTTGGATTAAAACCTTTTAAAGTAATCTTGGTATCTTTTTGTTTGATAATTATTTTAGTTTTCTCATCATTAAATTTTTACATAGCTCCAAAAGTATATGAAATATATAAAATTAAAGAATTAGAACTCAGAAATACCCTGGACTTCAATAAGATGGCATATTCTAATTTTTTAAATCTTAATAAAACAACAATTTTAGATTTTACAAAAAAAGATAATCAATATGAGGAGATTTTTTTAAAGTATGATGATGGTAAAGAGAATATTATTTATGCAAAAAAAGGTAATATTGTAAGTATAAATAATCAATACAATTTTAAATTGATAGATGGTTTTAAAATTAGTATTGGTGAAAATCAACAAATTGAAAAATTAGAGTTTCTAAATTATATTTTAAGTATTGATCACAAAAATATAAGCAATGGTGAAGTTAATGATAAAAATACTTTTACAATATTTGATGATTATAAAACAAAAAATTATTTAAATATATCATTTAAATTTTTAGATATAATTTTAGTTATATTTGTGATTTATTTCTTCTATAAAAATAATCTTAGATCTATAAATTTTGATACTTTAAATAATATTTATTTTTCATGCTCATGTATTTGTATTTTGATTTTCAATCAAATATTAAAAAACTCTGAAATTACAGTTTATAGTTATGTCTTTTTAATTTTATTTATAATATTTATTTCCTTAATCATCTCTAATGTAAAAAAAAGATATGAAAAAAATTAATATTTATTTATTTTATCTAACTAACAAATATTTGATTGTTAATTTTTTAATTTTCTCGATTTTTATAATTTTTATTAATATGTTGGAATTATCAAGAGTTATTTCTGAAAATGATAAGAATATATTTAATTTTATTTATCTTTCATTTCTTAAATATCCCTCAATTATCAATGAAATAATTCCATTTGTTACAATATTAGGTGTAGCTTTTTTAATTAGAAATTTGATTAGGAATAATGAATTTGTTTCAATGAGAAATTTAGGTTTTTCTATTTTAGATATATTTAAACCAATATTAATAGCTGTTTTTATAATGGGTTTATTTTTCTTATTTATTATTAATCCCTTAGCAGTTTTTATGGAAACAAAATATGATAATGAACTTGATAAAAAAGATAATAGCTTATATTCAATTAAAATTACAAATAATGAAATGTGGATCAAAAATAAAATTGATCAACAAAATTCTAGTTTTATTAATATTAAAAATATAAATTTAAGAAATATGTATGCATCAAATATCAAAATTTTACAGACTAAAAAAGATAACAATAAATTTATCATGGCGGAAAAAGGTGAGTTCAACAATAATATTTTTTCATTAGAAAATGTAATTTATTATAATTTTAAAAAAGAAGAATATAATAATTTACCTTACTATAATTTGATTATAAACTTTAACAAAGATAACATAATAAATTCTATTTCTAAATATAAACTAGTTCCTTTTTATGATTATATAAATCATTCTAAAACTTTATCTAAATTCAATCTATACTCACCTGAAATTGGTCTCTACTACTATCTGAAATTCTCAAACCTTTTTTTACGGTTGTATTAGCTTTTGTAATTTTAGGTTTTTCAAGTAAATTTCAAAGAAATGAAAATTTTTTCAAAGTTCTTTTTGTTTCCATATCTATAGGACTATTAATTTTTTTATTAAAAGAGATAATTACGAAATTAACAATAAGCCTTACTTTAAATTTTTTTCTTTCATATTTTATAATTTTTTTAATACCTCTGTTAATTGGCCTGTATCAAATTATTAAAATTGAAAATGAGTAAATATAAAAATTTTTTAATTCTTAAGTTATTTTTAGTTTTGATTTTTATTTTAATTCCTAGTTTTAATAATGCCAAAGAAATATTAATATATGCTGACTCAATTTCTTATGACAATGAAGAAAATATTATTGCTAAAGGAAATGCAAAGATATTTCAAGATGATAAGTTGATACTTTCTGATTTAATTATAATTAATAAAATTGATAATAAAATTATTTTACCAACAAAATTCACATTCAAAGATGAGGGTAACAATTATTTTGAAGGAGAAAATGGTTATTTTTTTAAAAATCTTGAATATGCAGAATTTGAAAATCCTAAAATAAGATTGCAGGATGGATCACGATTAATTGGAAAAAAAATAAAAAGAAATGGTAAAATTGATATAATTTCTAAAGGAGTTTATACTCCATGCAATTCTAGAATAAAAATAGGTAATTTTATATGCCCAACATGGCAATTAGAAGGTGAAAAAATCCTTCATGATAACGATAATCTTTTCTTATATCAAAAACATTCTAAAATGAGAGTTCTTAATACACCTGTTTTTTATATACCTTATATTGTAACGCCTTCCCCTCTAAGAAAAGAGAGAAAATCAGGTTTTTTGACACCATCTATCGCGTTGAATTTTTTTGATACCAAAACTTCTCAATCTACTTCATTCCCCTATTATTTTAATATCGATATTGATAAAGAACTTTTGTTTATTCCAATAGTTAATTACGGAGGAGGAGTAGATGCATCTCAAAGATTTATATTCGATTATAACCAAATTTTGTCAGGAGGTAATCTTAAAACAGACCTGACTTTTGATTCTAATTTTGAAAATAAAAATAATAATAAATGGTTAAGTGATGCAAGTTTAATTACGCAATACAATAAAAATATTAATGAAAATTATAGAATTAATATAGACTCAGCATTCCAGACATCAAAAAATTATATTCAAATAACTAAACCTAATGACGAGCTAAGTTATACCAATTCCTTATCAACTAATTTTAATCTAGAGGGTTTTAATTTAAGAAAAATAGACGATCAATTAAATATAAGTTTAAATTTTTATCAAACAAATCAAGAAAATGAAGACAATAAAACAATACCAACCGTATTTCCAAAAATAAATTATTTTTCTGGTTATAAAACTCAATATGGCGGCATATCAAATTATAATTTTGAATTTTATAATATTTTTAGAGAAAAAAGTACCCTTGTGCATGCAAAAAAACAAAAAAAACTCTCTCATAAATATAATGTTAAAAAAGAAATCATAAAATTTAATTCAAAAATTTCATTAGATGCTGAAATATACAATCAAATATTTAATACTGATAATAAATTAATAAGTAGTGATAATTATAAAACAGGATCTTATTATCGTTTATTTCCTATACTTGGTATAAGTACAGAAAGTCCATTTAGACTAAAAAAATATAAACAGAATTTAACTTTTAAACCATCTTTACATGTTGTTGTGACTCCAGGTATTTCCAATAGTAATAGACTTTCAAATGAAGACTCAACAAATAATGATTTTAGCTTAAACAACATTTATGCATTAAATAGATATAGTGGAAATGATAAAATGGACAATTCAAAAAGAATTACTTTTGGATTATCAGCCTACACAACAAATTTTAATACAAATCTTTATCAATCTTATGAATTTACAAATAATAGCAACTTTCATAAAGAACAAGGTAATGACGATAATTTAAGTGATTTACTGGGCTCAATTGAATATTCTAAAAATAATAAAATATCTTATAATTTTAGATATGACTTAAATGAATCTTATTTAAAAAAGCAAAATATAAGTTTAGATACTTATACTAAGTATGGTGATATTAATTTATCTTATCTTGATGAAAATTCAAAAACAAATAACATTATAACTAAAGATACAGAAACAATAAATTATTCATTTTTAAGTAAAAAATTTTCAAAATTTTCTAAAATAAACTTAGAAGGTTTATATGATCTTAAAAAAGAAATTAATAAAGAATATACAATAAGGTATAGTTACTTTGATGAATGCTTTGGAATTAATATCGATTTTAATAGAAAATCATACGAAGAAGATAATCTTAAACCTCAAGATATTTTAACTTTAATGTTTTCATTTAAGAATATAGGAAGTTATAAATCAACTAATTTAGCTGTATTGGAAAATGATAAACAAGATATAGAATGGGAAAATATTAAAACTGATAATGAAAGATTTGAAAAAAATTAACTATAAATTTAATTTATTGAGTTTAGTATTAATTATTTTTTTATATTCTCAAAGCATAGAGAGTATAGAAAATAAAATAATTTTTAAAATAAATGATAATGTATTTACTTCTTTTGATTTAGAAAAAAGAATAGAATACTTAGATTTTGTAGGAAGCAATCAAAATATAGATCGAAATTTAATTATAAATGATTTTATATCTGCAAATTTATTTTATGAATATTATAAAAATACTAAAAAGAAAATAAATTTTGAAAAAAAAATCAATGAAATATTTGATGAAATTTATACCACAAACAAAGAAAATAAAAAAAATTATAATTACGAAATTAATAATAAAAATATTTTAGATAATATAAAAATAGATTATATTAGAAAAATTATATTAGAAAGTATATTTAATACTAATATTAATAATCTTGAGACATCAAATGATGAAAAGGATTTATTATACAACATAAAAATAAAGTATATTAATATTAACAACTTTGAATTCAATGAATTAAAAAATAATTTTCCAAATTTGAAAACAATTGATTATGAATCAATCTTATCATTTTTAAACGAAAATAATTTAGATTTCTTTTTAAAAGAAAGGGAAATAAATAATATCAATAAAATTAATAAAAAAATCAAAGAAAATATTTTAAATAATACTAATTTTTTTATTATTGATAATAAACAAACAAAGTCATTGATTTTTATAGAAAAAAGATTTGAAACATTAGAAGGCATAATTGTAGATTTATATAGTGTACGATCTCAAGAAGAATTAAAAAATAGTTTTTTAAATTGTGAGAACTTAGTAAAAATGAATGATAAACAAAATATTATACATAAAGAGTATAAATTAGTTGAATTAAATGAAAATCTAAAAAATAATTTAATAAATATAAATGATTATTTAAAATTTATTAATGAAGGTCAAAATATTTATATTGTCCTGTGTAATATTAAATTTGACAAAGAATTATTAGAAAATATTAATTTTAACAAAATAATCAATTTAAATATTGGCAAAACAGAAAACAAATTTATAAAAAAATATTCTGAAATTTATAACTTAATAATATTTGATGAATAAATTAATTGCCATCACAATAGGAGATATTAATGGTATTGGACTAGACATACTTATCAAATCGTGGAAAGATAAGAAAATAAAAAATTTTGTTCTTATTACAAATAATGATATTTTAACTAATGTATTAAAAAAAAGAAAAATAAAATTAGTATTTAATCAAGTTAATTATAAGAAAAATCAATTTATATACTTAAAAGAGAAATTTAATATTTTTTCTTACAAAGCAAATTCATTAGAAGAAAATACATATAAATCTCTAAAATATGGATATAGCTTATGTTCTAATAAGAAATGTATTGGTGTTGTTACCTTACCTTTAAGAAAAGATATAATTAAAAATAAAATAAACAAAAATTTTGTAGGGCATACAGAATTTTTTCAAAAAAAAGATAAAAAAAATAATGTTAACATGATCTTATTTCATAAAAAAATCATTATATCTCCTTTAACAACACATTTAGAATTAAAAAAAATTTCAAAAGTTATTTCTAATAAAAAATTTTTATTTAGTCAGATTTATAACTTAAATCAATCTCTACAATTAGATTTCAATATTAAAAAACCAAGACTTGTTATTTCTGGTTTAAATCCACATGCTGGAGAAAATGGTGAGATAGGAACGGAGGAAATAAAAATAATACATCCTGTTATAAAAAAATTACAAAAAAAAAATATTGATATAAATGGGCCTTTTTCTGCGGATAGTATTTTAATTAAGAAAAATATAGAAAAATTTGATTGCTTTATTTTTATTTATCATGATCAAGCATTAATACCCTTTAAATTTATTAGTCAATTTTCTGGCGTAAATTATACGGGAAATTTAAGTATTATAAGAACATCTCCAGATCATGGTACAGCTTACAATTTACTTGGAAGTAGGAAAATTTCAAATAAATCTTTTTTAAATAGCTATAAATTAATAAATAAAATTTATAATAACAGATTACTTAATGGAAGAACCTAAAAAATCATTAAGTCAAAATTTTCTTAAAGACAAAAATATTTCTAGAAAAATTATTGAACAGACTCAAGTTAAAGGAAATCATATTCTAGAAATCGGGCCTGGTTATGGCTTTTTAACTGATAGTATTTTAGAGAAGAACCCAAAGAAAGTTTATTTAATTGAAAAAGATTATAATTTAAAAAAGATATTAATTAAAAAATATAAAAATAATAAAAAAGTAAGTATAATTGGAAATGATATTCTTTTAACTAACCTAAATGAGTTTAAAAATATAATTATTATTTCAAATTTACCTTATAATATTAGCTCTAAAATAATTTTATATCTATTTAGTTATAAAAAAAATATTTATGAAATGATATTCATGATTCAAAAAGAAATGGCTCTTAAATTTGATTATAAATTACCTAAAATGAATAAATATAAATTTCTAACAAGAGTTGTATCAGATTATACTAGATGTTTTGATGTTTCATCTAAAGTTTTTTTTCCCAGACCTAAGGTAAATTCTACAATTGTAAAATTTAAATTTAATAAAAAAAATATAGACTTAAATAAAGCAATTAATTTTAGCAATACAATATTTAAAAATGTAAGAAAAAAGATTTATAATAATCTTGAGGTTAATGTGGATAATAATTTACTTAATAAAAGAGTTAATCAGCTAAATATTGAGGAATTAATTTATATTTATAATCTTTTTTAATTTTTTTTTTAAATCCTCTTTCTGAAGCATAATTAATTGGTGATATTCAATTATTTTTTTTATTTCATTTACAGTTTTATGAACTTTTTCATTTATAAGAACATATTGGTATTCACTATAATGTTTCATTTCGTCTATTGCATAGGAAAGTCGTAAATTTATTTCTTTTTTATTATCCCTTCCTCTTTTGACTAACCTTCTCTTTAATTCTGATTTAGATGGAGGTAGAATGAAGAAGTCAATTATATCATCTTTAGGATAATTTTTTCTTATTTTTCTGGCACCCTTCCAATCTATATCAAATAAAATGTGTTTATTTCTTTTCTTTGATAAAACTATATTTCTAAATGGAGAACCGTATAAATTATTGAAGTTTGTTGCAGTTTCTATAAAAAAATTATTCTTTTTAAGTAGTTGAAATTTCTTCTTATTTATAAAATAATAATCCTTTCCATTTACTTCATTTAATCTTTTACTCCGAGAGGTATATGAAATTGATAAATTAATATTTTTCATTTTTTTAATCAATAATTTACACAAGGTAGTTTTACCTGCACCAGAAGGTGATGAAATTATAATTAATTTACTATTTTTTCCTATATTCATATAATTTTTTTTTATGTTCTTTAAAAGATTTTGAAAATATATGTTTATTTAAAGAATAATTAAAAAAATAAAACAAAAAATCATTTTTATTGTTTTCAAATAAGATATCTAAAGTTTTTTTGCCTACGTAAGAAATAGGCTTTGGAGGCAAGCCATTATAAATATATGTATTAAAAGGATGATTTATTTTCAAATCACTGGTCAAGAGCTTTCTATTGAGATCATATTTTCCATTTGTTATTGCAAATAATACTGTTGCGTCTATTTGCAACTTCATTTTTTTATTTAATCTATTGAAAATTACTGATGAAATTTTCCTCTTATCCTCTTTGTCTAAACCTTCTTTCTCAAGTAATGATCCAATAATCATAAGTTCATTTACATTAAATTTCTCATTTAATTCATTGTTCATATATTTTTTAAAATAATTTGTTTTAAAATTTTCAAGTTTGTTAAGAAATAAATCAAAATCATTATCTTTATTTAAATAATAAGTATCAGCAATAATATCCTGATATGGTATGGTATTAAAATCTGTGAAATATTTTGATAATTCTAAATCTAATTGGTTTTGAGACCAACCTTCTACAATAGTAATCTTCAATAATACGTTACTTGGTTTAGAAATAATTTTTAGAAAATCTTTAAATGATGAACCACTTTGGATATTAAAATCACCAAAGTGAAAAAATTTTTTGTTAATAAAATTATTTATTTTAAAATATATTTTTATAAAAGTAATTTCTAAAAATGTTACATCAAGAATATTATTTTTTAAAACTTCTTCTATATTGTCTCCTTTATTTATACTTATAGGATTATTTTTTATTTCTATATCTTTATTCAAGAGATAAAGAGTATAAAAAAGAAATAAAAAAATAAAAATTATTAAAGTAAAACTAAATGCTTTTAAATAATAACGCAGTATTTGTTCCTCCAAATCCAAATGAATTACTCAAGGCATATGAAATTTTTTTTTCTATAGGAGTTTTTGGAATTAAATTTATATTACTAGTCTCAATTGGATCATCTAAATTAAGCGTAGCTGGTAAAATACTATTATTTAATGCCATAATTGAGAATATTGATTCTACACTTCCTGCAGCACCTAATAAATGACCGATAGAAGACTTAGTTGAGCTTACACATATTTCATGTTTAAATAATCTTGAAATGGCATTAAGCTCTATGACATCACCTTTTATTGTTGATGTTCCGTGAGCATTTATATAATCAACGTTTTCTGTTGGTATGTTCGCCATTTCAACTGCTGATTTCATGGCCCTATACCCACCATCTCCATCTTCAGCAGGAGCTGTGATATGATGTGCATCACCTGACATTCCATAACCTAATAATTCAGCATAAATATGTGCACCTCTTTTTTTTGCAAATTCCATCTCCTCAAGAACAATAATTCCTGCACCCTCACCCATTACAAAACCATCTCTATTTTTATCCCATGGTCTAGATGATTCAGTAGGTTTCTCATTAAATGAAGTGCTTAAACTTCTAGCAGCACAAAAACCTGCAATGCCTAGTTTACAAACAGCTGCTTCAGAACCTCCAGCTATCATAACATCAGCGGCACCACGTTTAATCATTTCACCAGAATCACCAATGGAATGTGCCCCTGTTGCACAGGCTGTTACTACCGAATGATTTGGACCTTTAAAACCATATTTAATTGAAATTTGACCTGATAATAAATTTACTAGTGAAGATGGTATAAAAAATGGTGATAATTTTTTTGGTCCTTTATTATTTATAGTTTGAGATCCTTCATAAATTGTTTCAAGTCCACCAATACCTGATCCTACTGATACTCCTATTCTTAATTTATTATTTTCACTAACATTTTTTAACCCAGCATCCTCTATAGCCATTTCTGCAGCTACAAGTCCATATTGTATAAACCTATCATTTCTATTTATATCTCTTGTGTCTAAAAATGACTTTTCATTGAAATAATGATCTTCTTTAGAATCGTTATTTATAAAGCCTGCTATTTTTGCGGGTAAATCAGAAACATCAAAGTGATTGATCCTTTTAATACCTGATTTTTTATTAATAAGGTTGTTCCAAGAAACATCTTTATTGTTGCCTATGGATGTGAGTAAACCCATTCCTGTGACAACAACTCTTCTCATAAAATTATTTTAAAAAATTATTTT
>Ga0163109_10003155_pt1 | contig 12632 bp, 9 predicted proteins | sample CRUFie1St13metaG_FD_108704 | JGI IMG/M metagenome (GOLD analysis project Ga0163109, IMG submission 108704) | Marine microbial communities from the Costa Rica Dome - CRUD Field 142mm St13 metaG | ecosystem: Environmental > Aquatic > Marine > Oceanic > Photic zone | place: Costa Rica: the Eastern... | reverse complement strand
ATCTCTAGCGTATTGACAACAAATAGATTTTCTCCATCCGCAGAGTCTCCATATATAAGAGATGGTCAATACACAAACCCTAGTTCTGCTTATGGTTCAATACAACCAGAGTTAGGAGTGTATTCTAAAAACACGCCTCTAGGAGATTTAGCAGTTTCAGATTTAAGAAAAGTTGCTACTTCTCTTTTACTCAAGCAAACAGGTCACGCTGGAGGAGACAGCGATCCGGATGATGAAAACTTTATTACGGTTGCTCCAGGATCTTTTGTAGATACCCGAATTCCTATTAGAGATACTCACGCGTCACATGCGCACAAGGGTTCAAACCGAAGAGGCCGGCCTTTGCTAGATTCAGTAGTGGGAAACGAAGATGATGAAGACCACTTTGTAAAAATAAACGATGGTAAATCATTCGGCGCTACAAATTCTTATCTTGAGACGTTTACTGGAAACCCTTTGGCTGCCACTACTTTTATACTTCAAGGTTTAATAACTTTGTTTGGTCTTAGCTTTGTAATTGGGATATTTATAGAGCAAGTCTTTAAAGAATTTACTGATGAGAGAGCACAGGGCAAAGACCCAAGCTCTCTCCCTTTAGGCCAGTCTACTGATGCACCAGGCGCTCAGCTAATAGCTATCGGCGTTCCACATTTAAGATATCCGGTATTTACTAGCATAGCTTATGGTTTAGCTGCTTTTTTTAGAATGAAGTGGCCAGATTCAAAGCCAGATTCTGAAATTGGAAACTTTGTTACGCTTGGGCTCTGGTTTGCAGGAGAAGCTATAAACATTCTTGATTTTATAGACAGAATCAATGAATCTAAGGGATTCTATGTCACGATCATTAGAAATATCATGAGAGACAACTCTAAAATTCTAGACATATTTACTGACCCTCTGCTGGTGCTTGGAGCTATTGGCGAAGCAGCACTTCTTGGAGGTTCTGTAAAAGCTGTTTTAGTTAAACTTCTTTCTTTGTTTTCTGGGCTATCTTCTTTCAAGTTTTTTATGGCATGTGCTGTAGTAGGAGAGAAGTGCAGGGATGGAGAAATTAGAGATTTTGCCGGCCTTGGGCCTCGCCTTATTGAAACCATGCAAGATAACGGCGCAACTCGAGTGACTAAGAGCAGAGTACAAAAAACTTCTAATGCTTTAGTTTGGAGGCACCGAGCAGCCCCAGCTAACATGATTCTCCCGGTTGAGCTTCTTAATGCTAAGGGAATAGCCAACAACGCTCCAGAAGTAATGATTGCAACCGCTGCAAAAGCTGGAGACTACGAGGGTACAGAAAGCCATAGAAGAAAGATAAGCTTCTCTGCGACGGGTAGAATTAAAACTGAAGACGCTAAAAGGTTTGAAGACGAGCTTGAGTCAGAATACATGCCATTCTATTTTCACGATCTTAGAACTAATGAAATGATAAGCTTTCACGCCTTTATAACTGACATGAAAGATTCTTTCTCGGTTTCTTATTCTGATTCAGGTGGCTTTGGTAGAATAGACCCTGTTAAAATATACCAAAAGACAACTAGGAGTATCAATCTTGGTTTCTGGCTAATAGCAACCTCCGAAGAAGACTTTGATTCTATGTGGTTGAGTGTTAATAAGCTGACTAACATGGTTTACCCTCAATGGTCTCCGGGAAGACAACTAGCTTCTGGAGGAAAGAGTTTTATAATGCCATTCTCTCAGACACCTACGGCTAGCCCTATGATTAGGTTAAGAATAGGAGACTTTATAAGATCTAATGGCAGTCGCTTTAGTTTAATGAAACTTTTTGGAACTCAACACTCCACCGGAGAAGATGCAAAATTTAGTTTTGTTAAACCATCTACTACTTTTGATGAAGAGAAAGCTAATAAAGATTTAGAAGATGTTAGAAATACTTTCGTTGGTGGCATCGACGTTTTAAGCGAACAAGAGACCTTTTCAGCTGGTAAGTTTGCGATATTAAGAAGAAGCACTTCGCATGCTTATTTCTCTGTAGAGGGCGGTGCAGCTGGTGGATTTTTAGGTCCTCCAAAAGTTCCTTTTAATACGTGGACAAGATCTGATGCAGTAGTAGAGATAGTAAAAGCAGAATCACGCCCGGGTGGCCCAAAAGTTGATGATAGCCTAGGTGAAGAGTTTGTGATAAAGAAGCCATACCAGTATAGAGTTAAATTTGCTAACCCAACAGATCCAGCAAACCCAAACTCTGGAAAAAAACCATTCGAGATGATTGTGCTAGCTACGGATCTAAAAGTCATTTCGACTGAGGCAAAACCTGTGGCAGATTCAGGCATCAACGACCTTGAAAAAGTCTCTGGTGCTAAAGAGTTTTTTGGAATCGAAGAAAACTCTATCATGCGTGCTTATAATTCTACTAGTGGAAGAGGTTTAGCCGGCTTTATTACCAGTTTAGATTTCGATTATGCTGACGCTACTTACTCTACTGGGCAAATAACTCGAAGGGCACCGAAGATGATAAAAGTCTCTATAAGCTTCGCTCCAATACATGACATAGCGCCAGGTATGGACTCTCTTGGTGGAATGAGAGCTCCGCTCTATCCTGTGGGAGACATTTCAGCTCACTTAGCTGGAGATGAGTTAGCTAATGTTAGTGAATATGGTATCCAGGCAAGTAAAGCTCAGCAAGATTTTGATAAAGCTCAATCCGCGCTTGGAAAGAGGACTGATGGAGAATCGGAGTAGTGAAAAATGCGTAGATATAACCCTGCACCGCTCTTAGGAGCTGGAACTTTTTTTGGAACTTATACACCAAACAAAATTCTTAGAGATGCCGCTGTTTCTGGTATTATTTCTACCAGAACAGACTATCTTCGTGAGGGAGAGAGGCTCGATATTATAGCAGGAGCAGAGTATGGAGACTCTCGTCTTTGGTGGATAATAGCCGGCTGCAGCGGGATAGGATGGAATCTTCAGGTTCCTCCCGGAACCAAACTTCTTATACCAACAAATTTGATGCAAGTGGCGAGTATAGTTTAAGATGTCAAACAGGGGTAGAAAATTTGTAATGGAGGAAGCTGTTGATGAGTTAAAGGCTTATTTCGGCACCTTAACCCAAGACGATTTGTTCAATGTTTTGCTAGGGGCCGCTTCTATAGAGACTGTGCAAAAGCAAAACATAGAGAGATTAATGTCTAAATCTAAAACTAAGAAAGAACCGGGCGTTCACTCTATAGTTAAGATGTTGCAAAATCAAGAAACTGCTTTCTTTGCTCACGAAATTATTAAAGAAATAAATGCACTTAAATCAGGCGCAGAGGCCTCGGGAGAAAAATTAATCAGTGAAATCATCACTGTAGTATATGAAGAGGCATCTAAAAAAGTTGGTGAAAAGATCGGAAGTAAAACTTCTATAAAAGCGGCTACTTCTCCTTCTGATGGAGGAAAATCAACTGTAGTAATGGACAGTGGTTCAAAGTTTACGCCTTTAGAAGTAAATACCTCTACAGAAGACCCCACTAAGGAAAAGCCTAGTTTAGTTGCATTTGTTGTAAAGCCCCACGCATTAAATCCATCTAAAAGAGGTTGCGCTGCCGCTGAGATATTTTTAAACACTATTCCAACTATAGAGATGTCTAGATGCGTTCCATTTTTAGATATTACCTTGATTCCATCACTTCCAGCTCTTTCTGATGATGGCACAGTTCAAACTGTCGGCTTATTTCAGTTTTTAGGAGGAAACTTTAATCCAGTTGGTAAAGAGAAAGAAATGATTGAAGCTGTAGATCTTAGAGTAAGAAAAAACAATCTGCCCTTCGCTCCTCCAAAAGTTGAAGACGAAAATAAGAAGAAAAAAGATCCTTCCACCACCTCAGCTGGAATGGAAATATTCACTATGCCTCAAACTATGGTTAACGGCGATGAATACTATACAGGAAAAACTCCTGGAAACAGAGGCGCAGAAGTCATTGATCGTTTTCGACCTTTTATGAGCATTAAAGATTTTAAAGTAGACTTGGTTCCGTCTGCCGGGCTATTAACTTTTAAATCAGCGCAGTTAAGCTTAATACTCCACGACAGATCGAGACTTTCAGAAGTCTCAGAGTTTGTAAAGCCAGATTTGTATGGAAAAACTCACATGCTAATTACTTATGGATGGTCTCATCCTGATTCTCTTTCGCTCGAGAACGTTTATGGAAAGTTCTTAGATTCTCTAAAGTGCACTGAAAAATATAGGCTAGTAAATTCTAGCTTTTCTTTTGATGACGTGGGTCAAGTTATGATAAATCTAAAACTAAGCCTAGAAGGTGGCACACAAGTTCAGTTGACAAAAATCCACGACGGCCAAGGTGTCAAGGATGCTCTTAAAGATCTAGATAAGATAACAGAAGCTATCAAAGCCTTGAGGAAGAAGTTGCCCGGTGGAAGAAAGGGTAGTAAAAAAATAGAGGGCAGCAGTATACTTTCAAAACTATCTGATACTGGCAGCGTAGTCTCTATGGATGATGAGAGTTTGAAAAAGATTGACGAATTTCTAGCAAGCGTCCGTACTAGCAAGAACAAAGATCTAAAGCCGCTTATTGGACCTTTGTCAAACCTCAAAAAAGCTAAGAAAGCAGCTTCTAAAGCGATGGGTAGAGTAGTTGCAGAAAAGGTCACGTCTTTAACTCAAAAAAGAAGAAAGTCTATAGAAGAAAACGATGACAAAATTCGTGATCCTTTTATGACTTCGATTCAAGGAGGTGGCGGTTCAACAAAATTTGTTAATATAGACGAAAATTCTTCAGAATACATTAGCTTTGGACAACTTCTTTTAAATTTTGTTGGTCACCCACTGGCATCCACTGGCCAGTTTGATGAAGTACAATTTATTTTTTACGCTATAAATAGGCATGCTTCCTACGTTAAGAATATTCCAATTTCTAGTTTTCCTATTCATATTTCGGACTTTCAAGAAAAGTTTGAAGAAGCGTGTAAAACCACTGTAAACATGAGTCTTGGAGCTTTTATATCTTTCTTAGGGAAAAATTTTATTTCTAGCCAAACTTCTAGAGCTTATGGATTGACTGACTTGTATGAAACCGACAAAAAGACTAAGAAGCTAAAGTTGTCTAAAGCGTACGAAGATAAAACGATTCTTGCTTCAGAAAAAGAGGCTAGACTTAGAGACGCCGCTGGGGTAAAAGAAGGTGAAGACGCAGACATAAAGTTCAAAGTTCCAAGAGTAAAAATGCAGGGAGAGTGTTTAAACGCAACAACTGATGGTAAAACTATCTATAGGATCCACATCTTCGATCAAAGCGCTAGTACACACACCACTCTAGCTCAAATTTGGCAAGCTAGTCAGGAAGAGGGTTTAGTTGCTTTTTCAAGTAAAGTAGCAAAAAGCAACCGTAAAGATGGAAAAGATACGAGCAAAGCAAAAGCAGAGTTTGAAAAGCATATAAACGAAGCTTTAAAAAATGGAGTCTTAGAGGTAATTGACGCACCCCTAACAAAAGAAATAACGCAACAACAAATAAACGATGGAAGCGTTCGTTTTAGAATAAAACAAGACTATCAGAAAACTAAAGAGCACCTAATGTCGATCATGCCAACTATAGTTTATGGGTCTAGTAATACAAATGTACTCAGCGCCAGAGTAGCTTCTATGAATAATCCAGCCATGACAAGCATGATGATGAGAAGAAGTGGTTTAGGTAACGGAACTAGCGCTTTAGGTTTAAGAGAGACTGGTTTGCCTCTTCAAATAGCGCCTGTGAAACTAAGTCTAGACTCCATGGGATGCCCAGTGGCTACTATTGGACAGAATTTCTTTATAGACTTTGGCACCGGAACTAGCGCTGATAACATCTATTGCTGTAACAAAGTTTCTCACACAATATCCCCTGGAGATTTTAAGACATCCTGGGAGTTTCAACCGCTCAACGCATACGGTCAATACACCAGTTTGGGAAGTACGTTGGAGCAAGCTATAAAAGAAATAAAAGCTACAGGTAAAAAATAGAGTAGTTTTTATATAATTGCAGTATGCAGGTATTCGTTGATAAACTCTTTTTTAAGAATGAAAGATACTTAAGAATAACTAAGGAATCTGTATCTTGGTCTGATGAAGTACAAGATAACTCACTATTTCTATCTCTAACAGAAAAAAATAACTTTTCCAAACTTCTAGAATCTTTTGAGATAGACTTGCCTGATTTTTTTGATAAGCCTTTAGAAAAAATATGCAAAACTCTAGGCGTCAAAGATCCAGCTTTACATAGATTCTTATCGGAAAATGCTTACAGAGAAAAATTTTTAAAATTAGAATCTTTAATTAAAACCTTAAGAAAAATAGTTTTTACAGAAAATTACTTTCAAAAATATTGTGAAGGTCAAGAAGTTTTAGAAAAATTAGAACCCTCTTGGATTGATAAGAAAAAACTAGTTCAGTATGCAAGAGAAGAAAAAAATCCAACTGTTAAATCTACACTTAAGAGCTTTATTCCAGAGAAAAGTGGATTCTGTTTACCGCCTAGTTACGACAGAACTAAAACAGTTACTGGTCGTTTAGTAGTATCAGAAGGCCCTCAGGTTTTACTTCTACCAAAAAAATATAGAGACGTAATCTCTTCTAATTATGAAGATGGTCTAGTAGTTAGTATTGATTTTGTCTCTCTTGAGCCTAGGTTTACTAAACTTTTGTTTTGCGAAGAAACCAAAGAAGACATATATAGCGACATAGCTAGCAGTATAGATCTAAACTTGAGCAGAAAAGAAGTAAAGCTAGCTGTTTTGTCAATACTCTTTGGTGCTGGAATTTCAAAACTAACAGAGCACTTTGACAGAGAAGCTATGGAAGTAAAAAAACAGGTTTCGAATTACTTTAATTTAGAAGAAGTTTCTAAGATAGTAGATTCTAACTTTAGAGATAATAGCTTAGTAAACTACTTTGGCCGGCCAATAAAAGTTAGAAAGAGTGCAAGAAATGTTCTTTTGAATAATTATATTCAAAGCTCTTGTGTTGATGTCGCTCTTATGGGTTTTTCAAAATTATTAAAAGAATTTTCCAACATAGAAAGCTTAAGGCCGCTAGCGGTAATTCACGACGCGCTAGTGGTAGATTTAAAAAAGTCTAAATTGCAAGAGCTAGAAAAAATAGTTAGTAACGGTATTAAGATAGAAAATCTTGGTAAATTTTTTCTTGAGGTAGAAAGTTATGAAAAATAGTCTTTTAAAAGAGATAGTAGAAAACATACTGTATGAAGAAAACGAAGAAAATAAAGATAATAAAGAAAAACCTAAGCCTAAACCTAAAAAGAAGTCCAGCAAGATAGACATAGAGGCCTCTACAGGAAGTGGTAAGTTTTCTTCTGGTGTTCAAGAAGCCGGAGCTCTAGCTAAAGATGATCCAGAACAGTTAATGAAAAACTTAAACATAGGTTCCGTGATGGGTTCAAACGACGTTGATAAAGTCAAAAGTATGTTACAGCAAGCCATAAGTGGAACGAAAGAAATGAAAGCAGTTTATAACTCTCTTAACGTTATAACGAAAGCTGGTAAAGAAGGCTTAGAGGTGAAAGTTTCTGATGCACAATACTTGCGAGATGGCGTAAAATATTTGTACCATACCGTGGTTGGCGCTAAGAACGCAGGAAAGTTTTCGCCAACTGAATCATTACAAATTGAAAAAAACTCTGGAAGAATTATAATATATTCAGGAAAAAAGAACTCCTGGGATAGCTAATGAATTATTTAGAACAAAATTGTTTAAACCAAAAAGTAGAGCTTACTAATATAAGCGAATTAGAATTTGAAATTAGTCAAGATGACGAAAATACAAAAACCGTGGTTTTTTGCAATCTGATAACCACTTCTTTTGACAGCGAAATCGGCGATATATTGCGCATAAACTTGAAGTACGCTTCCATCAACCAGAGAGGAGAATTTTGTAGAGTTTCAAAAACTCTTTCTATGTTTGAAGTTCCGGAAAGAGAGCTTTCAGAAGAAGAGAAAAGATTCTTAGATTTTGATATCAAGACAAAAAGAGACAGCAAGATCAATTGGGATTCTATTCTTAACGTTTTTAAAAATGCTGACATCATCGTTGCTCATAATGCAAGTTTCGTGCGGCCTTTTATAAGAAAGCATGTTGAAGAAGACTGTTTATGGGGTTGCACCCTAGACTTCATAGATTGGAACAGTATGGGATTTCCTTCTAAGAACCTAAGCACGCTCTCGGTTTTTAGTGGTTTAGTTTATAATTTTTCTGATTCTTTAGCTACATTAGATAGTTTGCTTCATGTAATTTCTAAGAATAATAAATTTACTTATCTCCTAAATAGGTGCGAGCAACAAGATCTTCAGGTGTATGCTGCTAACTCTAAGAGAGACTCTAACACTGTTTTAAAAAGAGGTGGATACAGGTGGAACCCAGACGTAACTTGTTGGTGGAAAAACGCTAGAGATAAAAGTCATGCTGAAGAGGAAGCTCTTTGGTTAAAGAAGAATGTGCCTGGAGTAGAGCCTCAGATATTTGAAGTAGATAAAAAGTACAGGTTCTTGAATAATTAAAAGTATGAAAGCACTTAGAAAAATAATATCTTTACTGATAAGAGAGTATCAAGAATCCTCAGTAGACGAAAAAGACATCATCGGAGAACCTGACCTAACTAATTCAGAGCAACGCAAGGTTGCAGTTAGAAAGAAAAAGAAGAAAAGAAAAAACAGAAAAAAACTTGAAATGTCTGCTGGCGGAGTTGCCGGCGTCGCGACTCCATTGGGCACAGGCCCAAATTATCCAGCTAAAATAGTTAAAAAATCAAAAAAGAAAAAAAGAAAATAATATCTCTTCTGAAAAACCTCTAGGCTAATACTATAATCAAATTACAGTTGATAAGTTGCCAATTTAAAAAAATGGAGGTGAAATATGGCAGTTGATTTTGAAGCGATTCGTCGCAAGTTAAACCAGTTAAGTGGACAAGGTAATAAGAGAAATGTAATGTGGCGTCCGCAAGAAGGAGAGGACGTAACAGTTCGTTTGCTTTCTTTCCCTAACAATGATGATGGTCTTCCGTTCGCTGAGAGGTGGTTCTACTATAACATTGGAAATAACCCGGGTCTTCTTGCTCCTTACCAGTTCAGTAAGCCAGATCCAATCCAGGATCTTATTAATAAGTTAAGAGACGAAGGGACTAAAGAGTCTTATGAGCTAGCTAAGAAGCTGTATCCAAAGCCTCGATACTACGCTCCAGTAGTTGTAAGAGGAGAAGAAGACAAGGGAGTTAGAGTCTGGTCTTTTGGAAAGACAGTTTATCAGTCTCTTCTCAACATCATGCTCGATGAAGACTATGGAGATATTACAGACGTAGTTGAGGGTAGAGACGTAAAGGTAATTTGTACTAAAGCCCCTGGCCGGATGTGGGCCACCACAGAAGTAAGGCCACGAGGAAAAACAAGTCGACTAACTGAGAATGCGAGCCAAGCAAAAGACTGGACTAGTAGTATTCCTAATATCGAGGACCTATATTCTCTTAAGTCTGAGGAAGAACTAGAGAAGATTATTAATGATTGGTTAGCAGGAGACTTAGATTCTTCTGATGATGATTCTGGGACTCAAAGAAACGTAAGCTTTTCTAATAATGAAAAGAAAGAAACTGAGCAGAAGAAATTCTCTAGTTTAGACGAAGCATTTGCAGATCTAGAAGATACTTTCTAAGAGGTTAAAATGGCAAGAAAGAAAAATCAAAATCAAACAGATGATTTTACGTCTGATTTAATAAGCTCTCTTAACAAAGAGCATGGATCTAAAATTGCCTATAATCTTAAGACAGATGAGTCTCCAACTCATGTCAAGAGATGGATTAGTACAGGTTCGAAGCAGTTAGACTACATTATTTCTAATCAGAGAAATGGTGGTTTACCAGAGGGAAGAATAGTAGAAATATTTGGTCCCCCATCAATTGGTAAATCTCATATTGCAATACAGATTGCAAGGTCTACGCAGCAGATGGGCGGTATTGTAGTTTACATTGATACTGAAAACGCAACGAGTGTAGAAAACTTATCTCTACTCGGAGTTGATATTAGCAAGAGGTTTGTCTATGTCGATACTCACTGCACTGAAGAAGTGCTTTCTATCGCAGAGTCTACTATCTTAAAAGCAAAAGCAATGGATAAAGATGTTCCTATTACTATTATATGGGACAGCGTTGCTGCATCTTCTCCAAAAGCAGAATTAACTGGTGACTATGATCAAAATTCTATAGGTCTTCAGGCGCGTGCTATCTCTAAAGGAATGAGAAAGATCACAGGGGTCATTGGACAAACTAACACGCTTATGATTTGTTTAAATCAAATTAGAACAAACATAGGTGTAATGTATGGAGATCCAACAACAACTCCAGGTGGTAAAGCTATACCTTTTCACGCATCTGTCAGAATTAAACTAGGAGCAGGTCAGCAGATTACGAACAAAGATAAGGAAGTCATTGGTATCAACGTATCTGCTAAAACTATAAAAAATAAAGTAGCAGCTCCTTTTAGGTCTTGCAAGTTTGAGATCCATTTTGGTAAAGGGATATTTGAGCACGAGCAAGTTTTTGACGAGCTGAGAAAGTTTGGGCCAGCTACCGATGGAAGCAACACTATAGAGATATCTGGAACCGGCGCTTGGAAGAAGTTAATGGTATCAAGCAATAAAACAGGCGAAGTTTTTATCGAAAAGAAGTTTTACAAAGCTGATTTTGGAGAAGTCTGGAGAGATCCAGAATACCATGATTACATCGAAAAACTTCTAGAGATTTCTATGATCAGAAAATTGCAAGATGAAAACCAGCTAGACGTAGATTCAGAATCTTATGAGGAAGTCAGGGCTATTTCAATGGATTTAGAACAGGATTTATTGGAAATTGACGTGTGAAAACAAACAGACCAGTCTTAATAATTGATTCTCTTAATCTTTTTACTAGACATTTTATTGCAAACCCGACTATATCTATCAACGGTGAACATGTTGGCGGTATAGTCGGGTTTTTAAAAGCAATTCAATTACTATGCGAAAGATTTAAACCCGGTAAAATTTTTGTTATTTGGGAAGGTGGAGGTTCTCCAAGGAGGAGAAGTTTGCAGAGCGACTACAAAAATCTTTCAAGACCAAAGAGATTAAACAGATATTACGAAGATGACATACCAGACACAAAAGAAAATAGAAACTGGCAAATTGCATCTCTAATAAGATTTTTAAAAAATTCAGGAATAAAGCAGTTTTACGTATCTGACTGTGAAGCAGATGATGTTATAGGATATCTTTGTCAAGATATTCTGGCTGGCCAAGACAAGATAGTGGTTTCTTCAGACAAAGACTTATATCAACTAATATCTTCAGACACTAAGCAATGGTCCCCTGGTCAGAAGAAGATGATAGATTCTAAAGCTGTTTTTGAAAAATTTGGTGTTTATCCTGAAAATTTTTGTCTAGTAAGATCTTTTGTCGGAGATTCATCTGACAACTTAAGAGGCATAAAAGGCGCTGGTTTTAAGAGTGTAGTAAAGAGATTTCCAGAAATTAACTCTGAAAAATTGCTAATTTCTGATTTAATTAAGTTAGCAGAAGAAAAATCTCAAACCAGCAAATTAAAGTTATATAAGGAGATAGCTGAAAATCCAGACATACCAGAGAGAAATTGGAAACTGATGTCTCTTGGTTATAGAAACCTGTCTGGTCAGCAGATATTGAAAGTAAATTCAATATTAGCTCAGAAAAATAGTCCAAAAAATAAATTGGAATTTTTTCGTGAAAAAAATCGTGTTGGAATAAATAATTTTGATGTTGAGAGGTATTTTCTCTCTATTAGGAATCTAGATAATGAGCCAATCTGAAGAAGTTCGAGAAGTTAAAATTTTAGACCAGATACCAGCTGGTCAGTTTTCAAAGTATAACAAGCAGTTTCAAGAAAAAATACTACAAAGTCTTTTTACTGATCATGGCTGGGCAGCCCAGATGATTGAAGTAATGCGCGCAGACTTCTTTGAGTTAGTTTACTTAAAGTTTCTTTGCGAAAAGTATTTTAGCTACTACTTTAGATATAAGTGTTTTCCAACTTCAAGTCTTTTGATATCCATTGTCAAAGAAGCATTCGCAGAAGAAAGCGACGATTTATTAAAAAACCAAGTCATCGATTACTTACACAGGATGAAGAAAAATCCTCATCCAGGCGATATTGCTTATGTTAAAGAAAAGATACTTGACTTTTGCAAGAGGCAAGCTTTTAAAGAAGCTCTAGAGAAGTCAGTAGAGCTGATTTCAGAAGATAAATTTGACCACGTTTTAACTCTTATGAAAAACGCTGTATCCATAGGTTTACCAAACTCTTCTGGCCACGACTTCTTTGAAGATATAGAGGCTAGGTTTGTAAAAATCAACAGGCAAGTTTGTCCAACTGGATTGCCAAAAATAGACAGTGCAGACATTCTTAACGGCGGTTTAGGGAGAGGCGAGATTGGAATAGTTACTGCAAACACTGGCGTTGGTAAGTCTCACTGGTTAGTTGCCATGGGCGCCAACGCCATGAGAGCAGGAAAAAATGTTCTGCATTACACTTTTGAATTAACAGAACAAGCAGTCGGTCTAAGGTATGACTCTAATCTATGTGGAATCAACTCTTCAGAAGTGATTAACCAAAAACAGAGAGTTATAGACT
>Ga0163109_10003154_pt1 | contig 12636 bp, 5 predicted proteins | sample CRUFie1St13metaG_FD_108704 | JGI IMG/M metagenome (GOLD analysis project Ga0163109, IMG submission 108704) | Marine microbial communities from the Costa Rica Dome - CRUD Field 142mm St13 metaG | ecosystem: Environmental > Aquatic > Marine > Oceanic > Photic zone | place: Costa Rica: the Eastern... | reverse complement strand
TATTTATATTGTGCCTTCTTATTAAAAGTTCGTGTGGAAACTCTTTTGGATTTATTATATCACTCATAGTTCAATAGGTTTGTTTAGATTTACAAATATATATTTTTATTTTATAAAATAAAATTATCGCACTCTAAACTTATAAAAGTTTTTCATATACCTTGCTTGGTTATTTAACTTTTCAGAATAACGACTTGGGTTTTTCATAACTCTATTAAACAAAGTTTGTGTTGATACACCTCTTTTCTTCGCCTCTCTACTAAAACCACCTTTATCAAAATTTGGGTTACTTTCTATTTTTTGAATAACATCTGTTGAACCACCCCTTTTGTATAGGTCTGCTTCTTTTCTAATTTTATTTAGTTCGTTAGCTTGTTCTTTATGCTCAACTGCTTCTCTTTGTAAAGTTTTTGCATACTTCATAAACTTATCACTATCCCTTAAATGTTCCATAGCATTATCCCTTAATTCTCCTTGCAAGTTCTGTATATCCCTTCCTAATTGGTTTCTTTTACCATCAGTCATACCACCTTTTGCAAAAGACTTTCCATAGTGCCTTGCATAGTCTGAATAGTTCTTAATAATATCCATATACACTTCTTTACTCATTCCAGTCATCTGTCTTGCTCTAGGGTCTAGCATATTAAACATTCCACTTTCTTGAACTGCTAAATAACTTCTCCAATCTCCCTCATCTCCCAATAGACCACCTCTATCCATCATACGACTTCCTCTATCCATTGTGCCTACATCAGCATATTTTCTTCTACCCATAGACTTTTCCATACCAGAACTTTCGTGTCTTCTTGACTTCATAGATTGAGTTTTACGACCTCTATTTCTCATTCCCATACTTTCATCATCTCTATCGTTATAACCTTGTGTCATACCACCTTTTGCTAAATAGTCATCAAATTCACTTCCAGTTTTACCACCTCTTTTTTTCATATCTACATAATCAAAAATCTCATCGCTTACATCTCCACCTTTGGCTTTAACATATTCTTCAAATTCTCCCAAAGAACCACCTTTGGCTTTTAAGTAGTCTTCAAAATCGTAAAGGTCAGAAGTTTTACCACCCCTTGCTAAATAGTCATCAAAGATACTATTGGTTCTTCCACCCCTTTTCATCGCTTTTGTCTTCATATCCAAATACCTATCCAGAACTTCCTCATAACCAAAATCTTCTGTGTCGTTTCCAAAGGTCTTATTTAGTTCTTCAATATGTTTACCATATTCATACAAGTCATCTTTTGTATATTTATCAACACTATCTAAAGTTTGTTCTGTATATTTTGGGTCTTCTCCAAGAAACCCTAAATGGTAAAGGACAAATGGGTTTGTTTTAGCTTTTCTTGTTCGGTCATCTTGACCAAATGTTTTTAAGTCGCCACCTTTACCATAAGTAGCTGAATTGCTTAATGTATCTGGAGTAATAGCACCAGTATTGTTGCCAGTATTCAAGGCACTTGCTTGAATGTTATAGTTTGCAGTAAAACCACCAGCACCATATTTTGCTATTAACTTATTTACATCATCTCTTAACTTTATTAGAAACTCTTTTGCACTATCCTTGTCATAAACTGCCAAACTGGTTGTTATTGCTGAAACAATTTTAGAAGTATCTACGACTAATTTTTTGGCTACTTTTTCAGTCGTTTTTTCTACCTTTTCTTTTACAACCTTTTTCTTTTGTGCTGGAGTAGTTTTCTTTGGCTTTTCTACTTTAGTTGCCTTCTCTTTTTCCTTTTTTATTTCAAAATCAATCTTTGGCTTAACTTCTCCAGCCACCTTTTCTAATGTTGCTGGTGCAGTTTTTACATCAGTTCCAGAAATAATTTTTCCTTCCTTCTTTTCTTTAGCCACTCGCTTTTTAGTCTTGGCTTTACTATCAGCTTGTTTTTTTGCTCTAGCTTTTCTTTCAGTTCGTAATGCTTTGTATTCAGAAATTATCTTTTCGCATTCTTCTTCTGTTTTACCATACTTGTCTTTTAGCTTTTGCTTTTTATCAGCTAAAGTATCGGTGCTTTTATCTTTTGCCTTTGCTGGTGCTTTCTTTTTAGCTGGTGCTTTCTTTTTAGCTGGTTTACTTTCAGCTTCCATCTGGTCAATCTTTTTCTGCAAGATTGCCTTGACTTTTTCATTTTTGGCACTAGCCAATTTTTCTTTTAATTCTTTTAATGTAGCCATAATATAATTATTTTAATAATTCAATAGTTTCGTTAATTTCTAATAATTCTTGTTGTAATGCCTTAATGTCATCTTCATCAAAAATGTCTTTGTTTTCTTCAATGGTTTGTTCAACTTCTTTGTATTCTTCCATTAAGTCTAAAATCTCATCTGATAGAACTTCCACTTCTTCAATCTCTTTTACTGGTTTTCTATCTTCAATATCTTCATACTTAATTCCTTTTCTTGCACTTCTAACCAATTCAGCTTTTCTATCTGCTAACTTTCCTTCAGCAATAGTTTTTTCTTTAGAGTTTCTAGGTGCATTCCTAATTTCATCTTCTAGCTTCTGAATTGTTTTATCTTTTGCAAAAATATCTTTTATCATATCCCTTGCTTGTAGTTCTTGGTCTAGGGTTATGCCTTGATATTCGTTTCCATAGTAATATATGTAGCCATCTTTTTCTACGATAGGTGTTGCAAACTCTTTAGCCCTTGTTTCTGGTGTACTTGGTGTAGAAACTCCTTGTGCTTGTGCATTTTCCTTTTCTTCTTTAATTCTTGAAATGGTATCACTAGCCCATTCATCTCCTTTAGTAAATGCTATATCTTCATCTATACCTAAAACGATAGCTTCTTTTTCTTCTACTATTTTTTTAAGACCATCTAAATTTTCAATTCCTTCTGGGTCTAAAACATCTCGTTTTACCACCTCAAATTCTTTAACTTTAGCTACAAAATCTGTATCATAACTATTGCTTTTTCCACTTATACCAAAGCCAGTAAAACCAAAGTCGCCATAATTTCTAAATTCATATTCTCCAAACATTTCAAAAACATCTCCCATTTTTTTGGTTTTATACCTATCTACAAAGTTTTGATAAAGGTTTCCACCACCTAAAGAACTTCTTAATGCCTCAATTCTTCTATTTAATTCTTCTCCTTTTGGTTCTTCTTCGTTATTATTCAAAGCATTTTGAACAATATAGTTTTTGAACTCGGTGTCAGATGAAAAATTACTTATTTGGAATGTAATTCCTTTATTTTTTGTCGCTTCATAGTTGTTTGGAAATATAATAGATGTTCTTTCATCAGTTATAGTGTATTGTTTATCTCTTAAACTATAAGGAATAAACAAGTCTAAAAGATTTACACCATAAAAATATCCTTGTTCTGAAGGTTCTTTAGCAAATCTTTCAAGTCTAAATAAACCACTTCTTTCTTCCTTGTTATTTTCTGGCTTAAAGTTCTCATCTCCCTTTAGGTCATACTCTCCTATTGAATTTCTGTGCTGGAATAAACCTAAATCTATCAATTTATCTAAATTAGTTACTGCACCAGTTAGCATAATATCTGGCATATCTGCTACATCAACCACCACTTCTTCTTCTGGTGTATCATCTACTATATTTAATTGACTTGGTTGAAATGTAGCTGGAATTATTACTCCATCTTCATTTTTAAGCTGAACAAAAGCAATTTGGTTTTGGTCAAGTTCCCACCATTCAGCTATTTCTTTTTTAGTTCTATTTTGTAAACTAGACCATTCTTGGAATTTCTTTTGTAGGTCTTCTTTTAAGTTGCTATATAACAAACTAACTTCTCCACCAAGTTCTTTTCCAGTAAAAACATCTGTGTATGTAACCTTATCTCCAATTCTTAAAGTTCTTAATACTATCTTTTGTTTTCTCCAATTAGGGTCATAATTTGATGGATAAGAAATTTTACTATCAGCCCTTACAACTTCCATCATTTCAACCATTTGCATTGGTTCGTAATTCAAAAAGTCTTGTGGTATAGTCTTGTTATAATTCTTTAAGTCTTGCTGGTACTTTACTTTATTTTTACTACCATCTGATAGCTCATATTTTTCATCATATAAACTAGGTTCCTTTTCGCCTAATTCAGAATATAATTTTTTTAACTCATCGACCACTTCTGGCTTGATAAGTGGCATAGTAATTAAATCTGGTCTTAATAATCTAATAAACTCATATAAATAAAATAGTGGTGCATAGTATGTTGTATTTGGACTTTTTATAAATAAATCTCTAACTTTTGGTAACTCCACAATTTGTGCTACATCAGTAAAGTATTGTATCATTCCATTATACTTGGAATACTCGGCAACTGCTATATTTTTTTGCTTTTGTAGTTCCTTTATCCTTTCATCTCTTGTAAACTTCATCAGCTTTGCTGGGTCAGTTATCAAGTTTAATAAAACTTCTTTTGGGTCAAATACTCTAGTATCAACTTCGTTGCTACTATTAGTTCTGTTCCAAATAGCATTTATCCTTTTTGTCTTTTCATCTAGCTTACTGAAAATAAATACATCAATACTATTTTCCATCAAAGGCACAACTGACCTTACATAACCAAAGTGGTTTCCTTGTCGCCAAATACGACCATTTAATTGTATAATATCTGTTGGGTTCCAGTCCACTAAAGTATTGTATAAACCAGTAGCCCATTTTTGAAGGTTAATTCCTTCTGTTATACTTTTTGTTCCTAAAAGCACCTTAACCCTTCTTGAATGTGGTATGGGTATCGGCTTACCTTCATTGTCTAATTCTGCTTCCAGACCATTAAATAAGTTGGCTAGTCCACTTTTTCCTTTATCAGCACTTTCCACCCAGCCATCTCCGATTTTGTTTAATTTATCTGAAGCTAAATACCCACCAGCACCATAGATAACTCCGACTTCTTCAGCTTTTAGACCTAGATACTCTTGTGCATACTGACATATTAAAGGAAAGGCACCAGTACCTTGTGGCATATAAATTACTTGACCACTTCTTCCCCAAGCAAAGTTCATACTATCTTCATAATCAAAAATTGACTTGATACATTGGAATACATAATCAAGTTTTGGACTTGCTTCAATAAATTCTTGTGGTGTCGGTTGGTATGTTTTTATTCCACTATACTTATATATATATGGACTTAAATTTATTTCCTTACCATAGTTGGTTGCCCTAAATACTCTACCTTCTGTATTTTTTTGACCTTCTTCTACTATTGTATTTTTAGACTTTATACCTAAACTTAATTGTTCTACTTTCTTTTCTTTTTGTTTAGCTTTTTTTCTTGCATTGGCTTTTTGTGTCTGTTTTCTTTTTTCAATCATAAAGTAAACATCGTTTTGCCAATAACCTTCTGGTTCAACTGGTGTATCGTGCAAACCATTCCACATCATACCCAGTTCATCAAGTGTTTGTTTTTTGCTATATAAAATACCATCGGTTTTACCCTTTTTAGTTTTAGGCATTCTGTTTTTATCTAAAACTGGCTTACCCTCTTTATCGTAAACTGGAACTTGAACCGAAATGTCTTTTACCTCTTTTGTATTAGGTGGAACATAATAAGGGTGTGCTGGTGGTATAAAAGCACCATACATTGTGTAGAATTTATCTAACTGGTTTACACCATCTACTAAAGCTAACTTTCTTGGTTCTCCTTCAGTAGCTTCAGAACTTGCTAATCTCAATTTTTGTATGGTTTCTATCGGTCTGCAATTTTGCAAAAAGTCTAATTGCATTTTAATAGGATTTCTTTCAGTTGCTTCTTTGTAATCTGGGTCATCTAAATATGCTTGTAACCTTCTGTGCAAAAATGCTTGTAAAGGTGTATAAGACAAATTAGTTGATATTTGGTTCAAGGCATTTTCTGGTTCTATTGTTAGACCATTCAGCAACATTGATTTTAATGGTAGTTGAATTTTGTTTGGTCGTTTTACCAATCTTTCTTCTTGCTCTTGTGTGGTTTTATCAAAAGCCATATATATAAGCGATTGTAAACCAATCAAATTTACCCAGCCAGTAAATACAATTTTACTTTCTATTTTTCCAGCTATATTGGGCGATACTTCTTCTCCTAGTTTTGCATAGGTATCGTAAAAGTCATATATATAGCCCAAACCAAACCTTTTCATTGTTGCATACATAATATATGTCAGCATTGAGTAAACCTCTAAAGGATTGTTTGTAAAAGGTGTTGCAGATAAGAAAATTGTGTTGCCAAAATTATTTTTAGTTTGCACATATCTAACTAAATAAAATAATTGCTTTGCCCTAGCTGATTGTCTTCCAGTAGGTGTGGCTTCTTTAAGTTCTGCATAATTATTTGGCTTTCTTCTAATTTTTGTAGGGTCTTTTTTACCTATCCCTAAATCAACTTGTGTATCTAGTGGTTTACCCTTTACACTACTAAATAATGCTTTGAAATTATGAAACTCATCTGTTACAAGCATATCTGGGTTTATATCTACATCGTTATAATAAACTGGTAGCTTGTCAGCACCCTTTGAAACTTTTTTAATTTTTTCAGCAGTTTGTTCTTCTACATCTTTTAGTTCTTCACTTGGAGTTATAACCTTATAAACTTCATCAAGTTGTTTTCTAACTTGTTCTTCTCCAGTTTTCTCATCTCCACTTTCTAAAATCAAAACTTGCTTCATAACCCAATCTTTATTTACTGCATTGGGGCTATCTACACCATCTTCTTCTTGCAATTTGTTTACATTTAGATACAAATTATCTAATGCTTGATAGGTTACTACGATTATGTTTTTATCTATCTTTTTTCTCTTAATATCTCTTTTTATAACCCTTACCCTTGAATTATATTCTTTAGACATATTATAGAGTTCTCTAATTTTAAGAGTAGGTGTTTCTTTAATTACATTTTTTATTTCATTTATATATTGCTGATATACTTGGTTTGGTAAAACGAACATCGGTTGTTTGGTTAAGCCCATATCTAATGCTTGGGCTACAATAAAGTTTGCACACCAAGTTTTACCAACACCAACACCATAAGCCAAACCAACCGAACCCCTTGATAACCAAAACCTAATTGCATTAAGTTTTTCTGGTCTTATTGTATTTAATTCACTACCAAAATACTTTCTATACGAAAATCCAATCGGTACTTTTGATAGGTCTGGTTCTAGTAATGAGTTATAGTTTCTGTTCCATATTTTTATCAGTTCTTCTCGGTCTTTTTCAAGCAAACCCTTTTGAATAAAAATCTTGAAAATTCTTTCTATATTTTCAGTTACTACTTCATCAATTTCTACTTTTTGACCACCTTCTGCAAATTCAAATGTTCCAGTACCTTCGCCAGTTTCATTTAATTTTTCTACTCTAGCTTTTTTGTTTTCAAAATATGTAGCAACATTAAAAGCTGGAGATGAACCACTAATTGTGGGGTTAAGGTTAATACCATATAATCTAGCATTACTTGAAGTTAGTTCTAGCAAGTATAAAATAAATGCTTCAGCAAGTGTCATTTGTTTTAACACCCTTTCATTTTTTCTATCCTCTACATTATACTTTTGAAATTCTTGTGTGGGTTTATCATACCTATCTTTTACTGGTTTTGTATATTTAACACCATCTTTATTTACCCATACACTTGGTCGTTCTATTATATTTTGGTTTTTAGGGTCTGATTGAATTGGACTATAAAATTTAGTTATAGAAAAAGCATTAAGATTGTTACATAAATCACTTACTGGTTTTAGGTCTATTGTTCTTCCCTCGTTGTCATCATCAGCAAAACGAATAATAGTTTCATCTATTTGTATAAATGCTTCATCTATTGCTTCTCGGTGTTTTTTAACAGAATTTTCTCCAAACTCTTTTTCTATTACATCTTTAGAGGCAAACCTACCCTTATTATCTCCATTAAAAGTTGTGTCTTTATTGTATATATTTCCACTTTGGAAAATAGCTTTAGGTTGAAATCTTTTATTAAAGTCTTCGCTACTATCATAAAACAAATGACCACTTTCCACTAATTTTCTGACTGATTTTGGAATTTTATACGGAAATACATTCCATAATAACATTTCAAGGGTTTCTTCAAATTGTGTTAATAGCTTAACGATACCATTTATTTCTAGTTGTATTTCATCAAATGTGTTACCAGAAATTGTAGATTTTGTTTGCCAACTATAACCATCTCGTTCTACTTCTTTATTTCTACTTTTTACCCTATCAACTGAATTTCTTTTATTTATTGCTCTTTGTAAAGCATTATCCACATCTTCCCATACACTAACAATCATTTCTTCATCTCCACCACCTAAATTTGTTAGTAAATCGAATTGTCTTTCTCCTTCTGCATTTGGTTCTGCTAAACTTTCCCACGACCTTTTTAGGTCTTCATAAAAAGATGTTGATGTTTTACTATCCAACCCTTTCATCATTTGAAATAAGCCCAGAATATCATAGTTTTCTGCCTTTTTTATATTTTTAAGAAACCTATAATATGAATTACTTTTTGCCGAATACTCATCGCCTATAATTCTTTCTAAATACTTTTGTTCACTTTCAGTAGTTTCTCCTAATGCCTTTTTTCTACTGGTTTCTTCTCTCCAAGTATTTCTTGCCCCTTCTAAAGTTTGTTCAAAACTATCCCTTGCTTCTTGGTTTTCTTCATCTCTAATAATCTCATCTGTATAGCCATCTAAACCATTGGTTAATATATCCCCTAATTTATAATCTCCATACTCTAATTTGCCAGAAATAAAATCCTTCCAACCTTTAGTTTCCAGTATTTCTATTTCATCAACACCATAATTTTCATTGAAGCCACCCTCTAATTTTTTTCCAGAAATTGTTTGCCACCAAACAACAAAAGCCATTTTGTCTTCTTTAGATATTCCTTCGTTGTATGCACTATCTACTTCAGAAAAAGTAAACATAGCATTATCATAGTCTTCATCTGAAATTTCAAAGTCTGCAAGGTTTTCCTTACTTTTCTTTAAGTTCTTTTTTCCTTGTTCAGCTTGAACATCAGCTATATTATCTACATCTTCGCCTATGACATAATCAGTTTTTTCAACCGATAGTGTTGGGTCGTTTGGTTTGTCGTTTGAATATGTAGCACTATCTAATTCTTCAATGCTATCTACTATTTCTACTTTATCTGACATAATCTAAATCTTAAAAATCAACATATATTGGGTTAAGGGTCTTTTCCATTTCTTGTATTGCTCTACCAACTGGCATATCTGGTGTATTCAAACACCTATTTAATACAAACTGCTTTATTTTATCAACCCCACCTTTTTTGTTTTTTAACTCACATACAAAAGGAGTTCTTTTTTCGTTGCAATACTCTAAATACTTTTCTGTTATTTGAAGTATATTATTGACTAATTGTTCTTTTTCTTCTACATTCATAAGCTATTCGTTTTCTGGAACGACAGAAGAATGGTGTGTAATTATTCTTCCCTCGTTTATTACATAGGTATATCTAGCTAGAACTTCTTGCCTATCTCCATCTTCATCATCAAAACTAAATAGATAAATACCACTTGAAATTAGTGTATCTCTATCTTCATCAATCTGTGTAACATTTCTCATTATCTCACAAGTCATATTATCCTTGTCTAAAAACTCTACCATATATCCTAAAATTTGTCTTCTACCAACAAGCATAGGTTCAAAAGTTGCAAGTAATACTGCATTATTTGAATACAGACTAGCTTGTGCTTTTGGGTTTCCTTCTGGTATTAAGCTAACCCACTTTTGAATAATTTTTGGAACTCTTTTATTCATATTTACATTTCTTTAATTACTAATTGACCATCAATACCATTTTCAAAGGCATTTTTGATTACTATATTTTTTTTCACTTCAGTTATACCTTCGATAACTTTTCCATCTTTAAGTGGTGCTATTAAAACCATCAAACAACCTCTTTTGTTATTATCATAAAAATATCTGCTATACTCATTCATTTTTAGATATGCTGGAAGTTCAAATGCTGAAACAACCCCAATATGTCCAGATGTCTTTTTATTATAATCTCTTTTACTACTAGCATTTCTTTGAGCAAAACTCCTTACAATTTCATCATCTACTAAATAACCTAAATCATTTATCATTAAATGTGTGTTATGTCCAAAATCATATTGACAAATTGTATCGCTACCAGCATTCATTAAAAATCTACCAGCACCTTTATTGTGATTGTAAACATAGTCTTGCTTTATTGTTGAATGTTCATACATCAAGCCCCACATCTTTTTTACAAGTTCTTCACTTACTTGGTTTTGAAGACCAACATTCCATTGGCGAACCATATATTGCTCATCTACATTTAGTTGCTTTAGGGTTTGTTTAGGTCTTGGCAACCTTCCTTTTGGATTGTAAAGGTTTAATAAATTTACTATTGCTTTGTTTTGGTCAGAAAGGGCTTCGTATTCTTCCATTAAATCAAAATTTTCTACCGAACCACCCCTCGCAAAAGACAAATACATATTAGTTGCACTTTCAAAACTTTGCACTAACATATCGTTATATAAACCAAAATCTTCTTCAATAACTCTATACTTGTTATTGTGTATTCTTCCATATTCTACATTATATAAATCTGCTGGTGTTAATGTTATCTTGACATAGTTTACTAATGAATATCCTCTACTCTTAATTCTAAAAGATACTCCATTTGGCAAAGCACCAAAGTTGTATGCACCAGTAAACATTTTAAGTCTATTCATTCCACCTAGCTGAACTAAAATAGTTTCGGCTATATGTGTATCTACTTTTCCACCTTTTGCAAAGTCAAGTATTTGTGAAGGAACTTTGAGTATATGTAAACCGAAACCTCGTTTTCGTTGAAATTGAGTTTCTACATTGTACTCTTTATCTAAAAAAGATTTAACTTTTTCTAATTCGTTCCTTTGACCTAGTATTTGAAAACCATCAATCTCGTTTTCTCTAAACTGAACATTATATCCTTTGTTTTTTACAATATCTTCTACTACATCATTTGAGATTGTTCCTTTATAATCTACCTTACCACCTTTTGCAAATAAATTTGGATAGTCTTTGTAAAAATTATCCATTGATTGCATAATCAAAGAATAATCATTGTTATTAAATTCTTCACTTTTTGCTAATCGTTTTCTTATTATTTCTGCACCTCTTTTAGATTTTGCAATTTTAATAGATGAAACAATAGGTTTATCAAAACTGCCCTCTGCAAAATACACAACAAACCTTTCATCTTTTAATATGGGTTTTCTAGTCATATAATCTACCATACCACTATCTTTTGGCATATAGGTTAAACCACCTTTTGCAAAACTTTCTTCTTTTATTTTCATTTCGCCACCACTAAAATCTATATTTAATCTTCCTAAATGCTTACCATATTGTTCTTCATATACATCTACATTATAGCCATCTTGAAAATTTCTCGCCCACACTAAAGGTTCTATATCTAAATAAAGTCCTCTCCAATTTCTACTTCCCTTTTCTAAATCTAATTTCTTTCTTTTTCCAAAATTATTTTCATCATATTCTATTGCTTCTCTAACTTTAACTAAACCACCTTTTGCAAATCTAAATTTATTTTGGGGTTTTGAAAGGACTTTGTGTTTATCGGATAATTTATTTAAGTCGGCTAAAAACTTATCTTTATTTTTGACATCGTTTAATGAAAAGTGATAAATATAGTGGGTTTGCTTATCCAAGTCATTTACATATTCCTTGCCATATCCTTTGGTTCCCAATTTTTTAGTATTATCTATTTCAATACCATTTTTAGATAATAGTTTGAATAAATCTTCGGTTGCTAAATCAATAGGGTGGTTAATGTAGTCATAACTATCCTCATCAAAATAATCTTCATCATTTATTCCCCTTAAATCTACTTCCATAAAAATTTCGCCACCTTTTGCATATACTGGCATACCAAAAACCATAGGTCTATTTGTGCCATCTATTTGACCAGCAATTTTTTCATCTAGTTTATCTACTGACTTTGGGGCTACCCCTTTTACACCTTGTGCTATTGCTAAATAACCACCAGCATTTTTCTTTTTCATATATTGTGGATATTTCTTTGCAAACTTTGGGTCAAACCAAAAACCACCATAAAGGTTTTTACCAGATATTTTTTGCTTGTCATCTTCATCTTCTCCTATCAATATGTAATCAATATCTCTTTTTTTAATATACATAGAACTTTCTGGCATAGAACCACCTTTAGCAAACAACGACATTTGATTTTTGTCCACTTCATCTGGGTTTACAACCTTTTCAGAAACATAAGCCCCAGACAATAACTCCATTTTATTATAATCATTTTCATATACCTTGCCATCTTTAGTGTGAATACTAAAAATTTCATCTTTTGGTATATATGTATGTTCGCTAAATTTTGTCATAATCTTATCTTTTATTTCTATACATATCGCACATTTGCTTTAGTGTAGGTCTTCCCTTAATTTTTCCACCTTTCGCTAAATAGTCGTTAAAGTCCATATACAATTCTTTATCTCTTTTTTTAATGAACTTTGCTTTTTTCTTTTTATTCAAGTCATCTTGTATTGTTCTAAAAACTTCTTTTCTAATTCTTTTTTTATCAAATTCACTTCTATCGTTAAATTCTTTATCAGTATATCCAAAATAACTTTTTGCTTTAGCTTCCGAAACCATACCACCTTCT
>Ga0163109_10003153_pt1 | contig 12636 bp, 10 predicted proteins | sample CRUFie1St13metaG_FD_108704 | JGI IMG/M metagenome (GOLD analysis project Ga0163109, IMG submission 108704) | Marine microbial communities from the Costa Rica Dome - CRUD Field 142mm St13 metaG | ecosystem: Environmental > Aquatic > Marine > Oceanic > Photic zone | place: Costa Rica: the Eastern... | reverse complement strand
TGGATTTTGCGATGGTTGGCGAAGAATTCGACCGCTTCGCCGACGGGCATCTGCAGCACATCGTGGATGTTCTTGCCCTTCCACGTGACTTCGAGGCATTCACGGGTGTACCGCTTACCCTCACAGTTATCACATGTGATCCACACGTCTGGAAGGAAGTTCATTTCGAGTTTAATCGAACCTCCGCCCTTGCACGCCTCACACCTCCCGCCCTTCACGTTGAAGGAAAAGGTCCCCGGCGTGTACCCGCGCTCCTTCGCGAGCGTGGTCTTGGAGAAGAGGCTTCGAATCTCGTCGAAGACCTTCGTGTATGTGGCTGGATTGGAGCGGGGTGTGCGACCAATAGGTGACTGATCAATGATGATCGCCTTGTCCACCTTCTCGAGGCCTTCGAGGGCCTTATGCTTCCCTGGTACGGCTTCCGCGTTGTGCAGATGACGCTGGAGTGCTGGAGCAAGGATGCCTGAGATCAACGATGATTTTCCTGACCCGGAGACGCCGGTTACCGTGGTCAGAAGGCCGAGTGGAACGTCCACATCGATGCTTTGCAGGTTGTTGTGCGCGGCACCTTTGATGCGTAAACGGTGACCGCGCTTCGCCTTCGTTCGCCGTTCGGGAACCGCGATGTTTCGTCGGCCAGCAAGGTAGTCGCCCGTCACCGAACCTTCGGTGGCCATGACCTCTTTCGGCGGGCCGTTGGCCACGATGGCTCCCCCCTCAAGGCCGGCGCCTGGGCCGAGATCGCACAACCAATCGGCCTGACGGAGTGTGTCCTCGTCGTGCTCGACCACCACGAGGGTGTTGCCCAAGTCGGACAATTCTCGTAACGTCTCAAGCAGTCGCTCATTGTCGCGCTGATGCAGTCCGATGGAAGGTTCGTCGAGGACGTACATCACGCCCGTCAGGCGAGAACCGATCTGTGTGGCCAGCCGAATCCGCTGACTTTCTCCACCCGACAGCGTGTTGGCCCGTCGGTCAAGGGTCAGGTAATCGAGCCCAACGCTGTCCAAGAAACTGAGACGTGACTCGATTTCCTTGAGGATCTCTCGTCCGATGAAGAGGCTGCGCTCGTCAAGCACTTCGGCGCTGTCGGCCCACGCTTCGGGTGGACCCGCTTCAGCGTCGGGCCACCATGCGCGGACCAAAGACAGGGCTTCGTGAACGGCGGCCATGGAAATTTCCGGCAAGCGAAGGCCCCCCACCGTCACGCTCCGTGCCGCAGGGTTGAGCTTCTCCCCGTGGCATGAGGGGCATGGAAGATCGGTCATGCAAGCGATGAGGCGCGCACGGGTGCGCTCGGACGTGGTCTCGGTGTAGGTCTTCTCAAGTCGAGCGATGATGCCTTCCCAAGGGCGGTTCATCTGATACACAGAGCCATTGTCGGATTCGAAATGAAAGTGTATGACCGTCGAGCCTGAGCCGTGAAGGAGGATGTCCTTGTGGTCTTCATCGAGCAAATCGAACGGAGTGCGTGTTGGAATACCATAGTGCTCTGCGACTTGGATCATCAATCGCTTGTACCATGCCGGCGACATCGACTGGCGCCACGGAAGCACAGCGCCTTGCTCGATGGTCAACGTGCCGTCCACCACGAGGTCTTCGCTGAAGCGACGTTGCACGCCAATGCCTTGGCAGCCGGGGCACGCACCAAGAGGCGAGTTGAACGAAAAGACCCGTGGGGAGAGTTCTGGCATGAAGGCGCCGTGTTCCGGGCACGCGAAGTCCTCCGACCATGCGATGGTTTCGCCGGCAGCCGTTAATCGCGCGCGGCTGCCTTCGCTCAGTTCAGCGTCGTCCTTAGGAGCCTCGAGGCTCTCGACCTGCACGCTGCCTGAACCTAGGCGAAGGGCTTGTTCGACCGCTTCGGTCAGCCGCTGACGCCGGTCACGGGTGCAGCGAAGGCGGTCGATGCGAACGTCAACATCGTGCCGGTAGGCCTTGTCCAACGTCGGCGGAGCTTCGAAGTCGGCCTCATGGCCGTTGACCCGCCCCGCCAACAGCCCTTGCTCGACCAATTGGCGAAACAGGTCGGCGTGGGTGCCTTTCCGGGCACGCACCACAGGACTCCATACCGCCACAGCGTGACCTTCCAAGTGCCACAAAACATCGTCGACAATCTCCTGGACGGTGCGCCGTGCCACCTCGCGTCCACACTCCGGGCAGTGGGGCTTGCCCACGCGCGCCCACAAGAGGCGAAGGTAGTCCTGAATCTCAGTGACCGTGGCCACGGTGGAACGGGGGTTGTGTGAACCCTGCTTTTGGTCGATGGAGATGGCTGGGGAAAGGCCCTCGATACCGTCGCAATCGGCCTTTTTCATCTGGCCGATGAATTGGCGTGCATAGGAGGAAAGAGATTCCACGTACCGTCGCTGACCTTCAGCGTAGAGGGTGTCGAAAGCAAGCGATGATTTGCCGGAGCCTGAAACTCCGCTCACGACAACAAAGCAACCGCGAGGGAGGCGAACGTCCACGTCCTGCAGGTTGTGCGTCCGTGCACCACGAACCTCAATCCATCCTGCATCACCGGGATTGGACATGGTCCTCGAGCGAGGTTTTGGTCAACGGTTCTTGAATCCCTGCCTATCGCTTAGGTCACGAAAGGAACGGGTGCTTCGAAGCGAACGGGCTCTTCGGATTCTGGGTGGAGGAATTCCAGAGCGAAAGCATGGAGTGCGACGCGACCGAGTGGATTTGCCGTCGCTCCATGCAAAGCGTCTCCAACGATGGGGCAACCCAATTTTCGCATGGCCATGCGGATCTGGTGGCGTCGTCCAGTCTCGATGAGCAATTCCACGTCCGCCACCAATCCGTCTTCATCGAGGACACGGTAATGCGTGATGGCCTCTCGAGCTCCACGAAATCCCGCCTTGACTTCGCGGACATTGAGGTGAGCGTCCTCCACAAGATGAGCGACGACCGTTCCGTGATCGGTTCGTGGACAGCCTTCGGTCAGCGCACGGTAGATGCGGTGAACATCACGATCGGCGAACTGGCGCTGCAGGTCATCTTTGTGGCGTGCGTGGCGCGCGAAGACCATGACGCCTGATGTTTCGCGATCCAAACGGTGGACCACGTGCACCCAAGCGCGCTCGCCGTGGTTGGCACGTACGTGCGCCACGCAACGGGCATGAAGCGTGTCATCCTCCATCTTGTCCGTCGCCACGGAAAGCAGGCCTGCCGGCTTGTTGACCACCAGGATGGTCTCGTCTTCAAAGAGCACGTTCAATTTGGGCCCTGTCGGCTTCTTCGACGGCGGGGGGTGCTCGTCTGCAGCCGTGGCGCGCGCCACCACCTCCACGCGCTGGCCTTGCGTCAGCTCGGTTTTTGCGGCATGAACGGTGGCTCCGTCCACTTGAACACGACCTTGGGTGAGCATGCGGCGCAAAGTGCCCGTGGAACTGTCGGCGTGGATGCGCCTAAGGGCGTCAAGCAGGACCTCCTCGTCCTGTGCCTCAGTCCCCGGCATGCACGGACATCATGGCTTTGGGGATGAGGCATCCGGTGGAATGTGGTGTGCATGATTTCACTTAACGTTGAAATATTCTCGCCGCAAAGTGCCTTCGTCCGCCCGGACAGGAGATGAACCATGGCCAAGCAACCTTCTCAACCTCAGCCCAATGGGCTGAGGATGGTGGTTGGCCTTTGGCATCGTCGTCGTTTAGATTGACATCGATACGTCGCTCGTGATGGGCGACACCCACAGAAGGCCAAACCACCCTATGGAAGCCGTGGCCTTCGTTTCAGGGGGGCATGGTGTAATGGAGAGCACAACAGGCTGCGAAGCTGTAGATCCGGGTTCGATTCCCGGTGCCCCTTCCATTCACGACACAGGGGAGGAACCGCAATGACACACGAAGATGCATGGAATGACGTTGATTGGGGCTTGGACTTCGAGTCCTTCGAATGGATGGTGCACTTGGCGGCCTGTTTCAACCGCCACCTTCCACCAAACGCCCCATGGACGGAATGGCCCGACTGGCCAAGTGACATGCCCGGCCGTGTGGTCGACGAACATCGCCCGGGCTGGTTGTCTGCGCTCCGCCTTGTTCACACGCACCCGAGGATTTCGATCGCCAAAAACACGGTCATGGTGAGCGACCAGCGTGGTACAGCAAGGGCGTTGGAGGACGTGGATGTCAGTTCCAGGTGGTGGCACGTCGACGTCGGTTCAGCGTGGGACGTCCCGCTCGACGTGGTCGCTGCCCTCGACGCCAAACACGGCCCTTCACCATCCCACAGGTTTGTTCCCGGGCAGATGGAGCAGATCTGTTTGGGTGCGGATGACGACGGTCTTTCCTACGGTCTTGGGCTCGCTACGGTGCTCCAAACGATGCTCGATCATGTGGCTCTGTTCAGCAGGGCGACGAATTTTCACGCCGCGAGGTGCCGCTTTTGTCGCGAAACGACCTACAGGGAAGGGTTGAGGGGGCAGGGGTTTGAACCCGGAAATGAGGTTCTCTTCGCGTGTGGGTCATGCACTCAAGAGCCGCTGACGAATTGATCAGAGTTCAACGAAACCGGTCAACACTGCGAGCCCCACCAGGACCAGCAACGCGCAGCCGGTTACGGCGTGGGCGGCCGCATGGAGCAACATTCTCGGGCCAGGTTCGTTGGTGACCGAGAAGGGCCACAGTTTCTCAACTTCGGCTCGCCCACCCCTCAAGCCAACCAAGGGCCGCAAATAGGCCGTCCGCCGAAACAGCACGAAGCACACCAGCACGCCAGCGACAACGAAGGGCGTGCCCAAGGACGTTGACGTCCACCAACTCATACCTACGATGCCGGCGAACGCCATCCATGGGAAGGTGATGTGAAAGTGCATGATGTAGGTCGGGTACACCGCTTCGTTGAGCCACGACAAGGCGCGACTTTTCCGGTTCAGCAGGCGCGCCCCCCATGCGAAGACCAGAAGACACCACATCCACGCATGGAAGGTTTGCAGAACCGTGGCGCCCGTGGTCAGAAGGGAGAAGGGTTCTCGGCCCCACATCGCCCAACCGCCTTCCATCAATCCCCCCGGGCCGTCGTGTTTGATGACAAACCAAAGCATGCTCAGCGGGACGGTGGTAGCCAACAGCCACCACCGCAGGGCTTCGATGCGCGCAAACCATGCCGAGCCGGTCTGAATGGCCAAGTAACCGAACAAGGTGAACAGGAGGTAGTGGGGGAATTCCCACCACATGCCAACCTCACCGTAATGCCACGGTTTGCTGAGGATCGCGGAAGCCGCGAGGATCAACGCGGGCACGGCGATGAGGGCCAGCCCCCGTCCTGCCTCAACGGTCCACTGTGCCGCACGAACAGGTGCGGACTCGGGGTGGTTTCGAACGTACGCAAACAAGGGCGCGAGCATCACCGAATAGACGAGCAGGTTTCGAAGAAACCACAGGTGAGCGTACGGCATGGCGTCCGCACCTGGGAACGGTACAAGCATCAACCACAGCGTCTCGATGGGTGCGATCAGGCCACCAAGCAGGACGTAGGTGGCAAACAACAGCGGAAGGGCAAGTCGAATGAGGCGTTCGTTGAGGAAGGTTTTGAGGTCCCGCCGACGAAAGGCGAAGGCGGTGCCCATTCCAGAAATGAGGAAGAGTGCGGCCAGCCGCCACTGGTGCATCACCTCCACGACAAAGAAGACAAGAAGTGGAACGTCGCCATCCTCGAACAGCCAAAACGTGAACACGCCAAGATGGAACCAGATCAGCAGCCCAAACAAAATGACTCGGAGCCAATCGAGGTCGTAGCGTCGAACTGGGGGAGGGGTTTTGTCGACCGTTTGTGGTGCTTCAGAAAACGCCGTCTGATGGACGGCGTTCATGCGGCTTTGTCGGCCACATCGGCTTTCATGCTATGGCTGCGCACGGTGTTGTTTCTACTCAAAGCAACAGCACATCGATGGTCTGGCCAACCGCTCCGGAAGCGCCGGGAGGAAGCAGGGTAAGGGCGTCAGCACTGGCAAGGCTCTCTAGATTACCCGAGCCTTGGTGCCGGGGCTGTCGGGCCACCATCTCGCCGTGTTCAAGGCTCACCGTGACCCGCCGAAGGGTCAGGCAATCCTTCGTGCTCTTCACCGGGTCAAGAAGACGAGCGCGTACAGTGGTCTCAACCGGCCCGGTGGCGCCGGTCCAAGTGCGGATGGCGTCTGCAACCAACAATCGAAACACCACGTGGCTGCTCACGGGATTGCCAGGCAATCCGAACAGGGGTGTTCCTTTCCAAAGTCCAAACAGCGGTGGCGAACCTGGTCGGATTTTCACGCGCCAATACCGAAGGTCCCCCTCCTCTTCCATCAGCCGGCGGACAAGATCCCACTCACCCATGGACACGCCCCCTGAGGTGACGATCATGTCCGAGCTTGCAGCCGCAGCATCCAGCGCCTCGCGCAGACCGTCCAATGTGTCTTCCACCGCAGGATGATGGTAGGGTTCGTGACCCATAGCACGGACCAGCCCGACCAATCCGTGTGAATTGGACTCGTACACCTCCCCGTGGCGCAGGGGCTCACCGGCGGGTCGAAGTTCATCACCGGTGGGGATGATGGCGACACGGAGACGCGCCCTCACTGGAACCGTGGGGTGGCCCATGGTGGCACAGAGGCCGACCTTCGCAGGCGTGAGGTAAGCTCCGGCGAGCAGTCCTTTGGCTCCTTTTCGAAGGTTTTCGCCCTGCTTTCGGACAAATCCGGTGCGGACCGGTGCGGTCAATGTCACCTCACCTTCCCCGACCTCACAACGTTCGATGGGGAGGATGGCATTTGCACCAGGGGGCATGGGCGCGCCGGTCATGATGCGTACGGCATGTCCCGGCTCGAGTGGGGCCATGTTCTCATGCGCGGCGGCGGCCACGGTGCGCATAACAGGAAGCGTCATCGGAACCGTGGGCACGTCAGATTCACGCATGGCAAAGCCGTCCATTGCTGAATTGTCGAACGGCGGGTCGTCGACCAGTGAGTGGAGGTCTGCAGCAAGAATGCGTCCATGAGCGTCGTTCAGTGCAACCTCTACGGATGCAGCCAGAGGGAGCATGTCCAGGGCCTCTGACGCGATTCGGCGGGCCTCCCCTACGTCCACAAAGTACGGCACGTCCATGCCTCAAGGACAACACTGCCGCGCTTGAGGATGATGGTGTGGCCGCCGTCAGCATGATGTCACAGACGGTGCAGGCACGAAAGGGGGCGCCATGGTATCCATCGTCGCGACCACCCTGCTCACGAGTGGTTCTGCCACGCTGCTCGCCTCTTTGGTCGGTGTTCCACTCGGCGCCAAATGCGCCCGCCGGGGTGGCCTTTCCGGATTGCGGGTGCTCGTTCGAACCCTCTACGGGCTACCGCCAGTGGTGGTCGGGGTCTTCGTCTACCTGATGTTGTCCAACCGGGGACCGTTGTCCGAGCTCGATCTTCTGTTCACGGTGCCCGCCATGATTCTGGCACAAACCCTCCTTGTCTTGCCCCTTGTTTGGGGCGGCACGTGGTCTGCCTTCGATGCCATCACCACCGATCACCGGGAGGCGCTCGACGTGTTGGGTCTTGAGGCCCCACAGCGGCTGCGCATCGAGGTAGGGTTGGTCTGGCGGGGTGTGTTGAACGGTGTGGCCCTTGGTTTCGGTCGGGCCATCGCCGAGGTCGGTTCGGTGTTGATGGTCGGCGGCAACATTGCCGGTCAAACACGTGTCCTGACCACCAGCATCGTCCTCGAAACGAGCCGTGGTGACCTCGGAGCCGCCGTGACTCAAGGTGGCTTGCTCCTGATGATCGCGTTGGCGGCGATGTTCACCATCGAAGGGGTGCGCCTGATGCGCCCACGCCGCGCTAATGCGTGGACGCCTGCGGTTTCGTCCGGGCCATTGGCCGTCGCTAACGTCGGCCACATGTGGGGCAACATCAACGTCAAGCGGGATGGAGTTGCCGTGCTTGACCTCGAAAACGTTGAGGTTCGAGGGGGGGAAATCTTGGTGGTCATGGGTGCTTCGGGTGCGGGAAAATCAACGCTGCTTCGGGCCATGGCGGGTCTGCTGCCCGACGTCGAGGGGCTGCCCGTTCGAAGGGGTGTCGGCGGCGTGGGTCGTGTGGCACAAAACCCGGTTATGCTCACTTCAAATGCGGTCGCTGAGATCGAGTTGGTCGGGCCGACACGCCTCGGCCTGTTGGATGAAGTGGGCTTGAGGGATGTCGCCCTGCGTCAAGCAACGGTGCTTTCCGGGGGGGAGCGGCAGCGGGTCAGCCTTGCCCGCGCCCTCGCCTTGCAGCCTTCAGTGCTCATTCTCGATGAGTTTACTTCGGGCTTGGATTTTTCCACGACCCTCCTCGTGGAAAAGGTGGTCCGTAGCGCAGCGAAGGAGGGGGCAGTGGTGGTTTTGGCCACCCACGACCTCGCTCAGGCTCGACGGATGGGTGATCGGCGTTTGCTTCTGGCCGCTGGCCGCTCCGTCCGTGAGGACAGTGCGATGGCGGCGATGATGCTTGGAGAAGTTCAGGGCTGACCTGGCGTAAACATCGGTTCACCAGCAACGGTGTGCGCCTCGATGAGCGTGCTTGCTTCATCCATCAAGAACCCACGAAGCGCTTCGGCTTTTCCGGCATGCGGGCCGTCGAGAGGAATGATGCTGTACAAGTTGAGCATGACCCCGTCGTCGTAGCGTTGGAGTTCCAACCCCACCGTGTCCGCACGAAACAACGCCGTGCCCAAATCACTGAGCGTCACGCACCTCTTCTCATCGGCCATGGTAATGGCGGCCCCCATGCCTTGGCCGATGGAAAGATACCAATCACCTTCGGGATGCACGCCTGAGTCGTCCTCAATCACCTCTCCCCGTCCATCGTCGGACCATGCCTGCCACAACGCCTGTTCCTTCATGTGCGTCCCAGAAGCATCACCTCGAGAGACAAAGCAACGTTCCTCCTCCACCACGGTGTCCAGAACGTCGAACAGTGTTCCGTTCATGGGCTCGGGCGTCAGAAGCACGAAGGTGTTCCAAGCAAACACGGTGCGTGACGTGCCGTGTCCTTCTTCGAGGAAAGCGGCTTCCGCTTCGGGGGCATGAACGATGAGCACATCTGCATCGCCACTTCGTCCAAGGTTCAGCGCCGCCCCCGTTCCAACCGCGACCACGTCGACGTCGTGCCCGGTGGCGTTGGTGAAGGCAGGAAGCAGCACGTTGAGGAGCCCCGAATCGCGCATTGACGTGGTGGTGGCGAGGATCATCCTGTCCTCGTCAGGGGTGACGCAACCTGGTGAAAGCATCAACGCAACGAGCATCACCGCGAGCAGGGCCCGCATGTCTTGCCCTCAGCTGAAATCCATCGTGTGTCCGCACGATTCGTAATCGCACGTGATGGTGTAGCGGGCCTTGCGTGGTTTACGTGCCTTCATCATGATGCCACACATCTCACATTGGACGTTGATGAACTCGGGTTCCGCAGCCTTGGGTGCGTCGTCGAGGGTTCGGCCCACTGCGGTCGACCAGCCAAGGCTGTCGGTGTAGGAATCCGCCGTGACGTCCATCTTCTTCTGCTTGAGCGTTAAACGCATTTTGCGTCGTCGTCGCCCTTTCTTCTTTGCAGGAGGTTTGGCCGCCATGAGGGTGAACCCTCGCGCGGCCATCTTCAATGATTCGCACTGAGGCGTCTGCGTTGAATTGATGAGCAAAGGAAGTCAGCGGTAGGCATGGGCCGCTTGCTGCCGATTGGGGTCCTCCTCATGCTGCTGCTCGCTCCAGCTGCTTCGGCGTGCGAAACCGAAGTGGCGCGGCTCATCGACGGGGAGGCCCCCTCGCCCGAAGGCCTTAGCCCTGCGAAGGACGCTGCCATTCGCGAAGCCACCACCATCGCGGAGTTTGGCCAAGAGACCGCCCGGTGGATGCTTTGGCGTGTGTTGATGGGGGAAGAATTCACCGAAGCGGAAATTGCGGACGAAATTGACCGCTCAATGATACGGAACGGTTCAAACCCGATCTGGCCAAGCTTCGAGACCATCGTGGCCAGCGGACCAAACGGCGCCATTCCGCACGGTGATCCCGAACACCACGGCGCCGGTCCACGCATCGTACAGCCAGGGGATGTTGTTGTTGTCGACCTCGGGGCACGGGTCCAAGACTGGGTCAGCGACGTCACGCGTTCCTACGTCATCGGGGGCACGGACAACGAGACGATCATCGATGCATACATGACCGTGCACGACGCACAGAACCTCACCTTCCCGCTCATTGAATCAGGAACACCGGCATGGGTGTTGGACGACGTGGCGCGCACCTACATCGAAGAAAAGGGATATGGGGAGTACTTCATCCACAGCCTTGGTCATGGTTTCGGCGTTTGTGTGCATGAGCCACCGTTGCTCTCCAGCGGCTTGGACGAACCGTTGTTTGGCCTGAACTTCAACAACGAACCGCTGACGCCCATCGATGCCATCACCATCGAGCCGGGCATCTACATCGAAGATTGGTTTGGCATCCGCATCGAAGACGACTACCTCGTCGACGTGGACGGTCATGAGCCGTTGACTGAAGACCTGCCGCGGGATCTCGACTGGTTCATGATCATGGAAGACGACTACCCCGCCTTGCCTCAGCACACGGCCGGGATGGACGATGACGACGGGGGCGATGGTGTCCTTGAGACAGTGCCGTTGCCCTTTGGACTCGTGGAAACGCTGGCCATCGCCTGCGTTGTGGCGGTGTTGGTGCCGCGACGCGAAGAGCCGGAACTGGAAGACGGCGCTAACGAGAACCGTTGACGAAAACCAGGTTCACGATGAATTGGAACACGAGGAACCAAAGCACACCAACGGCGGTGATGTAACCCAACGATGGGTCTTCGCCGTCTAAGGCGTAGGAATAGACCATGATGGCGGCGGCAAGGCCTGCCACAAAGACCACCCTGTAAGCGATTGTCGCGAAGATGTTGCCTCGGGTGGAAAGCTCATTCCAGCCGTTGAAACCAAACCACTTCTGGATGAATCCCATGGTAGGTGGATGCCGTACGCCTACTTGATGCCGTTCCATGAAAAGTGATGAGAACTCAGGATTACACGCCAGAAACCTCGAATTCGGCCATCGTGGTCAGCGACCTCGTTCTGAGAACAACGTTTGAATCCATATTGTACGCATACTTACGCATGGGCGAACGCCCCACGCCGTTTGCCCCGCATCTGCTGGGGCTGATCAATCCTGGATTGGTCATTGCAGGCAACGTCGTGGGCGGACCTGCGGCCCTGATGGGCGCAGTGTGGATGTTGGGTGTTGGTCCGGTCTTGGACCGGGTCCTCGGCTCCCGTCCTCGCACACTAGGGCGGCCAACCTCTGGACAGGCGTTCCGTTCGTTGCTCTACGTGCACACGGCGTTGCACGTGTGTGCCATCCTCACGTTGGTGCGGCTCGCTTTCCTTGGTGAAGCCATCTATTGGATTGGAGCAGCGGCCGTGTCCACTGGAATTTGCTCAGGCGTCAGTGGCATCATCGTGGCGCACGAGCTTGGCCACACGCGGCCGAAATCCATCTCGGCCAGGTTGGCGAGGATGAACATGCTCCTCGTGCTGTACGGGCACTTCACCGAAGAACACAATTTCACCCACCACAAGCACGTCGCGACAAAGAGCGACCCTGCATCGGCCGAACAAGGCGAGTCGGTCTGGGGCTTTGTGGCCAGAACCGTGCCCCGTCAACTCCGCGACGCGTATGCTGTGCATGCCAAACGCGGCGCGCATGGTTGGCGGAATCGCGTGGTCCAAATCCTCGTCATTGAGAGCGTGATCGTCGGAGCCCTGATGTCCGTGAGCGTCCCTGCAGGCTTAGCGTTCATCGGTCAAGCCGCAGTGGCAGTGTTCCTCCTAGAATACATCAATTACGTGCAGCACTACGGTTTACGCCGTGCACAAGGGGAACGGCAGACCAAGATGCACAGTTGGCAATCTGAACGGCGTTGGTCGTGCTGGACTCTGTTCAACCTCAGCTTACACCCTGCTCATCACCTGAAAGCAAGCGAGGGGTGGTGGGATCTACAGCCGTACGACGGCGCACCAAATATGCTCAGCGGCTACTACGGCTGTTTTTGGCCGGCGTTGGCCTCACCGTTGTGGAAACGATGGATGAAGACGCACTTAGCTGCCCATGGGCTACCCAACGGCAGCGTCAACCCTGAACTTTAGCGCTCTTCGGGCAACGCCCTTGTCGGATAACGGTGGCGTTTTCGCGAAAGGAGTTTTTTCTTGGCGCAGGAGCGTCCGTCGTAAACAACGCTATATGGAAAAAATACCCCATCGGAGCATGCGCAAATTGAGTTGTTGGTTGATCGTCGCGATTATGGTTCTGCACATGTCTGTTTACAGCATGGACCACAGCAGCACTGTGATGGATTTTGAAACCCAAAACGAAGCCGACCCAACACACGCCAGTGCGAGGGATTCTCATCAGCTCTCAGGTAACCAGAGTGGGTCCAGTTCCGACTGTGACTTTGTCATGATGTCGGATGGCCTAGGTGGCCCAACATGGGAGAGTACGGCATCCTACACTGTCAACGACATTGTTGAATGGCCCGTGGGTTCCCAAAACTTCTGGCAAACCACGACTGGAGGACCCACGTCTGAGCCGGGGACCACCACAAAATGGGTTGGGCCTTGTTCATGCGAAGAGATTGCTGAAGCA
>Ga0163109_10003151_pt1 | contig 12639 bp, 17 predicted proteins | sample CRUFie1St13metaG_FD_108704 | JGI IMG/M metagenome (GOLD analysis project Ga0163109, IMG submission 108704) | Marine microbial communities from the Costa Rica Dome - CRUD Field 142mm St13 metaG | ecosystem: Environmental > Aquatic > Marine > Oceanic > Photic zone | place: Costa Rica: the Eastern... | reverse complement strand
GGCAACCGTGAAATCCATCGTGAAGAAATTGATTTTAAAGTTGGAAACCATCTTGAAACAACACGCACTGCTAGTGCAACCAGTAAATCTGAAGTAAGAGAACTAGTATCTTATCCATCTTTAGATGGCGCAGAACTAGATGCTAAGAGAAAAGAACTTTCTAAAGCACGATCTGTTATCCGTAAGATGAAAAAGGTTGTAAAAGGTAAGGTCGCACCAAAAGTAAAGGCACATTATGAAAAGAAATACTATGCGTGTTTCTTTGATGAAATTAATGAAATCTTTGGTAAGGGTGGATCAAGTAAAAAATATGCTATTTCATCTTTAGATCATCCAAGAAAAATATTCTTAACTGCATCTGCATTAGACCGTGATCCGATTGACCTTTTCCGTTTATCTACAATGGCTAAAGGAAAAATCCCTACCGCAAAACAAGAAAAGGCTTTTGCAGAGAAATACGGAGTGACACTTAATGGGCGCATGGTTGCACTTAAACCTAATCAAGAAGTGAGAACACAATTCTACAATTGGGTTAAAGAAAACGCATACTTTGCACCTAAGAAAGACATTTCACAAGACCCTGAGTTTGGTGTTGCATATAAAGATGTTAATCTACCTGAACTACAAGCACTTAAATCTCGAACAATCACCACAAAAATGCCACTTGATGTGCAAAGAGAATATAAGAAAGCGGCTAAAAAAATCAGTGGCGAATTAAAAGCTATGCTTGTTAAGTATCGAGACTTAAGGGCAAAACTTGCAGAAGCATCTGATCGCGTTGGTGATCTTTATGATAGCAAGAATTCAAAGCCTTACCAAGACCTTACAAAAGCAACAAAAGAAGTTGCCAAGTACCTTAATAAGCTAGTTTCATTGTCAAATGGTACTTACAAAGCAAAGGTAGCATCTAAGATTTACAAAGATGATCGTGATTCCAGATTTATCTATTTCACTACCAGTAAGTCTCTTGCTAAAAAGATTGTTAAGGCTAATAGTAAAATCAAGCGTGAAAAAATTCATGTTTTATTGTGGTCTAAAGAAATCCTCATCTACAAAAATGGTGATTGTATCAAGCAAATTCTTGATACAGACAATATGTCTGTAGAACAACTTGATTCTTGGGTTGAGACAAGTGGAAAGAGTTTATGGTCTGAACTTCCAAAGACAGCAAGACTAAAAACAGCAGACGATGAGGATATGGATGAAGAGCCTACTTGGGCAATGGATATATCTAAGAGATATGTTAAAGAAAATGCAAGTTGCGGTACGGTAGTTTGTTCAGATAACTATGCAAGAGGATTCAATTTCCAAACCTTTACCAAAGTTGTCCACCTTGATCGTGGTAAGGGATTTGATTCTGAGCTCTTAAAACAAAGAACCGCTCGTGCTTATCGTGGTGGTCAAGCAGAACAAGTTGAGGAAATCTTCATTGATGCAACCTTAACTGAAAACACAAACACGGAAAGTAATGTGAGTGATAGCGCACTCTACATGACTAACCTTGAAAACGCTCGATCTTTAGATCAAAAAGAGGTTTTAGAAGGTAAGCCAGGTGATGAATACCAAGAATGGATTTGGGATAATGACGCTTGGATTGAAATGGGTCAACCATGGTCATATCCTGAAGACCCTTCTAGTGATGTGTTTAAGCAAAAGTTAAAACACATCTTTTTCACTAGCGGTATTGTTCGTCCAGTTCCTAGTGATGAAGAAGGTGGTGAACCAATTAAGAGAATTGTTCTTCTTAAAGGTGTTGATCCAAAAGACCGAGCCAAGTTCACAAATACCGACTATTCGATGATTTCTATCGACCAAATTAAGTCCATTGTGAATGACGCAGACCAAGATTTCTTCCAAGATATTATTTACAACGGATTAAAATCCGACTTAACTGGAAGACTTGATGCTCGCATTTCTGATTCTGGTATTGCAATCAAGACACCTGACCTTATGCGCTTTGTTCTTGACCCAACAGAAGAAAATCTAGTTAGTGCTGAAAAAGCACTTCAGGAATATGAAGCAAATCCGTTGGATCATATCACTTATGATCCATCTCGATATGATGATTCCGACATTTGGCTTTCTTCTATGGTTGAAGGAAATCAAGGTTCAAGACTATCAAGTAAAACTAAGCAGATTTTAGACCTTGTTGGTGGACCATCAATTATGGATTACCATTTAGGTGATGCAAGTGTTCAAATACATACAAGGGGTTCTATCACAGAACTTGTTATTGGAAGAAATTCAAGGTTTTCTTCTATGGGCAGGGTTCAAATCCATAGCGACCACATTTACAATAGCATAGTAGAACTTACTAAATGTGCCCCTAGAGGTTATTCAAGTAAATTCTTATTTGCAGAAATTGTTACCGCTAAAAAGATGGGATTAAGTTCCATTAGATGTGAAGCTGCTGGTAGTGCTGATTCTGGGTCATATAGTGGATTTGCTACCTGGCCCAAGTTTGGTTTTACTTGCCCTATCAATTTAAAAGAGCTTTTAAATAAAGTACCTAAAACATCAAACGATCAAGTTTATGTTCAAGCGGTTCAAGAAATTTTGGGTAGCCAAACTAATATTGATCTCCAAAAACTTCTTGTTTGTTGTGCAGACATCGTAACGGTTTCATACGATAAGCAAGAGTTAAAAGCATACAAAGAAAAACTTAAACTGTGGGAACAGCAAGCTAAACAAGTTATTGGTACAGTTAGTGAAGTTGACCCTAATCCAAAGTTAATGGTCGGTGATAAAGTTAAAGTAAAAGGCTCTGTTTCTACACCACAATTTAGTTGGGGCTCCGTTCGACGCTTTATGGTTGGTGTTATTCGTAGTGTGGATGAAGGAAGAGGGATAGTTGTGGTTGACTTCCCAGAAGCTCAAAATGGTTGGAAAGGTCTAATTCAGGAAATGGAACTTATTGAACCAAGATACATTGAGGTGGTAGACCAACAACAACTGTCTATGTATGAAGCGGAAAACCCAAAACCTAAAAAATCAAAATCAAAAGAAACAGTGGAAGAAAAAGTAGCCGTGGGTGAAAAGCTCTGGGCAATTTATGGGTCTGGTCGACAAATGACCTTACATCTTAAATCTGGGACTCCATCTATGAAAATTGCCAACGCATACATCAAGAAAAAGGCTCTTGAAAAGAATGTAGAAGTACAAGATTTCTTGAATATGCCAACTGATCTTTTCAACACTGAAGATCCTTGGTGTTGGGAACAAGAAATTGATAAAGTTAAAGTCAAGGGTCAAACTATGCTTTGGTCTGATGTTGTTAAACAGTATCCAGATGCTTTTAGAACAGCATGGTATGCACATAAGCCTTTGAGAAATAAAGTTGAAATCCTTTGTCGTACAGATAAAGAATTCCAAAAGTTTATGTCGGATTATAAATTAATTGACCCTAATACTGATTTCACTACACCGTCTCCAAAAGACAGGGCACAGCAAAGCCGTGTTCGTGGATTAGGTAATCGTACGGATAAAGAATTCCAGTATCAAAACCCAAAAACTAAAATTAAACTTGGTTCACAAACTACCAGTGTTGAATCAGATAAGAAGTTGTGGGAAGAATCACAAGACCCCGCTTTACAAGCTGTTTGGGAAGAACTTCGACTTGCAAATTACGCAGGTAGAATTGTGGCGGAATTAATTGAAACCGAAGATGATCCTGATCTTATTGAAGCGCAGCGCATTAGAAAGGCAGATTAAAAATGGAAAACCTTAATACAATTGAAGAATGGCTAGAATATGTCAATCAGATTCCTATGATGGAAATGATTGTCCATGCTAGGTTAATTGGTAGCGTTTCTTTTCAAGAAGATATGGAAGATCAAGGCTATGATGATGATGAAATCATGGCAGTCTATACAATGCTAACTAAAAGATTCTTAGAACTCGATATTCGTATTCCTGAAGCTATGGAACAATCTTGCATTGACTTTAGAGAATTAGCCGCTGGTATTATTGCGCCAAATTAATCTTTCAGGTGGTATGATTAATTTCACACACACCTAAAGGATTAAATGATGAATGAAGCCACCTACCAAGCATTAAAAATGGCACAAGAATACCATGAACGCAGATATGAAAACTCAAAAGACATACCATATCCAAGCATGATTGAAATCTTATCTACCGCAAGAGAAATTTATAATTTCATCTTAGAACTCAATCCTGAAAATGATTCTTTTGAAGAATTCCCACTTAATGTAACAGATTTAGCGTAGTTTTTTTATTGATGGTACCCTTATGAAAGGGTATTCATCAATGAATCAGCCACTAACACAAAAACAAGATGGACAACGAATATGTGTCGACTTTGAATACAAAGGATACACATACCCAAAATACATCTTTACTGTGTTGGTTGAATGTGGGTTTTCTTATGATGAAAACCATGATGGAATTTCATTCGTACATAATCAAGATACAAGACTACAAGTTTTAATCACTGTAGACCACAATCAAAATTGGCATCACCTTATAAGCTATAGGCACTCTAAATGGACCCTCACTTATGAAGGTGATGTGAGATACCATGTCTTTGGTAATGATGTATTAAAGACCATACGCAGAGCTTATGATCACTGGCATGGTCTTTAAGCTAGACCAAGATCGTAAGGTAGGTTATCAATCTTCTCTGCTAAATCACCACACTTACGGTCACGCATAACAAGTTTCTCTAGCTTTTCTGATTCTGCATGATCGTGATCCCAAAGACCTGTTGTATGCCCTACAATAGAAGCAAAAGCCAAGAACGCAACTCGACTTAAACCATCATCATCACAAATGCTTAAGCGGTTCTTATCACAAAGACGCTCTATGCAATCTTCAAACTTTTCTCTAAGTTTTTCTGCTTCTTCTTCGCTTTCGATTTCACTAGCAAGGTCATATTCATTGTGGATGAAGAATACCCAATCCTCATTGTCATATCTATTACCTGCTGTACGAGTTGATGAAGATGACTTCTCAAGACAAGCAACCCTCATGTCCTTATTTTCATTAAGAGTTGCTTCGCCTTTTCTATTCAGCATAGCGTTTCCATCTCTCAGATACTTAAAGTTTTCTGTGTGACCATCCATCAAGATAAACATGGTCGCCTCAACATCATCCGCAATCTCAGCAACATCACCTGCCTTTTTCAACCCATGTTCCCTACAAAAAGCGATAAAATCTTTAAGTTTTTGTTGTTGTCGTAGTTTGTACTTAGGTACTCTAGCAGATTGCTTCTCAAGACGGGCAATTCTTGATTCAAGATTACGAATGATTTCTGAAGCTAATCTTCTCATGGTTTTTCTCCTTAAATGAGATTATTTAATAAATGACATTATTAGATAGGTATAAATAGATTATCAAAGGAGGTAATCTATGAGAATTATCGTAGAAGGACTTATTGGTGTTGGTAAGTCTACATTCACAAAAGAAGCAAGCACACTATTTAATTTGAATCCAATGTATGAATCAGTTGACGATAATCCGTTCCTTGAAAAGTTTTATTCAGAACCTTCTAGGTGGGCTTATACATTACAAATGCACTTCCTTTACGATAGATTCACAAAACACATTCCAGATAACACTATTCTCGACCGATCAATCTTTGGTGATATTGGGTTTGCAACATTACTAAAGAATGACAGTGTTCTTTCACAAGATGAATTTGAATCCTATATGAAACATTATCGGATTCTAAGCGAATATATCCCACCAGTTGATCTTTGTATCCACCTTCATGTGAGTGTAGATGAAGCAATGGAGCGCATTTCTAAACGGGGTCGTGAATATGAAGCTGGTATTGACCCTTCATACTTACATAAACTCCAAGAACAAATTCACATGATCCCAGAATACTTACCAAGTACCACAAAGTATATTAAATTGGACTGGGTTGATATGAATGAAGATCAAAGGCTAGAAGCAATACGACGATTACTGTAGGCTAAGAACTAATGGGTGGATCAATTTTATTTGCTACTTTTTTTCCATTCACTTCATAAACATGGAAATCATAATCCTGAGATGTATCTTTAATATATTTTTGAACATTCCCCAAGAGCTTTTCAAACTGTTCAAAGGAATAATAATCGGTGCTAGGGTAATTTGAAATGCACTCATAATCGCTGCCTTTAAGATAGCGGCTACGGCTTACTTCAAAGTATTTATTCTTTATCCATTCATTAGAAATATAATCACGAGCACCACTCATTGAATACTCAATATGATAGTAGTAGTAATAAGTATCTATTTCCGCTTTAAATGACTGGTTCATCATTAATGATTGTAATGTATCTATAGGCATTATTTCAGCCTTCCTTTAGGCACAATGACCCTAATAGGTAGGTCATCTTTGTGGTACTTTTCCCACTCTACCTCAAACTCTTTAACATACATTATATCACTACTTACCAGTTCCACATCACCTAGTAAGTTTCTGCGGTATTTACAAACTTTAAAAGTTGGTTGGCTATTATCAAACCATTCTTCTAAATTTCCCAAGGGTCTTTTCCACTTGTAGTCTATTAAGTGCTTGATCCCTTGCTTTGTGTCCATTACTTGAATCTCAAATGACTGGTTCATCATAAGAGATTGTAGTTGATCTATTGGCATAGGTAATGCCTTTCAGTGTTGAATCCCCTCAACTGTTAGTTGTTGTAATAAGAATGGCAAATACATTTCCGCTTTTTCTTTGATGTATTCAAATCCCCATGCTTGTTTAGGATTTGGGTCAATGACATACATAGGCTTTCCCATTTGCTTTCCTGCTTGAACCACCATATTAGTGATTCCTACTGAGAAGCTAGTGCCAATGAAGATAACCATGTCTGATTGTTCAATTGCTTCCATGGCGTTATCTAACTTGTAGTCTTCATGCGCACCATAAAATTCATCAAACCACAAAGCATGAGCTCTTAATGGAACATTGCATTTTGGACACATAGGCAAATCAGATAGGTCTTTAGTTTGTTCAAACTTTTCAAAGTGAAACCATACTTCACTCATGGGTATTGATCCTTTAGGCGCACCATGATCGCAACCATGATTAGGACACCTAACGGCATTTGAAGTACCATGAATTTCAATCACATTCTTTGACCCTGCCTTATTGTGCAAGTGGTCAATGTTTTGTGTGATAATGTCAAAAGTCTTACCTTCAGACCCACACCATTCTTCAAGGGCTACAAGAGCCTTGTGTGCGTCATTAGGTTTAAGGTCAAAGACACCTTTGAACTTGTCAAGATACCATTCCCATGCTTTCGCTGGATTGCTATTAAAATAGGCTTGTGTTCCTTTCTCAAGGACATCGTTAGCCCATACTGCATTTTGACCTGTACGCCACGCTTGAATACCACTAGATGTGCTTATTCCAGCTCCTGTCACGACTAATATATTGTTGGCTGATTTGATTGCTTTTATCATGGTAATATCAATTCCTTTACGACATATCCCTTCTTAATTTTCAAGGGTGCTTTTTTCTCAAAATACTCGCGGTCCTTAATTAACTCTTGTCCATAATCACCAATCCGTCCATAACGGATCATAACTTTTGAACCACCTTCACAGCGGGCTTCCCAGAATTTGAAATGACCATCCGTGTGGATCATGTTTATGTGAAACTTTGGACTCAAGCCACATCTTGTAATTGGATCAATCATTGTTGTTCTCCTATCAGAGTTGGTTGGTTGGTTAATGTATATCCATTAGAATTTAAGGGGTGTTAAACAGTTCAACACCCTTTAAACCCTAGTAGGTATATTAACTCGAACACGGAGAACACATTATGGTTTCAACATTAACTGTTTGTATGCGAAGGATTGGATAATTCATATAAGGAAAAGCATGAAATTAATCATAACCACATTTATTTGGTTAGCCATAACCACACCTTTAACACTTATTATTTACAACTTACTCTTTTGAAAGGGAAAACAATGAACAAGCAACAAATTGCGGAAGCACTTGTTCGCATTAAAGCACTTAAAGATGCGCTTGATGCAGAAGTTAAAGATTTACGACAACACATTTCAGTTGGTGAAAAGATTGAAACTCCAATTGGTGATGTCCACCATGTAGAAACTAATCGCACGACTTATGACGAAAAAGGTCTTTACAATGAACTTAATAAGCAAGGCATTGATCCAGAAGTGATTGGAGATGTAGTCATTAAAGTAGATCGCAAAAAGTTTGCAAACGCGATCACCAAGGGAAAGATTCCATCTAGCCTTGTAGATGATTTTTCAGAAACTAAAGAAGTTCCACAGCTAAGAATTAAACCAAAAGCGGATCATCAAGAATTAAACAAATCGACCATGGAAAAAGTCGCTAAGGTAGTAAAAAAATAGCTAAGTGGGTGAACCTAATACACTTAGATTTATAAGCCATTGAAGGCTCTAATCCTAAGTACTGTTAAAAATACTAGGTAGACATTCCACATTGTGTTTACAATTTAAGAGGATAATGTTAGAAAGGAGCGTGGTATTATGATTGACATAGACCTTCTAGTGATTGAAAGTCTCAAAGAAAAGCAAATACAAAGAGAAGAAGATAGTCGAAGGCTTTGGATTCCTATCCCAGAGCCAGAATTGAAACCACAACCTAAAGAAGAACAAACAGAACCCAAAAGGGTTATTGAGATTCAACTTTAAACACTGGAGATAACAGTGAAGCAATTGATTTTGATTAGGGGTTTGAGTGGCTCTGGGAAAACCACTCTTGCGGAAACTATTTGTGGCGATCAAGAGGATCGTTTTATGTTGGCGGTAGATGATTTTTTTGTTGATGATTCAGGTGCTTATTCTTTTGACCCAGGTCGTCTAAAAGAAGCACACTTTTGGTGTCAAAAGGAATGTTCTGAAGCTATGGATGATGATTATGGAATCATTGTTATCCATAACACATTTACTCGCAAGTGGGAATGTGATCCTTACATGGAAATGGCTAAAAATAACGATTATGCAATTCAAGTGATTAATCTTTATGATGGTGGTCTTTCAGATCAAGAACTTGCGCAAAGGAGTCCCCATAAACTTTCACCTTTCCAAATCCAAAAACAACGGAAACGGTGGGATAAAGATGTTTATCGTGAACGAAAGCCACACCAAGAGTATCGATCTTATCAACATAGAGGAAACCACCCACCACATTATAACCCTTATTACGACTACCCAGATAACCAACGAGGATACTACCAAAAGAAAAACCACCGTTGGTAATATAAAAAGACCCCTTAAATCATATAATATAAACCAACTACATGATTTAAGGGGTTTAAATAATGCTTAGAATAGGCCATGTGATCTTAATTGGTAAGTCAACATTGACTAAACAAACTGTCATTGATGTGCTAGACGAATATGATGGTATTAAAAGGTATCTAGTTTATGACCACCAAACAAAGAAAGTTAAAGAGACTGGATTGGATGATGAGAATATCTTTTCAATTCTAAGTAATGGCATTGATCGACCAGAAACCCAAGATGAAATTGGGCGTTTCACTATTGGTGATGGTGGTTGTGAACCACACATGAACAAAATACAAAATGGTGAAAAAGTAAAATTCAAAACAGAATACAAAAAAGCATCCTTAGAAATACACGGATATGTAGTCCGCAATTTTTGGTCAAACTACTACATGATTACAGAATGTGGTGTTTCAGTTCCTGGTAGGTATTGGAAAGTCTCACATGATAAAGTATCAAAGGCTAATTGAACCAATCCTCACTTTGTATCATTTGACGAATTTCATCTTGATTTAATTCGTTTCTATTTATTAAACAAGCTGTAATAGCAATGCTTGAAATTAAAACTAAAGCTAACATAAATTCCCTTTGTAATTCTTTATCGCCCTATAACAATTAGAACGATCTTTATAGCCAAGCATACGAGCTATTTTGTCATAGGTATAACCTTGTTGACGCAAGTGATAAGCGACTTGACTCTTTTTATATGAATGTGGTTGGACACCATTCATTTCAGAATACTTTCTTATATAGTTTCGAGCCGTAGAAACACAAACTCCCATGTATCTTGCAATGTCTTTCACAGACATTGTGTTGTGGTATAAATTAAAAGCCAACTTATAGTCTGGTTTAATTCGTGGGTAAATTAACTTATTTTTGTATGCATATTTTTTTATGTGGTGACGGACTGTACTTTGATGAATACCTAAATGTTCTTCTATTTTTGGGTAGGATATGCCTTGTATATACATTTGATACGCTTCATCTACCCAATCCTTCATTTTTGATAACCTCAATACCTTCCATCTTTTTATTTAAACTCTTTTGCTTCTTTTGAAGAAACTCAATGTCCTCATTCGTTAATGTATCTTGGAATCGGGAAAGATCACTGTACGATATAATACATACACCATCTCTTTTACAGATTTCAGCGCCTCTTGTAAGAACTTCCATCCATACAAGACTAGTCGTAAAGGCACCACAATCTTCTTCTATGATAAAATGAATGTGGCAGCACTTTAATTGGGTTTTTAACCTTAATGCATGGTTAAGATCAGATACCAAATGTAAGACCATAGGCTTATCCGAATAGTGTATCCCACCAACACGCACAATCCCACTTTTTAGATGTAATGTGATGGTGTCCAATAACCCCTGTGAAATCGTTAATAAGATAATTCTTATCTACTACACCATGGTAAAAGTCACCATCGTAAGACTGACCCTCAGAACCACATGGGAATTGATAAGGAATATCTAAAGCGGTGCAAAGACTCTTTACTGCTTCTCTAACTGCTAAAGCGACATTAGGATCAAGTGTAATGATTTTCTTATCTCCACGACCTGTATCATTTGTGGTTTCTTGAACATCGTAGCCTTTCTTCACATAATGGTTTTTCCATTTAAGTGAAGGTTGTTGACAAATATCAATTCCCACAGAATAAGAGTTCGCCCAACCAGCGTGCCAGGTCTTATGGTTCAAATCAAGATATTGATAAATTGTTGGATTACCGTCAGGACTTAATCCAATTCCAGCATGAGAACTCACTTCACGATCTGGATTAGAGAATATTCTATGACAATGGTGGGGGTCTAAGCCACCCCAGTGAACTACAATGATTGTAGGTTTTCTTCCTTTGCGTGAAGAAAAATGACCAAATCTGTGTAGATCGAGTCCACCAGGTTGGTCAAAGTTTACAATTTCTACACTAGGATCAACATCAACTCCTACTCTTCGATCATTTATTGTCCAAAAAGCCTGTCCGTCTTCTACACGATCAAACTTTTTTAAGATCGCAGACCAGGTGCCACGACCTAGTTTCCCATCAACACCAGACCCCGCACCAAAATTATCTTCTTGAAATGCTTCAACCGCAAGGGCAAATTCAGGTGAATCTACAGGACGGGCTAAATTAGGGTATGCTTCAATAGCTGCTTGAGGTATTCGACCACCCCATCCAACAGAAACACTTGTTTTTTTATTATATGCGCGCGCGGATGACCTGGTTTGTATAACTATTGATGACATTATACACCTTTCCTTTGTGAGTTTAGTTATGTCTTTAGCTTTATTTATACCTACAATAAATGAATTATCAGCACTTTTAGTTTCAAGCCATGCAAGCTCTGGTGGTACTGTTCTTATGTCTCGCAATAATAAGATTTGGAATAATTTATCCGCAAAATCGATCATTAATGCTTATACACCAGAACCACACGCAAAGATTATCCAAACATCATTTTTAGAAATGTGTAAATCTGGTGATGGCTGCAAGCTGGGCGCTTTCATAGCTATTTCATTGCTTCGATCTTTTCATCGGGTATATGGTGAAGTTCACCCTAAAATTACAGAAGAAGTAAAACAGGCTAGGCAAAACATTAGATTAACAAGCTATGATTCAAGTAAAAACATACTCAAAGAAATTGGTCTTCAAAGTAAGCTAGATTCTGAATCTATTGATCAAATCTCAGAAGCAATTTACTTAGCGGGGTCTTTATCTTCTCATGTGTCCCTTGAAAAATGGGATGGTACTGGTTGTGAAGTCGTGGAAACAGAATCATTCCATGCAACACTCAAAGTACACCATGATAAAGAGGCTTATTTAAAAGGTCCGATGTTTGCCTTATTCAATAAGCCATTATTTCAAGTTGACCACATCTTAGAAACGCTCGAATATATGGGTTCTTTTGAAGGAAGGCCTTTAGTGATAGTTGCACCTATGATTGGTGGAAAAGCGCTCCAAACAATTAAAATGAACAACCATAAAGGCACCCTTGATGTGTACGCTTGTGATGCGCCAAGAGTTATATGGGGAAAAGGTTGGTTAGATGACTTTGCTGCATTTACAGGTGCAACCGTTTGTGATCCAACCTATGAAAAGTTTAAAGTCGAATTTTACGGTTCCGCAATGGAAACCGTTTTAAACTACAATGAAATGATTGTTGATCCGTATGATGATCATGTAGATACAACAGCTAACCGTGTAGACGAACTTTTAAGAGAAGCAGAAAGTTGTCCTTTTCCACATACACAAGACCAACTTAGAAAAAGAGCCAATGCTTTGAATGGTACTCTTGTTAGATTAAGAGTTGGTGGAGCAACTGAAGCTGAAGCAAGATGGAGAAGAGGATTAGCAGAAAAAGCATTAATTTCCATGATGGATGCAAAAGCTAATGGTTATGT